>BFBZ01000012.1_pt276 | contig 32854 bp, 38 predicted proteins | sample 1888401 | NCBI WGS metagenome assembly BFBZ01 (sample SAMD00112614, study PRJDB3348) | symbiont metagenome | host: Chara braunii | reverse complement strand
CGCCGATCTCATTCGATGACGTCGAGGTCGTCCGCGAGTTCGCGACATCGAAGGACGGAACGAAGGTTCCGCTCAACATCCTTCGCAAGAAGGGCCTCAAGTTCGACGGCAGCCATCCCACATTGCTTTATGGCTATGGTGGATATGGCGTGAGCATGACGCCGGTGTTCGCGGGCGCGATGCGCCGGCTGTGGCTCGATGCGGGCGGTGTATATGTCATCGCGAACATTCGTGGCGGCGGCGAATATGGCGACAAATGGCATCGCGAAGGCATGCTGACCAAGAAGCAGAACGTGTTCGACGATTTTGCGGCGGCAGGCGAATATCTGATTGCCAAGAAATACACCTCGCACGACAAGCTGGCGCTGATGGGCGGATCCAATGGCGGGCTCCTGATGGGCGCCGAGATCACCCAGCATCCCGAACTTGCGCGCGCGGTTGTTTCCGCCGTGGGCATTTACGACATGGTGCGGGTGGAACTCGACCCCAATGGTTCGTTCAACACCACCGAATTCGGCACGGTGAAAAACGCCGATGAGTTCAAGGCGCTTTATGCCTATTCGCCCTATCATCATGTGGTGAAGGGAGCCAAGTACCCTGCCGTGCTCATGCTCACGGGTGCGACGGACGGGCGGGTGAATCCGCTGCATTCGCGCAAATTCGCCGCCGCGTTGCAGACGGCGAACGGATCGGATCGCCCGATCTTCCTGCGCACCGACCGGCAGGCGGGACACGGCATCGGCAGTTCGCTGGCGCAGCGCATCGCCGAACAGACCGACGAACTGACCTTCCTGTTCGACCAGCTTGGGATGAGCTATCCGGCCAAGCATTGAAGAAGAAACCGGGCGGCAAGGCGAACCTTGCCGCCCAAGGTATTACGGGTGAGCAACTACTCGTAATGTCGGTTTTTCAGGCGGCTTTGCCTGCGATGCGCAATTCGCGATCCTCGGATTCGCGATAGGCGTTGCGCGCTTCCATGGGCACGCGCTCGTAGATGGTGGGCACCGCGATGTTGAGGCGCTTCCTTGCGGCTTCCAGCGGTTCGGCGAACAGCGCGTCGTAATCTTCGGCGGGCAGCCATTTGGCGGCCTTGCCATTGCGCCAGCCCTGCAGCATCGCGCTTGTATAAGGCTGATGGCGATGGGAGCGCGTCATCTCGAACGACGCCGCCATCACGATGAAGGCGATTCCCCGGTTCTTCACCTGACCGTGGGTGAATGCCAGCAGGCAGGCTTCGCCCAGCGTGTCGGTGCGATAGCCGGTCAGCACATGCCAGATATCGTGGATGTCGCGAATGCGCCGCGCATACCACGCGACCGGATGGGCGGAATCGACATCGCTGGCGTCGCTCGCCTTGCGGCTTTCATCGACGAGGCCATCAGCGGAAAGCGCGCGCAGGCCAATGAATTCGCGATAACACGCCCCGACCGTGCCGGGCGCGAAGCTGGCGAGCCAGGCATCGTCGGACAGTTTCTCGGCCATCTCGGGGCGCAGATAGGCCTGGCGCGCGCCTTCCGGCAGCGACAGCATCTTCTGATAGCCGTTGTAGATCGACTTGCCCGAAAGCGCCTTGATGATCTCGAAGACCTGAACGGTATCTTCCTTGTTGGCGATCAGCTTTCGCAGGGACCGGAAGGCATGCAGAGGCTGCAAAGGCAGGCGGCCGAATGTGGCGGCTTCGGATGCGGGGTTCAGGGCGAGTTGAGCGGTGTTCATGACAATCCCTCCTGCAATGTGAGGCCGAGTGGGCGTTTTGCCCGTTTCGGCACGCTGCGGCCCCCAAAACCGCAACTGACACAAGTGTCATTATAAGCATTTCGGAGCCAACTTCAAGGCCAAGGACAGAGCCCCGTGTGGCCTCAAGCCGCCGGCATCGGACAATTGGCGCGATACCGGCGGAAAAACAATTGGTGCGTCACGCGACCGGAGTTCCCTCGCGCAAACGCTAACCGCAAAATTTCTTTTAAGTCGCGTGGCGAGGAAAAATCTGCTTGCATGAAAAGCAAGATTTCCGGGGTGTGGGTATGACAAAAGTGCGTCAAGGCTTGGCTGTTTTCGTGCGCGGGGCGGCTGTGTTCGCCTTGCTCGCGCTTTTCACGCAAGCAGCCTCTGCCGCGACCCCGGCTGAAACTTTCGTGCAGCAGAGCGTGGATCGCGGGGTTGCACTTCTCACCGACAAGGCGCTTCCCAGCGATCAGCGCCGGGCACAGGTGGAAGACCTTCTGGGCACCATCATGAATACGCGCAGGCTCGCCTTGTTCTGCCTCGGCAAGGTCGCCGCCACCGCATCGCCCGCCGACGTGGATGCCTTCGCCACCGCCTTCCGGGCTTTCACCATGGCGAGATACACGTCGATGCTCGGCTATTATGGCGGGGAGACGCTGAAGGTCACAGGCTCGACCGAACGCAGCGCCACCGACCATGTGGTGAGCGCCGTGCTGGTTTCGCCATCGGGCGTGGCCGACCCCGATCCCGTGACGGTGTTGTTCCGGGTGCTCAATGAGGGCGACAATTACGGCGTGGTGGATGCGAGCATCGGCGGCGTGTGGTTCGGCATGGCGCAGCGCGACGATATCCAGGGCTTTCTCGCCAGCAACAACAACGACGTGCCGAAGCTGACGGCGCGCATGATCCAGATGACGGCGAATTTGAAGGCGCCCGCGGCGCAATAGCTATTTCGGCGCTTCCAGCCGCGCAACCCAGGCAACGATATCCTTCAGGGGGGCTTCGCGGCCGAGATCGCGCAGCAGCATGTGATAGCCATTGGGATATTCATGCACCTCGGCGCGCGCGCCAAGGGCTGCGATCACCGCTTTGGTGGCGGCAGCAGGAATGATCTGATCCTTTGCGCCATAGACCAGGAGAATGGGCGGGGTGGTTGTCATCTGTTCGGGTGCGTGGCGGGCTTCATCCATAAGATTGACCAGACCCCACACGGCATCCGACCTTGTTTGTTTCTGGAACAGCGGATCGCGGTAATTGGCGCGCAGCATCTCGATATTGTCGGAAGGCCATATTTTCAGGCCTTTTCCGGAGACGCTCAGCGACGGCGCGACATGGGCCGCGACCCATAACGCCGCGCGATAGAGCAGCGGCATGTCGCTGCGCGACCAGACGGCGGGGGCGACCAGAATCACGCCATCGACATGCGGTTTGCGGCTGGCGGCGAGCGCGGAGAGAACGACCGCGCCACCCATGCTTTCGCCCAGCGCAATGACGGGGATGTGCGGATGTTCCGCCCGCACGATATCGACGAAATCATCGAGATCGCCGCGCATCGCATCGCTGCCGGGCCACACACCGGGATTGGGCGCGCGGCCGAAACTGCGCTGATCATAGGCCAGAACGCTTATGCCGTGATCGGCGAGCATGGGCGCGGGGATCGAGAAGGCGTTGGAATAATCGCTCATTCCATGGAGGGCGACGATGATGGCCTTGGGGTTTTTCGCATCCCAAAGGCGCAATGGCAGGTGCAGGCCATCGCGCGTGACGAAATCGTCGCTTGCGATTGCGGGGGGCACGTTTTCAAGTCCGCGCGGGGCGAGCGCGGGCGCGCAACCTAAAATCAAGCCTGAAACACACGCCGCACACGCCTGCGCAGATAGGGCAACAATTCTTCGCCAAACCATGGATTGTTCTTCAGCCACGCATTGTTGCGCCAGGACGGATGCGGCAAGGGAATATAACGCGGCGTGAAATCGCGCCAAGCCCTGACAGTCTCGGTCATGTTCTCTTTCAGACGCGGGCCCAGATAGCGCTTCAGGGCATAGGTGCCGATCAACAAGGTGAGCGGGAATTCGGGCAGGGCCTCGAACAGGCTGGGATGCCAGAGCGGCGCGCATTCCTTGCGCGGCGGGAGATCGGTTCCTTGCGCATTGTAACCGGGAAAGCAGAAGCCCATGCCGACGATTGCGACCTTCTTCTCGTCGTAAAACGTATCGCGGTCGAGGCCGAGCCAATCGCGCAGGCGATCTCCCGAAGGATCGTTGAACGACAGGCCTGTTTCATGCACGCGAATGCCGGGCGCCTGCGCGATGATGCAGAGTTTCGCCGTCATGCTTGCGCGGATAATCGGGCGTACCCCGTGCGGCAGATAGGGCGCGCAGACGCGGCAGGCACGAATTTCCGAGAGGAGGCGCGAAAGCTCTCGCGCGGTGCCCGCCATCAATCGCCGCGCAGCAGGTTGCGCGCGATGACGAGTTGCTGGATCTGGCTGGTGCCTTCGTAGATGCGGAACAGCCGGACGTCGCGGTAGAGCCGCTCGATGCCGTAATCGGCGACATAGCCTGCGCCGCCGAAGATCTGCACCGCGCGATCGGCCACGCGGCCCACCATTTCGGAGGCGAAATATTTGGCCGCCGCGCATTCGAGCGTGACGCTTTCGCCCGCGTCGCGGCGTTTGGCGGCGTCCAGCGCCATGCAGCGGGCGGCATAGGCTTCCGTTTTGGAATCCGCGAGCATGGCCTGAATCAATTGAAAATCGCCCAGGCGCTGGCCGAACTGTTCGCGTTCGCGCGCATATTTCACGCATTCTCGGATCAGGCGTTCGGCCACGCCGACGCAGACCCCGGAAATGTGCAGCCGCCCGCGATCCAGCACCTGCATCGCGACCTTGAAACCCTCGCCTTCCGCGCCAAGCCTGAGGCGGGCCGGCACGCGCGCATTTTCGAAGATCACATCATGGATGTGCGCGCCTTGCTGGCCCATCTTCTTTTCGGATTTTCCGATGGAGATGCCGGGCGTGTTTGCGGGCACGATGAAGGCGGAGATGCCGGTGGCGCCCTTCTTCGCGGGATCGCTGCGCGCCATCAAGGTGAACATGCCCGCGCGTTTGGCGTTGGTGATGAACCGCTTGGTGCCGTTGACGACGTAATGATCGCCATCGCGGATCGCGGTGGTGCGAACCGAGGCGGCATCCGATCCCGCATTGGGTTCGGTGAGCGCGAAACTTGCCACGACCTCGCCGCTTGCAAGCTTGGGCAGCCACTCGTTTTTCTGTTCGTCGCTGCCGAACATCACCACGCCCTGGCTGCCGATCCCGACATTGGTGCCGATCACCGAGCGGAAGGCAGGCGAGGTCTGGCCCAGTTCGAAGGCGACAAGAACCTCTTCCTCCATGTTGAGGCCGAGGCCGCCGAATTCTTCGGGGATGGAGAGGCCGAAGAGGCCGAGTGTTTTCATCTCCGCAATGATCTCATCGGGAACGCGGTCGTCCTCGGAGACCTTGGCTTCGATGGGGACGCATTTTTCGGCCACGAAACGGCGCACCGTTTCGATCAATTGCTTGCGGGTTTCGAGGTCTAGCGCCATGTCGTGTTTTCCGCCGGTATCTGTCTGGGCGCAGATTATGCGGAATTCGCCCTCAGGCAAACGGGGCGTTCACGACGGCGTTGTGTCGGCGCCGATCGCATAGACGCCCACGACAAGGATGTGATCGACGACGCCGTCGTCGGAGCCAAGCGGCAGGAACAGGGTTTCGTGATAGAAGGAACGCTTGTCGGCGCCGCTCTCGTAGAAGCCGCGATAGGCCTGAGGGGCGCGGGCGTCGCACACACTCTGATAGAGGGAGCGGAACAATGCCCCATAGCCGGGACGGATCTCATCGAGATCGCCCGTTGTCATGCCGGGGTGCAGGCGCGTTTGCGATTGCATGATGGCATCGCCCAGGATGCGAAATTCGAAATCCGCGCCGCCCTGGATGACACGCACCAGCGCGATATTACGCAAGAACGCGCTCAATTCCCGCGGCGAGGTGTCGGTGCGGGAGGGGAAGCGGCGCATGCCGCGCAGCCGATCCCATTTCTCAAGGGCCTTGCGGGTGAGCGGATTCTGGACTTCGCTGGGGTCGATCACATGCGAATTGCGCGCAGCGTCGTTCAGCTTGATGAGGCCTTCCGCGCTGCTGTTCATATCGATGGTTCACGGAGGATCAATGGCGAGCTTTGGAACCTTGCCCGTTAATCGTTAAACCAAGGCAAACGATGCACAACTTTTAGGCTGACCATGCGTCTTTCGGTACTCGACCAATCTCCCATCCCGCAGGGCGGGGGCGCCACCGCGGCCATCGCGGAGACCATCAAGCTGGCGCAGGCCGCGGAAAAGCTGGGCTATTACCGCTATTGGCTGGCCGAACATCACAACACCCATTCCTTCGCGGGGTCTGCCCCGGAAATCCTGATCGGGCGGGTGGCGGCAGAAACACGCACCATCCGTGTGGGTTCTGGCGGGGTAATGTTGACACACTACTCGCCGCTTAAGGTTGCCGAGCAGTTTCGGATGCTCGAAGTCCTGTCCCCGGGGCGGATCGATCTGGGGCTGGGCCGCGCGCCGGGCACCGACCAGCGCACGATGCAGGCCCTCCAGGCGGGGCCGCAGGGCTGGGGGATCGATGCGTTTCCGAGCCAGGTGCATCTGCTCAAGCAGTTTCTCGACGATGCTTCGGGGGTGGCGGCGATGCCGGACGACCATCCCTATCGCGGCATCCACGCGATGCCCGAAGGCCCGACGCGGCCCGAGATGTGGTTGCTCGGATCGGGGATGCACAGCGCGATCTACGCGGGCGAATTGGGGCTGCCGTTTTCCCACGCCTATTTCATCAACACCGAAGGCAGCGAGGAAGCGTGCGCGGAATATCGCAGACGCTTCAAGCCGAGTTCGTGGTGCGAACATCCGCGCATCTCGTTGGGCGTGGCGGCGCTGGTGGCGGAGACGGACGAGGAAGCGCACAGGCTTTCGGCTTCGCGCAATCTCTGGGTGGTGCGACTGCTCACAAACCGGCCGATTTCCTTTCCGCCGCCGGATGAGGCGCTCGATTATCCCTATACCGAACAGGAACTGGCGATCCTGAAATCCGTGGAAAAGCGTTCGATCGTCGGCACCAAGGAACAGGTGCGCACGCGGCTACTGGCGCTGGCGGATTCGCATGGCGCGGAGGAACTGGTGGTGGTGACGATCACCTATGATTATGCGTCGCGTTTGAGATCGTATGAATTGCTTGCCGACGCTTTCGCGCTCAAAGCGGAAGCAGCCCGATGATCGCGCCGGTCAACCCGCTTGCCATCGTGCCGGAAAGTAACGCGCGCAAGGCAAGGGGCACCACTTCATCCCGGCGTTCAGGCACGAGCCCGCCGACGCCTGCGATCAATATTCCCACCGAGCCGAAATTGGCGAAGCCGCACATCGCATAAAGCATGATCAGGCGCGAGCGCGGATCGAGCGCATCCGGCGGCAGGCTTGCGAGCTTTAGATAGGCCACGAATTCGTTGAGGATGGTCTTGTCGCCCATCAGCGCGCCCGCGGTTGCCGCCTTCTCCCACGGCACACCGTAGAGCCAAACGACGGGGGCAAAAATCCAGCCGAAGATGCGCTCCACCGTGAGCGGTGTGCCCCACGCATCGGGGAAATGTTTGAGGACGATATCGGCGAGCGCCACAAGCGCCACCATCACCAGCAGCATGGCCACGATGCCGAGCCAGAGTTGCAGGCCATCCGCCGTGCCCCGCGCCACCGCATCCATACTGGAACGATAGTTCAGCGCGGTGGCGGCATCGCCTTCGGTTTCTTCCGCGCCGGGGATCATGATGCGCGCGATCAGGATGCCGGACGGTAGCGACAGCAGCGACGCCACCAATATATGGCCGAGCGCGCCGGGGATGACGGGTTCCAGGATGCTCGCATAAAGCACGAACACCGTGCCCGCGACGGTGGCGAGCCCCACGGTGAACAGCACGAACAGTTCGGAGCGGGAGAGTTTCGCCAGATAGGGGCGGATCAAAAGCGGGGCCTCGATCATGCCGAGGAAGAAGGTGGCGGCCGCACCCAGCCCCACCGCGCCGCCGATGCCCATGAGCTTGCGCAGCACGAAGGCAAAGGCGCGCACGATCACAGGCAGGATGCGCCAGTGCCAGAGGAGTGCTGCCAGCGCCGAGATCACGATGACGAGCGGCAAGATCTGGAAGGCGAAGCTGCCCAGCGCGCGGGGATTGGTGACGGCGAACGGCGTGTCGCCGCCGCCCGCATAACCGAAGACGAAGGCCGTTCCGGCACGGGTGGCTTCCATCAACGCATCGACCACGCCGTTGAGCGAGAACAGGACATCGCGGGCGACGGGGATTTTCAGGAGTAGCAGGGCGAGGACCACCTGCAAGGCCAACCCGGCCAGCACAGTGCGGACAGGAAAGGCGCGGCGGTTTTCGGACACCACCCAGGCAAGGGTGAGGATCGCCACGATACCGAGCGCGGATTGCGCGTGCAGCAACATTGAAAGCCCCCGTGCCCGCTCACACCTTGTCATGACCCGCGAATGCGGGCCACCCAGTTGAAACGGTTTCGAATGTTCAAGGCAATGCTGTAGCTTTTGTTTCGAACATCGCGCGGGTCACCCGGGTGACCCGTTCAATACGCTGGCGCTATGAACTCGCGGGCCATGACAAAGGGGAGTGGGGGAATAATGCGTAGCGAGGCCCGTCCTGCCGAAATCCGTGCGCTCTCCGGCGCGCGCGCCCTGCCGCCGCTGGTGCTGGTGCTGTTTCACTATTGCGAACAGCGCGGCTATTTCGGCGTGCCGGCGGTCGATCTGTTTGTCGGCAAGGGCTATCTCTGGGTCGAGTTCTTCTTTGGGCTTTCGGGCTTCATTCTGATCCATGTTTATGGAGGCCGGGCCGCATCGCTGTTGCGGCCGCGGAATTATCTCACCTTCCTGCAGACGCGGCTGGCGCGGCTTTATCCGCTGCATCTGGCGACGTTGCTGTTGCTGCTGGCGCTGGTACTGTTCACCCGCGCGATTGCGCCGCTGACGGGACAGGTTTCGATCTTCGACCAGCCCTATCATCCGATCGTCGGCCCGCTCACCTTCGTGGCCAATCTGTTTCTGGTGCAGGCGTGGAATTTGTTTCCGTATCTTTCGTGGAACGCGCCTGCATGGTTCGTCAGCGCGGAGCTGCTGCTGTGCCTGCTCTTTCCGCTTTATGCGATCGTGGCGCGGGGCGGTTCGCGGCGCGGGATGCTCATGATCGCGGCGGGGATGGCGGGGCTTGCCGCACTCGCCCAGACCTCCGGCAATGACGGCCTCGACATCACATTCCACAACGGCATCTTCCGCGGCATGGCGGGGTTTGCGGTGGGCGCGGGAATGGCGGTCGTTCATCGCCGGATGCGCAGCGTGGACATTCATCTGGCCAATGTCTTGCAGGTCGGCGTGATCGCGGGGCTTGCGTTTGCGATCTATTTCGGAGGGCCGCGCCACAGCGTCGACGATCTGCTGGTGGCGGCCCTCGAAATGGCGCTGGTGTTTGTGCTGGCCTTCGACCGGGGGGTGGGGGCGTGGGTGTTCCGCTCCACGCCGCTGATCCGGCTGGGGGAATGGTCTTATGCGATCTATCTGGTGCAATACCCCCTGATCCAGAGTTTGCGCACGCTCCGGCAATATTACCCCCATGAGTGGCGGCCATTGGGAGAATGGGGCGGCGTGGTGCCATGGGTCGAAGCGGGCGGGCTGCTGGCGGCGGCCATCGGGCTGGGTGCCCTGCTGACCATCACCATCGAGCGGCCCATCAATGCCCGGCTGCGGCGGCTTATCACGGCACGCGGGTAAAACCGGGCTCGCGGCTTGACCCGGGGGCCCCGCCCCGGAATAACTCGCGGCCTATTTCCAGACCTGTCAGGAAGGAGCTTCCCATGTCCATTCGCTACGACGGTAAGACCGTCATCGTCACGGGTGCAGGCGGCGGCCTCGGCCGCGCCCACGCGCTGGAATTCGCCAAGCGCGGCGCGAAAGTGGTCGTCAACGACCTCGGCGGATCGGTGGACGGTTCGGGCGGTTCCTCGGAAGCGGCCCAGAAGGTCGTCGAAGAGATCAAGGCAGGCGGTGGCCAGGCCATCGCCAACGGCGCCTCGGTGACGGACGACGCGGGCGTTGCCCACCTCATCGAACAGACGATGAAGGAATTCGGCCGCATCGACGTGATCATCGCCAATGCCGGCATCCTGCGCGACAAGAGCTTCTCCAAAATGGAGATCAAGGACTTCCAGCTTGTCGTCGACGTGCATCTGATGGGTTCGGTCAAGCCGATCAAGGCGGCGTGGCAGATCATGCGCGACCAGCAATATGGGCGCATCGTGGTGACCACATCCTCCACGGGCCTTTACGGCAATTTCGGCCAGACCAATTATGGCGCAGCCAAGCTTGCACTCGTCGGCTTCATGAACACGCTGAAGCTCGAAGGCGCGAAGGACAACATCAAGGTCAACGCGATCTGCCCGGTGGCCGCCACCCGCATGACCGAAAACCTGATGCCCCCGCAAATGCTGGACATGCTGAAGCCGGAATATGTGACGCCGGCGGTTGTCTATCTCGCCAGCGAAGATGCGCCGACCGGCACGATCCTGACGGCGGGCGCGGGCGTTTTCTCGGCTGCCCAGCTTGTGGAAAGCAACGGCATCAATCTCGGCCATGGCGCCGATGCCGATACGGTTGCGCAGAACATCGCCAAGATCACCGACTTCACGGGCGCGCCCCATTACACGATGGGCAACGACCAGACGATGAAGCTGGTGGCCCGCCTGCAAGACGCGCCCGTCAAGCCGTAAGCAGATCATCAGCTTGCCACGCGCCCCGAAAGGCGCTGCGTGAAATGCCGAAGCCGCGCGCCGAGCGAAAGCTGGGCCGCGGCTTCGAGCTGTAAGGCGGCCAGAAACACATCATCGCCCGCCATTTCGCGCACGATCAGCTGGGACGCGCCGATCTGCAGGCTGTCGCCGATTTCGGGGGCCTTGTCGAAATGTTCCGCGAATAGTTCGGCGACTGTCTTGCTGCGCTGGTCGGCGCTTGAGCCCAGCCCATAAAATTCCTCGAGCTTGTCGATGGGGGCGTCACCACGGATGGCAAATTCGCCTTCGAGATCGAGGCCGCGCCGTTCGGTGGCGGGTGCGAAAACGCTGTCGAGACTATGCGCCTTCAGTTCGGGTGCAAGCAGATAGGCGTAATCTCCGGGCTTGAGCGCACCGGCGACCACGGGTTCCAGAATGTGGCCTTCGCGCACGACGAGGGTGAGCTTGGCCCATTCGGGCAGCTTGGTCATCGACAGCACGCGGCTTTCGTTGCCCACGGGATAGCCGATCATCTCCACATTGTGCTGGCCGGGGAGATCGACTTCGGTGCGGGTGATGGGATAGCCCGTGCGCGGCAAGGCCTGACCCAGCCGCCGCGCCGCGCGCTTGATCGTGGAGCCTTGCAACGACAGCGAGATCAGCACCACGAAGAACGCCACGTTGAAATAGATGTGACTGTTGGGCAGGCCCGACAAGGTGGGGATGGAGGCAAGGAAAATGCTCACCGCGCCACGCAGGCCCACCCAACCGACAAACAGCCTTTCGCGCGAATTGAATCCGAAGGGCCACAGGCACAGCCACACCGCGAGCGGCCGCGCGACGAAGATCAGGAACACCGCGATCATCAGGCCGGGCACCGCGACGCCCAGCATCTGGTGCGGCGAAACCAGCAAACCCAGCGCCAGGAACATGATGATCTGGGCAAGCCATGTCACCGCATCGTGCAAGCTGAGAATGCCCGCGAATGCGCGCACCGGGCGGTTGCCCAGCACCAGGCCCGCGACGTAAGCGGCAAGAAACCCCGATCCGCCCACCGTGGCCGCCAGCCCGAACACGAACACACCGCCCGATACCGCCAGCAGCGGCGCCAGGCCGCCGGGCAATTGCACGCGGTTGAGCAGCAACACAATGCCGAAGCCGCCGCCCAACCCGACCAAAGTGCCGAGCACGGCTTCGCGCCCCAGATCGATGATGACGTGCAAAAACGTTTCCCCCGCGCCGCCCGCCGCGATCACGCTGACGGCGCCGACCAATAAGGTTAGCGCCGTTCAATAGTTGCGGGCTCCGGAATTTCATCCTCCGGCGCCCGTAAATGTGCGATTTTGGCGCTTGTGANAACGCACCGACCCGCGAGCGCAATTGCAGGCCGCCGCTGCGCAGGAGGAAGAACACCGCCGCCGCATCGGTGGAGGCCACCACCGCCCCGATCAGGAAACCTTGCTGCGTGCCCAGCGACAGCGCCCAGGCGCCGAACGCGCCCGTCAGCCCCGCGGTGATGAGGACGCCCACCGTGGCCAGCACCGTGGCGGGCGCCACCGCTTTGCGCACATGCAGGAAGCGGGTGCGCAGGCCGCCATCGAACAGGATGATGGCAAGCGCCAGCGAGCCGATCAGATAGGTGAGGCGGTAATCGGAGAAGCGTAAGCCCCCCGGCCCATCCTCGCCCGCGAGCATGCCGACGGCGAGAAACATGAGCAGGATGGGCGCGCCGAAGCGCGTGGCGATCAGGCTGGAGAGAATGCCTGCCACAATGAGACCCGCGCCCAGAAGGAGCGCGGTGTTGGAGAGATCGATCGCTTCCATGTGCGGGAGAATCTAGACGACGGACCGCGGGTTTCCGAAGCAAAATCGTTCGCGGACAGACGAACACATGCGAAATGTCGTGCTTTTTTGCCCGCGATGGCGATTTTTCGGGTTGTTGTTGCTTCGCAGTTACCCCACGGGCGGCGAGTTGGGTTTCGGCAAATGCCATCAGCACGCGCACGCGCTTCTTCCAATCGCGAACACGGGCGGTGAAGGCGCGGATCTCGGCGCTGTGCAGGCCAGTCTTGAAGGCATTGCGGTTGCCGGGTTGTCCACCGGGTTTGCGCTTTGAAGCCGGAGGGTTAGTCGTTTTCCGGAATTCGGGCACCCCCTCCCCCTCGGGTGGGATTGCGTCTTCCGCCAATGTGCCGCCATTGCTCATGCGGCGAGTTTACCGCAGCTTTTGCGGTGTTCGATTGCGGTTGCGTTTTTTCGCGGCGAAAGCTGGAGAGATCGCGCGCGCTATCGAACGCCGGACATGCCGCGTTACCTGCCCTTGAACACAGGCTCGCGCTTTTCGACGAAGGCGCGCGCGGCTTCCTTGTGATCTTCTGTCAGCCCGGTGTGGATGTGGTGCGTGGCTTCGAGATCGAGGCATTCATCGACCTCGCCCGCCGCGGCGCGGTTCAGATTCTCTTTCATGTAGCGATAGGCGACGCGGGGGCCCGATGCGATGCGCCGGGCGATTTCCATCGTCTTGCTCATCAACTGATCGGCGGGGACGACCCAATTGACCAGGCCCAGACGCAGGGCCTCTTTCATGTCGATCCGCTCGGAGAGGAAATAGAGTTCGCGGGCCTTGGCCGTGCCCACAAGCTGGCTGAGGAAATAGGTGCCGCCGTAATCGCCGGAAAAGCCCACGCGCATGAAAGCGGTGGTCATCACCGCGTTCTCGGCGGCGACGCGCAGATCGCACGCAAGCGCCAAACCGAAACCCGCACCGGCGGCAGCACCGGGAAGTGCCGCGATGGTGGGCTTGGGCATCTTGTGCAGGCGGCCCGAGGTTTCGCGCTGGCTGATGCGCTGGCGATGGATGCGGCTATCGAGATCGAGCGCTTCGGACGACACGCTGTCCTTGCCTTCGGCCATGCCTTTGACATCGCCGCCCGCGCAGAACGCCCCGCCCGCGCCAGTGAGCACCATGCAGGCCACATCCTTGTCGGTTTCACAGGCGCGCAAGGCTTCGGCCAGAGCGCCCAGCATATCGGCCGAGAGCGCGTTGCGCCGTTCGGGGCGGTTCATCGTGAGGACGGCCACGCCTTCTTCAATCTGCCCCAGCAATTCGGGGGTGCCTGTTTCGAGTTTGCGCGCGGCCATGATCGTTCTCCGGTTTTTCCTGTGGCGAGCCTTGCACGGCCGGACCGGCCGGAAAAGAAGCGCGCTAGTGGGGGATTTCCGGGGTTTGCACGCATTCCCTCCTCGCATGGCTGCCATTCGTTGCACTGCAACAATTCGGGCCTATCTGACAGCGGTGGCCGCAAACCGGCCGAACAGATGGAGAGGCAGATGTTGAAGAAACTGACGGATTATGAGGTTTTCGGCACCGATACGCTGAGCCTTGTGGTCATTGTCGGCGCGACCCTGCTGTTGCTTGGGGCGATCACGGCGCCCGCGTCCGTGACCCCTGCGCCTGCACAGGCAAGCGCGCCGCAGATCGAGACGGTCACGGTGACCGCCCCGCCGCTTACGAATCTCTCGTAAGAGGGGCGCTTCGTAAAAGTAAAATGCGATGTTCCCGGATAGGTTCGGTTAACCCCCTGCGCCTTCCGGGACAGCCGCACGCGCGGATTTCACGTTCCTCCGTGTCCGAATTGTCATATAATGGTTGGGTTAGCTCACGGGTGTGCCGGGTATGCGGCCCTTGAGGACCGCATCCGGCTTTCTATGGAGGCCGACATGGCGATGATTCATTCGCATCACGAAGACACAAACGATTTGAGCGGACAGGCGCTCGATCTGGTCATTCTGTTCGGCGCGATCTCGCTGTTTGTGGGCGCGATTGCGGCGTTCGTGGTTCTGGCGACCTGAAGCCTGTTGATTTTTGCGTTCGGCTATTCGCCGGCCACTTCGGTCAGCTCGACCTCGTGGCCCCAGAGCCGTTCGATATGCGTCATCACCTGTTCGCGCGCGTTGTATTGCAGCGGAATGGCGCGGTGCATGCGGTGTTCCAACAGCAGCTTGCGGTCGCCGCGCAGATTGGCGCCCACCACCTGAATGTTGGGATCGGCGGTGCCGACATCATATTGGCGCGCCAAGGTTGAGCGCACCTTGCGATAGCCCGTTTCATTGTGGATGGCGGAGACTTTATAGGCGCCATCATCGGCCTTGTCGTGCAACCCGAAAAGCCGGAAATCGCGCATCACTTTCGGCGAAAGGAATTGCTCGATGAAACTTTCGTCGCGGTAATTGGCCCAGGCTTCCTTCAGCGCGGCCATGTAATCGCCCGTGCCCGCGATATGGGGGAACCAGTCGCGATCTTCATCGGTCGGCTTTTCGCAGATGCGGCGGATATCGGCCATCATCGCATAGCCCAGCGCATAGGGATTGAGGCCGTAATAGCGGCGATCATCGAATTCGGGCTGGAAGATCACGCTTGTGTGGCTGTGCAGGAATTCGAAGATCGCGCCATCGGTGATGAGCCCGCGATCGAACAGCGCGTTCATGATGGTGAAATGCACGAAGGTGGCGCAGCCTTCGTTCATCACCTTGGTCTGGCGCTGCGGATAGAAATATTGCGCGAGATTGCGCACGATGCGCAGCATCTCGCGCTGCCAGGGCTTGAGCGAAGGCGAGTTCTTTTCGAGGAAATAGAGAAGGTTTTCCTCGGGCAGCTTCATGTCGGCGCCGCCTTCGTCTTCCGGGTCGGGGGAGGCAGGTGTTGCGGGCGGTTCGAGGCTTGCGGGCAAGGTGCGCCACAGATCGTTATACGCCTCATCCTCATATTCGGCGCGCTTGCGCTGTTTTTCCGCCACGCGCTCTTTCGACGGGCGCGGCGGACGGCGATAGCGGAAGACGCCTTGATCCATGATCGCGTGGGCGGAATCGAGGATCGCCTCCACATCGTCGCGGCCGTAACGCTCCTCGCAGGCGGTGATGTAGCGCTTGGCGAAGGCGAGATAATCGAGGATGCCATCCGCATTCGTCCACTGGCGGAAGAGATAATTGTTCTTGAAGAAATGATTGTGGCCGAAGGCCGCGTGCGCCATGACGAGGGCTTGCATCGTCATGGTGTTTTCTTCGAGCAGGTAGGAGATGCAGGGATTGGAATTGATGACGATTTCATAGGCGAGCGCGGAATAGCCCGCGCGATACATCGTCTCCTCACGCGCGAACAGTTTTCCGAAGCTCCAATGATTGTACATCAGCGGCATGCCGAGCGAGGAATAGGCATCGAGCATCCTGTCTCTTATACACATCTTGGCGATACATCAGCGGCATGCCGATCGAGGAATAGGCGTCGAGCATCTGCTCGGAGGAGATCACCTCGATCTGGTTGGGATAGACGTCGAGTTTCAGTTCGTTGAGCGCGATATCCTCGATGGCTTTGAAGGTGCGATCGAGGATCGAAAAATCCCACTCGGCTTCGGTGAAGAGGGGAGCAGTCATTGTTTACCTCCCCACAAGGGCAGGGTTATCGCAGATGAAATTTCAAACCTCTCCCTCTCCCCCTTGGGGGAGAGGGCCGGGGTGAGGGGGTGACGGTTCAACCCGCACAACTGTTTGAGATTTTCTTCACTGTCCTTGCATTTGCTGAAACGCCCCGCCTGCTGAAACATCTCCCCCTCACCCCAACCCTCTCCCCCAAGGGGGAGAGGGAGAATTTTTTTGGTCATATGCGATAACCTTCCCCACAGGGGGGAGGTGAGATGGTTGCTCGCGCTCATCCGACGCTCTCGCTCTTTTTGAACAGCTCGCGAAACACCGGAAAGATATCGGCCGGTTTGGAAATCCGCTTGGTGGCGAAATTGGGCCACAATTCGGCGACGGTGCGATAGGCGCGCCAGAGTTCGGCACCCGAATCCTCCGACGCGAAGACTTCCATCTCGCGTTCGTCGAGGATTTCGATATAGGCGTAATATTGGCAGAGCGGCATGAGTTCGCCGTTGAGCATTTCCACGCAGTGGCGCGCATCGCCGGACTGGGTGTAGCCATCGGAGGCCTGCGCCGCATAGATGTTCCAGTCGGCGGTGGAATAACGCTCCTTCTGGATCTCCAGCATCTTGTCGAGCGCGGTGGAGACGATGGTGCCGCCGGACTGGCGGGAATAGAAGAATTCCTGCTCGTCCACCTCCTGCGCATCGTGGGTGTGGCGGATGAAGACGATCTCGGTGCGGTCGTAGCGCCGCTTCAGGAACAGGTGCAGCAGCATGTAGAAACGTTTTGCCAAATCCTTCTCGCGCTCGCCCATCGAGCCGGAGACATCCATCAGGCAGAACATCACGGCCTGGCTGGTGGGCACCGCCTGTTCGGTGAAGGTGTTGAAACGCACATCTATCGGATCGACGAAGGCGACCCATTTGCGTTTGGAATTGGCCTTCGCCAATTTCTCCTTCAGCGCCACGATCTTGCCGCGCGTTTCATCCGTCAGCGGGTCTTCGCGTTCCAGCGTTTCAAGCTCGGCCTCGAGGCTTGCGATGTCCTGAAGCGAGGGGCGCTTGAGCGCGAGCCTGCGGCCATAGGAATTGCGCATGGTGCGGATGAGGTTGATCTGGTTGGGCGAGCCCGAGGTTGTTATGCCTGCGCGTTTCCAGCTTTTGCTTTTGGTTTCTTTCAGCGTGGTGCGCACGAGGTTGGGCAGTTCGAGGTCTTCGAAGAAGATGTCGAGGATTTCATCCTGCGTCATCGTGAATTCGAAATCGTCTTCACCTTCGCCGGTGTCCGATGCCTGCTTTCCGCTGGCCCCACCCTCGCCCTTCGGCGGTTTCTTGATCTCGTCTCCCGGCATGAACTCCTTGTTGCCGGGCAGCACGAACTCCTGTTCGCCGGAGGCCTTGGGATCGAGGCGGAAACGCGGTTCCTTCGTGCCCTTGGTCGAGATGCGGATTTTGCGCTCTTTGCCGATATCGGAAACGTGCGCATCTTTCAGCGATTTCTGCACCGCTTCGCGTATCTGCGCGCGCGCCCGGCGCAGGAAGCGCTGGCGGTTGGCGAGGCTCTTGCCCTTGGGGTTGAGCCGGCGGTCGATGAAATAGGTCATGGGGCTCGCGCTCTGCGCTATCTCACCCCGCCTTGTTGACGCGCATATACCATTCGACCAGACGGCGGACCTGACGCGAGGTGTAGCCGCGCGCGAGCATCCGTTTGACGAATTCGTTGTGCTTGGTCTCGGTGTCGGTGTCCTTCTTCGATTCGAAGCTGATGACGGGGAGCAAATCCTCGACCTGCGTGAACATGCGCTTTTCGATCACGCTGCGGATTTTTTCATAGGCCGTCCACGCCGGGTTCTTGCCTTCGTTTTGCGCGCGATACCGCAGCGAGAACTTGACCACTTCGTTGCGGAAATCTTTCGGATTGGCGATGCCCGCGGGTTTTTCGATCTTCGACAGCTCGTTGTCGAGCGAGGCGCGATCCAGCAACTGGCCGGTATCGGCATCCTTGTAATCCTGGTCTTCGATCCAGGCATCGGCATAGGAGATGTAACGGTCGAACAGGTTCTGACCATATTCGCCATAGGATTCCAGATAGGCCTTCTGGATTTCCTTGCCGATGAATTCGGCATAGCGCGGAGCGAGATCGGCCTTGATGAATTCGAGATATTTCTTCTCGGTTTCATCCTGCATCTGATCGCGCTTGATTGCCTGTTCGAGCACATACATCAGATGCACGGGGTCGGCGGCAACCTCGGTCACATCGTAATTGAATGTTTCCGACAGCGCCTTGTAGGCGAAGCGGGTGGAGATGCCGTTCATGCCTTCATCGACACCGGCGGCATCCTTGTATTCCTGCAAGGTCTTGGCCTTGGGATCGGTGTCTTTCAACTTCTCGCCGTCATAGACGCGCATCTTGGAGGTGAGATTGGAGTTCTCATGCTCCTTCAGCCGCGTCATCACGCAGAATTTCGCCAGCATCTCCAGCGTTTCGGGCGCGCAATGGGCATCATCGAGATTGCTGCCGGAGAGAAGCTTCTTGTAGATCTGCGTTTCTTCCGTCACGCGCAGGCAATAAGGCACGGTCACCACCGAAATGCGGTCGAGGAAGGCTTCGTTGTTTTTGTTGGCCTTGAACACCTGCCATTCGGATTCGTTGGAATGCGCCAGGATGATGCCGCTGAACGGAATGGGGCCCAGCGTTTCGGTGCCGATATAATTGCCTTCCTGTGTGGCGGTCAGCAGCGGGTGCAGCACCTTGATGGGGGCTTTGAACATTTCCACGAATTCGAGCAGGCCCTGATTGGCCCGGCACAAACCACCCGAGAAGGAATAGGCATCGGGATCGTTCTGGCTGAAATGTTCGAGCTTGCGGATATCCACCTTGCCAACGAGGGCGGAGATATCCTGATTGTTCTCATCGCCCGGTTCGGTTTTCGAGATCGCGATCTGGCGCAGCTTGGAGGGGAAAAGGCGCACGACCTCGAATTTGGAGATGTCGCCGCCGAATTCATCGAGCCGCTTCACGGCCCACGGGCTCATCACCCCGCCGGTGCGATGTTTCTCGATGCCGTATTTCTCGGCGAGCAAATTCGCAAGTTCGTCGGAGCGGAAAAGACCCAGCGGGGATTCGAAGACGGGGCTGATCTGATCGCCCGCCTTCAACACATAGATCGGATATTTCTCCATCAAATCCTTGAGACGTTCGGCAAGCGAGGATTTGCCGCCGCCGACTGGGCCGAGGAGATAAAGAATTTGGCGCTTCTCTTCGAGGCCTTGGCCGGCATGTTTGAAATAACCCACGATCCGTTCGATCGTGTCTTCCATGCCGTAGAAGCCTTCGAAGGCGCGATAGCGTTTGATGGTGCGGTTGAAGAAGATGCGGCTGAGGCGCGGATCCTGCGCCGTGTCGACGAATTGCGGTTCGCCGATGGCGGCCACCATGCGTTCGGCGGCGGTGGCATAGAGCATCTTGTCGTCGCGCGCGGCCAGCAGCCAATCCCTGAGGCTCATCGCCTCGAAACGTTCGCGCGCATAATCGCGGGTGAAGATATCGAAGACATCAAGCGTACTCATCAATCTCGCTCCTTCGTGCAACCCACAGCACTTGTTATTTAGAGATCGTACCCCTCGCTCAGAATTTTAAGAGATGTTTTTTTCATTTTCCTCGGTGACCAATACACATTCCGCCAAAGATTAACTCTCGAGACGTGAACGGAACTTGAACCGAAAAGTTCCGCACAAAACAAAACGCATGCCTCGCCTGCGCGCCTGGCGCAGCCGTTGACGTTCCTGTTTCCACCCTATGGCTTTGCATGTCGCTGGCCCCAGATGCGCAGTCGACGAATCGTAGTGTAACGCCGTTCGCCCGTCTTCCAAAGCGGCAGTTGCCGCATCCCTTGGAAATTACGCCACAATCAGGCCACGATAGTGCCGCGCGGCGCCACGATCGCGCGCAGCCTTTGCCACAATCCAAGCCGATCCTTACCTCGCACATCGTTGCGCGAGGGAAAGTGACATGCGGATTTTCCAGCCGGGGCCGGAGCCCCGCAGCAAATCGGCCGTGGCGGCGGATTCGTTTGTCGCGCTTTTGTTTTTGACATTGCTGTTTATGATGGCGTTCGCGGCCACCGCATTTGCGGCGGCGCCCGCGCTCTCGTAGCAGCTTTCGACTGGCGCTGCTGCCGGGACACTGCGCAGCCTTGCTCGCATGTGGGCGGCACGCGCAATCCGCCATCGGTCTTCGACATGTTAACGCCGCGCGTGACCAATGCCCGAGCATTGCACCGAAGTGTTCGCGACGGCGCGGCGCAAGAAGGCAAACAAAGTTAATTCGTAACAACGGCTTACACGAATTAACGACTTAACCTCTATGACCGTTGATTCGGCTGCGATCTTCGCGTTGGCACGAATACTGCTCCCTTGCTGGGATAGTTTGGGCCCAGCAGGAGTTTTGTAATGCGTATCAACACAATCAAAGCCGCAGCTTTCACAGCGGCACTTGCCTCGACATTCGCCTTTACCGCCGCGCAGGCCGTGACGATCACGCCGTCCGGCAGTGTTGGTGGCGCGCCCGCGGGCGTCGTTCACCAGAATTTCGATTCCCTGACACCGGGCAACACCGCCGACGTGACGATCGGCATCATGACCGTGAAATTCACCGCCGGGACGAGCCAGCCGGTGACCGGCGCCTCCAGCGGCGTTTATGCGGCGCCTTATCTTTCCGGCGGCAACGGAACCGGATTCGGCGCGCAGCCCAATGGCGCGGACACCACGACCTATCTGAGCACCGGCGTCGGTTCGATTGAGCTCGATTTCACCCAGAACCTTTCCTATCTCGGCGTTCTGTGGGGCTCGATCGATGGTTACAACAGCATCGCGTTCTACGATGGCGCCACGCTGCTGCAATCCTTCTCGGGCACCGACATCCTGGCCGGCGCAAACGGCGACCAGGGCGTGAACGGCACGCTCTATGTGAACTTCAATTCAGACACGCTGTTCAACCGCGTGGTGCTCTCGAGCACGCAAAATGCATTCGAGTTCGACAATGTGGCCTACAACCAGACCAGCGACCACGAGGTTCCCGCACCTGAGCCGGTGACGCTGAGCCTGTTCGGTGCGGGCCTGGCCGGGGTTGGCGCGCTGCGCCGCCGCCGCAAGGCCTGATACGCAAAGTCTCCGTTCTAACTTCCAAGCGGCGCCTTCGGGCGCCGTTTTTCTTTCCGGTTCCGCTTGCCGCCCGGCCACGGGAACGGCAAGCTCGCTGTGTGGATACGTTCACCATCGAAATCGGACAGGCGCGCCCGGCTGACGCGGGCGAGATCGCGCGCGTCTACATCGAATCCTGGCAGGACGCTTATCCGGGAATCGTTCCGGGCGCGCTGTTGCAGGCGATGACGCTTTGCGGGCAAACCGCGCGCTGGCGGGCGGCGATTGCCGCGCGCGAGCCGGTGTTCGTGGCGCGGCACGAACGCCACGGCATCGTGGGCATGACGAGCTTCGGCCGCGCGCGCGATCACGATCTCGGTCTCGATGGCGAGGTCTATACGCTTTATGTCGATCCGGCATTCTATGGCGAAGGTGTCGGCCGCGCGCTGCTGGCGGAGGCTTTTGCGGAGCTGCGCCGCCGCGGGCTCAATTCCTGCATTATCTGGGCGCATGCGAAAAATCCCGCGCGCTTCTTCTATGAGCGGCTTGGCGGCAGGCTGGTGGCCGAACGCACGGTGCGGTTGATGGGCGAACCAGTGCCGGAAGCAGCCTTTGCGTGGCGCAGGCTTGCCGTTACGGCACGCTAATCCTTCAGATCCTTGGGACGAAGATAGGCGATCAGTTCGCCATGGGCGGCATCGAGCTCTTTCCAGCTCTCGATGTCGAACGCCAGAATGGCGAGCGCACAGGTGGGGAATCCTTCGGCCATCGCGCGCACGCGTGCCTTCGCCGCCTCGCCCTTTGGCCGGCGCACCAGATGCAACGCCAGATTTTCAAGGCCCGGATTGTGCCCGATCGCCATCACGCTTTCGGCCCGGGGAGAGGCTTTGCGAAGTTCACCACGCAGAGTGGCCGCGGAAGCCAGATAGAGCGCGGCAGGGAATTCTGCCTTCGGCGGTTTCTCGAAAGCCTGGGAAACATCCTGCCAGGTCTCGGTTGTGCGGCGGGCGGGCGAAACGAGGGCGAGATCGGGGCGCAGATCGTGCGCGCGCAGATGAACGCCCAGATGTGCCGCATCTTCATGGCCGCGAGGGGCCAGTTCGCGGGCGAAATCATCGTCCGAAGGCTCGGCGGCCACGGCCTTGGCGTGGCGCAGGATGAAAAGGCGCTTCAAGGCTTTCAGGCCACCTGGTAGCGGGCGCGCGCACCGCGCTCGATGGCGGCGGCGGTGAGGCGGTCCAGCCCCAGATCGCGGCGCAGGGTTTCGACGACGCGGATTTCCTCGAGCATGATCCGGCCATCGGCCAGCGCCACTTCGAGCGCCAGCCAATAGGCGGTCTCGCGCAGATGGGGCGGCAGGGCTGCCTTGGCGAGGCCCAGAACGGCGTTGATCCCCTCGGGCTCCTGCAGCATGGCGGCGCAATCCTTGGCGACCATGGCCAGGCGGTGTTCTTCGAAATCGCGGAAGACTGGCAAGGTCTTGATGAGCTGGCCGATGGTTTTCAGCTCGCGGTCGCTCATCACGCCATCCGACGCCGAAACGACCACCATCACATAGATCAGTGCCGAATGATGTCCGACGGTATTCATGCGTTTTCAGTGCCTTGGGCAGACCGCGCGACGATAGGCGGCTTGACCCCAAACGGGCAAGGCGGCATGACGCGGGGACCATGGGCACGCACAAGAAACCCGGCAAATGGCGGCGCAGCACGCAAGGCGTGCGCAGCGGCCAGACCCGCACCCCGTTTCAGGAAACATCGGAAGCGCTGTTCCTGACCTCCGGCTATGCCTACGAATCCGCCGAAGAAGCCGAAAGCCGCTTCACCGGAGAGTCGAAAGGCTATCAATACACACGCCTCGCCAACCCGACCATTTCGATGTTCGAGGAGCGGATGGCGGCGCTGGAAGGCGCCCCCATCGCGCGCGCAACGGCGAGCGGCATGGCGGCGGTGACGGCCGTTTTCCTGAGCGCGCTGCGCGCGGGCGACCATGTGGTCGGCGCCAAGGCGATGTTCGGTTCCTGCCGCCATGTGATCGAGGAGATCCTGCCGCGCTTCGGCATCACCAACACGCTGGTGGATGGCTGCGATGTTTCGGAATGGCAGGCCGCGATGCGGCCGGAAACGAAAATGCTGTTCCTGGAAACGCCCGCCAACCCGACGCTTGCCATTTGCGACATGAAGGCGATCGCGGGGGTCGCCGAGCGGGCGGGCGCGCGCCTGATCGTCGACAATGCGTTTGCGAGCCCCGCATTGCAGCGGCCGATGGAATTCGGCGCCCATATCGTGGTGCATTCCTCGACCAAATATATCGACGGACAGGGGCGCGCGCTGGGCGGCGTGATCCTGTGCCATGAGGATTTCCTGACCGACCACCTTCAGAGCTTCATGCGCAACACCGGGCCCACGATCAGCCCGTTCAACGCATGGCTGCATCTCAAAAGCCTCGAAACGCTCGACCTCAGGATGCGGGCCCACAGCGCAAGCGCCTTGATCGTGGCCGATTTCCTTGCGAAATCCCCCAAGATCAGGCGCGTGCTTTATCCGTTTCGCGACGATCATCCGCAGCACAACCTCGCCCGCGCGCAGATGGATGGCGGCGGCGGCGTGGTCACGTTCGAGATCGACGGAGCGAAGAAGGAAGCCTTCAAGTTTGAAAACGGGCTTCGGCTGATCGACATCTCCAACAATCTGGGCGATGCCAAGAGCATCATCACCCATCCGGCGACCACCACCCACAGCAAGGTGAAGGCCGATGCGCGCGCGGAGCTTGGAATCTCCGATGGCATGATGCGGCTTTCGGTAGGACTCGAAGATCCGGCGGATATCTGCGACGATCTCGAACTGGCGCTGGCCCAGATCTGAGCAGCCATGCGCGGGCCGCAGGGCCGGATGGCTTATAGTGTGGAACACGGAGGCGACATGTCCGAGCATCACGCGACCATCGTGTGGAAGCGCACCAGCGCCGAACACACCTACGACACCTACAATCGCGCCCATGAGATACGGTTCAAGCACGGAGATATCGTGTTGGCCGCTTCGTCCGCGCCGGCATTCAAGGGCGATGCGGATCGCGTCGATCCCGAGGAAGCCTATGTGGCATCGCTTTCAAGCTGCCACATGCTGACCTTTCTTGCGATCTGCGCCCGGATGCGGCTGAGCATCGATGCCTATGAAGACGACGCGGTGGGCTTTCTGGAAAAGGGCCCGAAGGGCAAGATGTGGATCGCGCGCGTCGAACTTTCGCCGCGGGTGACATTCTCGCCGGGGACGAATGTGAACGCGGCCACGCTCGACCAGCTTCACCATTTGTCGCACGAGGAATGTTTCATCGCCAATTCCGTCAACAGCGAAATCACAGTGAAAGCGCGGGATTGAGCTGTTGATGCGCGGGCCGACCCCGCTTGCAAAGCCGCGCGCGCCCCCCGAAGATCGGCCCATGAGCACCCAAACTGAAGCCCGCATTTTCGGCCCGCTTTACGAACGCGTCACCAACGGTATCCGCGTGGCGGTGAAGCCTGCCTATCTCGAAGACCAGTCCGAGCCCGACGAGGGCAAATATCTCTGGTCGTACACGATCAATATCGAGAACCGCAGCCAGGAAACCGTGCAGTTGATCTCGCGCTATTGGCACATCACCGATGCGACGGGGCGCGTGCAGGAAGTGCGCGGGCCTGGCGTGGTGGGCGCGCAGCCCGTTCTTCAGCCCGGGCAAAGTTTCGAATATACCAGCGGTTGCCCGCTGCCCACCGCCTCGGGCACCATGGCCGGGCGCTATCAGATGAAAAAAATGGCGGGCGAGCAGTTCGAGGCCGAAATCCCGGCCTTCCTGCTCGAAAGCTCGCATGAGCGCCGCCAGGTTCATTGACCTTATTTTATATCGGCTTGATCTCGCCGGTGCCTTTGCGCGTAAACTGGCGCTTGAGGAACAGGCGATATTTCCATGAACGATATTGTGAAACCCAATGCGCTGTGCGCGGCCCAGCCCGCGCCCAAAGACCCGCGCCCCACACGCGCCGAAGCCGAAAGTGCTGTGCGCGCGCTGCTGCTTTGGGCGGGCGACGACCCGGATCGCGAAGGGCTGCTCGATACGCCGGCACGCGTGGCGCGCGCGTTCGAGGACTGGTTTTCCGGCTATGCCGAAGACCCCGAAGCTTATCTCGCCCGCACCTTCGAGGAGGTGGACGGCTATGACGAGATGATCGTGCTGAAGGACATTCGCTTCGAATCCCATTGCGAGCATCATCTGGCCCCGATCATCGGGCGCGCCCATGTCGGCTATCTGCCCAACAACAAGGTGGTGGGCATTTCCAAGCTGGCGCGCGTGGTGGATGCGTTCGCGCGCAGGCTTCAGGTGCAGGAAAAGATGAACGCGCAGATCGCCCATTGCATCCAGACGGTGCTCGATCCCAAGGGCGTGGCGGTGGTGATCGAGGCCTCGCACCAATGCATGACCACGCGCGGCGTACACAAATCGGGCGTGAGCCTTGTCACCTCGATGATGCTGGGCGCGTTTCGCGAGGATGCGAGCACGCGGCGCGAATTCCTGCATGTGATCGGCAATCCGGCTTCGAGTGCGGATGCTTAGGCAGGCGTCACTTCGTGCACCTTGCCGCAGAATTCGCAGCGGGCGCGGATGATGCCGTCCGCATCGGCCAGTTGGGCGCGATCCTGCGGCGAATAGGATTTCAGAACGGACGCGATGCGATCGGTATCGCAATCGCAGCGGAAGGCGACCGGTTCGGCCGGCAACACGCGCACTTCATCTTCGTGGAACAGACGCCACAGCAAGCTTTCGCCCGATAGCGAGGTATCGACCAGTTCCACGTCTTCCACCGTTTTCAGAAACAGCGCGAGGCGTTCCCATTCGTCTTCGTCGCGGACGCGTTCTGGCGTGGCTTGCAGCATGATGCCGCCCGCGCGCCATTCCGGGTCTGCGTTTCCCGGCGTGAAGACGGGTGCGGCGGCAAGCCGGATCATCGTCGGCAATTGTTCGGATTGCGCGAAATAGGTTTCAGCCGACGCCGCGATGCCATCGGGCGAGAGTTCGACGATGCCCTGATAGGTGTTGCCGCCGCGGCGCGGCTCGATGGTGATGGCGAGCGCGCCTGCACCTGCGAGCGATGGGAAGGTTTGGGTTTCGAGCCTGTCGAAGCGTTCGCGATCAAGGCGGGCGAAGGCGCGCAAGGCTGCGGGGCGGGTTTCTTCGGCGCCATAATAATCGACGGTGACCAGATCAAGCGGGCCATCGCTTTTGGTTTGCACGGTGAGGCGGCCATCGAGCTTGAGCGCGCTGCCAAGAATGGTTGCGAGCGCCATGGCTTCGCCCGCGATGCGGGCTGCGGGTTCCGGCAGGCGATGGGCGCTCAAGGCCTGCGCCGAGGCTTTGTCCAAACGGATCAGCCGGCCCCGCACGCCCGCTTGGCGCAGATCGAACGGCAACACGAAATCGCCCGGGGGCGCGGGCGTGTAAGGCGTTTCTTGATTCATTCTTTTACCTCCCCCTTGTGGGGAGGTCGGAGAGCGAAGCGATCCGGGTGGGGGGCGCAGTTCAAGGACGGGCACGGCCCCCCACCCGAAAAACGCTGCGCTTCGCTGGCGTTTTTCGACCTCCCCACAAGTGGGAGGTAAAGCATCAACCGAGGCACCACGCCAGGATCGCCTTCTGCGCGTGGATGCGGTTTTCGGCTTCGTCGAACACCACCGATTGCGGGCCGTCGATCACGTCGTTCGTCACTTCCTCGCCGCGATGGGCGGGCAGGCAGTGCATGAAGATTGCATCTTTCGCGGCGCGCGCCATCAGGCGGGCGTTCACCTGATAGGCCTTCAGCAGATTGTGACGCTTGGTGGTGTCTTCATCGCCCATCGAGACCCAGGCATCGGACACGACGCAATCGGCATTGGCGACGGCGGCATCGGCATCTTCGGTGAAGGTGACATCGGCACCTTGCGCCTTGGCCCATTCGCGCAGCTTCGGGCGCGCGGCGAGTTCGCGGGGCGATGCAACGCGCAGTTTGAAATTGAACCTTGCTGCCGCATGAACCCACGAGGCGAGCACGTTGTTGGAATCGCCGCTCCACGCGATGGTGGCACCCTTGATGGGGCCGCGATGTTCTTCGAACGTCATCACATCGGCCATCACCTGGCAGGGATGCGAGAGCTTGGTCAGGCCGTTGATGATGGGGATGGTGGAATTGTCGGCCATCTCCTGCACCATCTCGTGATCGAGCAGGCGGATCATCACCGCATCGACGTAGCGTGAAAGCACGCGCGCGGTATCGGCAATCGTTTCCTCGCGGGCGAGCTGCATTTCCGAGCCCGTAAGCATCAAGGTGGTGCCGCCCAGCTGGCGCATTCCCACATCGAACGAAATGCGGGTGCGGGTGGATTGCTTGTCGAAGATCATGGCCAGCACGCGGCCCTTCAGCGGCTGGTCCGCATCGGGCGTGCCTTTGGGCAGGCCATCGCGCGCGGATTTGCGGGCGCGCGCATCGGCGATCAGATGTTGCAGCGTGGCGGAATCGAATTCGGCGAGATCGAGGAAGTGCTTGGCTTCCCCAACCCGCCCGGTGGGGGCGTTCATGCTGCTACCGACGCCTTTCCCGCTTCGAAATCCTGGGCGGCGAGGGTTAGCTTCTCCATCGCCTCGCGCACATGGGTTTCATCGATGTTGAGCGGCGGCAGGAGACGCACCACATTGTCGCCCGCGCCCAGCACCAGAAGGCCGTGCTTGCGGGCGGCCGTCACGAAATCGGTGTTCGGCACGCGCATTTTCAGGCCGACCATCAGGCCCTGCCCCCGGATTTCTTCGAACACATGGGGATGTTCGGCGGTGAGGCGGCCAAGCTGCTGGTGCAGATAGTTTCCGGTGGCGCGCACCTGTTCGAGGAAGCCGGGCGCGAGCACCGCATCGAGCACGGCATTGCCGACAGCGGTGCCTAGCGGATTGCCGCCGAACGTGCTGCCATGCGTGCCCGCAACCATGCCTTTGGCGGCTTCTGCTGTTGCCAGACACGCGCCGATGGGGAAACCGCCGCCGATACCTTTGGCAATCGCCATGATGTCAGGCTTCACGCCGCTCCATTCATGGGCGAACAATTTGCCGGTGCGGCCAACGCCGGTTTGAATCTCATCGAAGATAAGAAGCAGGCCGCGCTCATCGCAGATCTTGCGCAAGGCGCGCAGGAATTCGGGATCGGCGGGGCGCAAGCCGCCTTCGCCCTGGATCGGCTCGATCATCAATGCGGCGGTGGCCGGTGTGATCGCCGCTTCAAGCGCCTTCAGATCGCCGAACGGCACCTGATCGAAGCCTTGAACCTTGGGGCCGAACCCTTCGAGATATTTCGCCTGACCGCCGGCGGCAATCGCGGCCAAGGTGCGGCCATGGAAGGCGCCCTCGAAGGTGACGATCCGGTAGCGCTCGGGGTGGCCCTTCGCGGCGTGGTACTTGCGCGCCATCTTGATCGCGCATTCGATGGATTCCGCGCCCGAGTTCGTGAAGAACATCGTGTCGGCGAAGGTGCTCTCCACCAACTTCTTCGACAGGGATTCCTGGCCGACGATCCGGTAATTGTTCGAGGTGTGCCAGACGCGTTGCGCCTGATCCATCAGGGCGGCAACGAGTTTGGGATTTGCGTGCCCCAGCGCATTGACGGCAACGCCCGCGCCGAAATCGAGATATCGCTCGCCATCCTCCGCGAAGAGATAGGGCCCTTCGCCCCGCACGAATGCGACATCCGCACGGGCATAGGTTGGCAATAGCGACGGAAACACGGGCATCTCCAAAGTTCGAACAGGGCGGGCTTTATCCGCCGCGTGGCGGGTTAGGGTCAAGGAATGTGGGCTGGCGCGGGGCGGGCCTGCCCAATTGAACCTCATTTTTCCAGAGGGGGTGAGGTGGCCTATCCCTTTGATTAATCTCAGGTCTCGTGTGTGCGGCTTCTCCAGGGCGTTCATCTGGGAATATAATCCAACGCGATGTGGATTTCAAGCATGGCCGATGTGCTGGTTCGCGGGAGCTGGGCGAGCCGGAAAACACAAGATTCGATGCACAGAATTGGGCTTTAGGGCTTCGGCCAATTCTGTGGACAAGGGCTGCCGAGCGACCGGCGGTGCTTGTGCAAAGGTCTCCCCTTGATACGATATATTGTGGGGTTAGCCGATGGAGCCGGGCATGGGTTGGACGGAAGAACGGGTTGAGCAGCTTAAGAGCCTCTGGACCGAAGGCCTTTCGGCCAGCCAGATCGCGCGCGCGCTGGGCGGGGTGACCCGCAACGCGGTGATCGGCAAGGTGCACCGGCTGGGGCTCGCCGGGCGGGCCACACCTGCCCGGGTGGATCGCCCTCGCCTTCCTTCCGTGCCGCGGGTTTCGATGCGGTCGCATCACCTTCCGGAACCGCCGGTGGTGGAGGAAGAGCCCGTCACCCTGAACGACGGCAGCCACGCCACCGTGCTGACCATCAACGACCGCATGTGCCGCTGGCCGATCGGGGATCCTTCGGAAAACGAATTCCATTTCTGCGGCCACAAGCCGAAGGGCGGTTCGCCCTATTGCGAGGCGCATGCCCGCAAGGCCTACCAGCCGCAGCAGCCGCGCCATGCCAAAGGCCGGATGGCGAGCTGACCCGAAATGACTTCGGTCTACGACTTCTCCGCGAAAACACTCGAAGGCGACGAAATTCCGCTTTCGAATTTTCGCGGGCAGGTCTTGCTGATCGTCAACACCGCCAGCAAATGCGGATTCACGCCGCAATATGAGGGGCTGGAAAAGCTCTACGAGAAACTGCACGGCGAGGGGCTGACGGTGCTGGGCTTTCCCTGCAACCAGTTCGGCTCCCAGGAGCCTGGCAGCGAAAGCGAGATCGGGGCGTTCTGCCAGAAGAATTACGGCGTGAGCTTTCCGATGTTCGCCAAGATCGACGTGAATGGCGACAACGCGCACCCGCTCTACAAATACCTCAAGAAAGAAGAGAAGGGTGTGCTCGGCACCCAGGCGATCAAATGGAATTTCACGAAATTCCTGATCGACAAGAACGGCAACCCGGTGGAGCGCTACGGCTCGACGACGAAGCCGGAAGATATTGAAGGCGATATCAAGAAGCTGCTTTAACTCTTAATCACCATGGCCGGGCTTGACCCGGCCACCCAGCAGCCGCGCGTCCGCGCGGCAAAATAAGCATCACATATTCCAATATTGTAGCAGGTCTTCCCATTCGGGATTGATCTTCTCGATCAGCGCGATTTTCCACGCGCGCTTCCAGCGCTTGATGCTGGTCTCGCGCTGGATCGCGGCCGCATAGAGCGGGTGCTCCTCGTACCAGACGAGGCGCGTCACGCCATATTTCTTCACGAAGGCAGAGCCTTTGCCGTCGCGATGTTTTTGGAGACGACCGGGCAGATCGGATGTCACGCCGGTGTAGAGCGTGCCGTTGCGCTTGCTGGCGAGGATGTAAACAAACCCGCTGGGCATGCCGGATTTATAATCGGGGTGGAGAGTTGAGTCATTGGCCGCGCAGACGCGCGACCGCTGGGTGGCCGGGTCAAGCCCGGCCATGGTGAAAGCTGGGGTAGTGATTTGAGATTGGGGCTTAACCCGCGATCATCTCATCCAGCGAATAGCCGGCCGACCGCACTGTGCGGATCGGGTCGCGCGTGCCTTCGAGGTTTAGCGCCTTGCGCAGGCGGCCGACATGGACATCCACCGTGCGGGCTTCGACATAGATGTCCGAGCCCCACACCGCATCAAGCAATTGTTCGCGGCTGAAAACGCGACCGGGGTGCTGGATCAGATGATCGAGCAGCTTGTATTCGGTGGGCCCCAGATGCACCTCGCGGCCGCTGCGGCGGACGCGGTGGGCGGCGCGATCCATTTCGATGTCGCCGACGCGGATCATGTCTTCGGTCAGGCCCGGGCGGATGCGGCGCATCACGGCGCGCAGGCGGGCGAGAAGTTCGGTCATCGAGAAGGGTTTGGTGATGTAATCATCCGCACCGGTGTTGAGGCCGCGGATGCGATCAGCTTCTTCGCCGCGCGCGGTCAGCATGATGATCGGCACGTTGCGGGTTTCGGGCTTGGCGCGCAGGCGGCGGCAGACTTCAATGCCGGACAATTGCGGCAGCATCCAATCCAGCAGCACCAGATCGGGCTTTTCTTCGGCTGCGAGAAGGATGGCTTCCTCGCCATCGGTTGCTTCGACGACGCGATAACCTTCGCGTTCGAGATTGTAGCGCAGGAGCGTGACAAGCGCGCCTTCGTCTTCTGCGACAAGAACGGTCGGTTTCAGCATCACTTGCTTCCGTATGGCACGCTGGTTTCGCTGGTGACATCGGCTTTGGGACGGTCGGCTGAGAGGTGATCGCCGCTCACCATGTAATAAACGGTTTCGGCCACGTTGGTGCAGTGATCGCCCGCGCGTTCGATATTCTTGGCGACGAACAGCAGATGGGTGCACAACCCGATGGTGCGCGGATCTTCCATCATGTAGGTGAGCAGTTCGCGGAACAGGCTGTTATAGACCTCATCGATCTCGCCATCCTGTTTCCACACCGCTTGGGCTGCCACCGCATCGCGCTTGGCATAGGCATCGAGCACCTGTTTCAACTGCGCGAGCACCTGGCGGCCCATGCGGGCGAGGCTCTGGGTGAGGCGGATCGGCGGTTCGCGATTGAGCACGATGGCGCGCTTGGCGATGTTTTTTGCCAGATCGCCGATGCGTTCGAGTTCGCTTGCCATTTTCAGCGCGGCCATGGTTTCGCGCAAATCCACCGCCATCGGCTGGCGCAGGGCGAGCAGCTTCATCGCCTGATCTTCGATCTGGTATTGCAGCTGGTCGATGCGGCGATCCGATGCGATCACGCTTTCGGCTTTGGTCGTGTCGCGCCGGGCGATGGCATCTATCGCGTCCGCCAGCTGGGCTTCGGCAAGGCCGCCCACCTGCGCCACGGACGTGGTGAGCGCTTCGAGCTTTTCGCCGAAAGCCTTGACTGTGTGTTCGGTCATCCGTTTTTCCGCTGCTGTCTCATCCGCCTGCCTAAGCGAGAAGTCGAATGTCTATGCGACAGTTTTATAACACTTCCGTGACGGCCGCATCTGCGGGCGGAATGGTTGGGAAAATCACCGTGAAGGTGCTGCCGGAACCGGGCTCGCTCTCGATCTGGAGGCGGCCATGGTGGCGGTTGACGATGTGTTTGACGATGGCGAGCCCCAGCCCCGTGCCACCCTTTTCGCGGCTGCGCTTCACATCCACTCGGTAGAACCGCTCGGTGAGCCGGGGGATGGCATCGCGCGGGATGCCCTCGCCATTGTCGCGCACGGCGACCGCGATGGCGCCGGGGCGGCTGGAAAGCACGACGCGGACCTGCCCGGCCGCGCGGCCATATTTGATCGCGTTGTGCATCAGGTTCTGGAACAGCTGGGTCAGCTCATCGCGGTCGCCCAGAATGGGGGCAAGGTTCGGTTCGGCTGCGATTTCGATGGTGGCGTTTTCGCTTTGGGCGAGCGGTTGCAACGCGGCCGCCGCACTTCTCACCACCTGTTCCAGTTCGATATGCGCCGATGGCGGCACATGCTCGTTGAGTTCGATGCGGGTGAGCGAGAGCAGATCTTCGATCAGGCGGCGCATGCGCGCGGCTTCGACGCTCATGATGCCGAGGAATTGTTCGCGGGCCTTCTCATCGTCGCGCGCATGGCCGCGCAGCGTATCGATGAAG
>BFBZ01000586.1_pt1 | contig 32912 bp, 23 predicted proteins | sample 1888401 | NCBI WGS metagenome assembly BFBZ01 (sample SAMD00112614, study PRJDB3348) | symbiont metagenome | host: Chara braunii | reverse complement strand
CGGCGGCACGCTGGCCATGGGCGCGTTCAACAACACCGTGGCCGGCCTGTCGCTGCAGGGCGGCACGGTCAGCGGCAGCGGCACGCTGACCAGCACCACGGGCTTCGACATCCGCAGCGGCAGCGTGAACGCGGTGCTGGCCGGCGGCGTGGGCCTGAACAAGACCACCACCGGCACGGCCACGCTGGCCGGCCTCAACAGCTACACCGGCACCACCGCGGTGTCGGCCGGCACGCTGGCCGCCGGCGTGTCCAACGCCCTGCCCGGCGGCAGCACCGTCACGGTGGGCAGCGGCGCCACGCTGGACCTGGGCGTCTTCAACAGCAACGTGGCGGGGCTCTCGCTGCAGGGCGGCACGGTGAACGGCAGCGGTGCGCTGAACAGCACGACGGCCTTCGACATCCAGGCCGGCACGGTGAACGCCGCGCTGTCCGGCGGTGTGGGGGTGAACAAGACCACCTCAGGCACGGCCACGCTGGCGGGCAACAACACCTACACCGGCAGCACCGCCATCACGGCCGGCACGCTGGTGGCCGCCCATGCCAACGCGCTGGGCGCCAGCACCACCGGCACCACGGTCAGCGCGGGCGCGTCGCTGCAGATTGCCAACGTCGGCATCCTGGCGGAGCCGATCACCATCCAAGGCAACGGCGTGGCCGGGGCCGGCGCCCTGATCGGCACCGGCATCTTCGCGGCGGCCGGCGGCCCCATCACGATGACCGGCAACGCCAGCGTCGGCGGCACCGGCACGCTGACGCTCAATGGCGCCATCGGCGAAGCCGTCGGCCCGTTCTCGCTGACCAAGGTCGGCAGCGGCACCGTCGTTCTCGGCGCGGCCGGCAGCTACACCGGCAGCACCACCATCTCGGCCGGCACGCTGACGCTGGCGGCGGCCAATGTGCTGCCCGCCGGCACCAGCGTCACCGTCAACGCCGCCGGCACGCTGAACCTCGGCGCCGTCAACCAGAATGTCGCGGCCCTGTCGCTGCAGGGCGGCACGGTGGGCGGCACCGGCACCATCACCAGCAGCAGTGCCTACGACATCCAGAGCGGCACGGTCGGCGCCAACCTGGCCGGCAGCGCCGCGCTGAACAAGACCACGGCGGCCACGGCCACGCTGACCGGCAGCAACAGCTACACCGGCACCACCACCATCAGCGCCGGCACGCTGGCCATCGGCAACGGCGGCAGCACCGGCACGCTGGGCACGGGCGCCGTGGTCGGCGCGGGCACGCTGGCCTTCAACCGCAACGATGCCATCACGGTCGCCAACGCCATCGGCGGCGGCCTGAGCCTGAGCCAGCAGGGGCTCAACACCCTCGCGCTGACGGGCGCCAACACCTACACCGGCAGCACCACCACCGCGGTCGGCTCGACGCTGGCCGTCGGCAACGGCGGCACCACCGGCACGCTGGGTTCGGGCGCGGTGACGGGCTCGGGCCTGCTGGCGTTCAACCGGGCCGACAACGTCGTGGTGGCCAACGCCATCGGCGACAACCTGCGTCTGAGCCAGACCGGCACCGGCACGCTGACGCTGACCGGCGCCAACACCTACGGCGGCACCACCACGATCGCCTCGGGCAGCACGCTGGTGGTGGGCAGCGGCGGCACGACCGGCACCCTCGGCGCCGGCGCCATCACCACCAACGGCACGCTGGCCTTCAACCGCAGCGACGCCGTCACGGTCGCCAACGCCATCGACGGCAGCGGCGGCCTGCAGGCCCTGGGCACCGGCACGGTGGCCCTGACCGCCACCAACAGCTACACCGGCACGACCACCATCGCGTCCGGCAGCACGCTGTCGATGGGCAATGGCGGCGGCACCGGCACGCTGGGCAGCGGCGCGGTGACCGACAACGGCACGCTGCTGCTCAACACCACCGCCGCGCGCACCCTCGCCAACGCGATCAGCGGCAGCGGCGCGCTGGTCAAGCAGGCCGGCGGCTACATCACGCTGACCGGCAACAACAGCTACACCGGCACCACCACCATCAGCGTCGGCGGTCTGCAGCTGGGTGCCGGCGGCATCACCGGCACGCTGGGCAGCGGCGCAGTCGTGAACAACGACACCCTGGATTTCAACCGCAGCGACACGCCGACCCTGCCCAACGCCATCAGCGGCACCGGCGTGCTGAACCAGCGCGGCAGCGGCACGCTGGTCGTGACCGGCAACAACAGCTACGGCGGCCAGACCACCATCTTTGCCGGCGGCACGGTGGACGTCGGCGGCGGCGGCGGCAGCGGCTCGCTGGGCACCGGCCTCATCGCCAATGACGGCCTGCTGCGCTTCACCCGCAATGACCCGCTGCTGCTGCTGAGCCAGAGCGTCGCGGGCTCGGGCACGCTGGTGCAGGCCGGCACGGGCGTGCTCAAGGTGGACATCCCGCGCACGGTGGTCCAGAGCAACGTCCAGGTCCTGTCCGGCCAGCTGACCCAGGCCGGACCGGGCACCTTCTCGGGCGGCGGTGCGGCGCTGCTGGTGGACGGCGCGGCCTCGGTGTTCAACGCCGGCACGGCGGCTGCCGGCTTCGGCAGCGTCACGGCGCGCAATGGCGGCAGCGTGAGCGGCACCGGCATCGTGACGGCCGCCAGCTACGCGCTGCAGAACGCCAGCATCGCCGGCGCGCTGGGCGCGGGCAGCCTGAGCGTGACCGGCGCCACGACGCTGTCCGGCACCAGCGGGGCGCAGCAGGTCAACGTGAACACGGGCGGTGCGCTGACCCTCAGCGGCAGCGGCGGCCGCCTGACCGGCACGCCCGTCGTCAACGTGGCCAGCGGCGCCACGCTGACCCTGGCCGGCAACGAAACGGCCGCCACGTTGGCCGTCGCCGGCACGCTGGCCAAGGCCGGCGCGACCGGCACGCTGACCGCCGCCACCTACGCCCTCAACGGCGGCGCCAGCATCAGCGCCGATCTCGGCACCGGCACGCTGACGAGCAACGGCGGCGCCACGCTCTCCGGCGTCTCCAGCGCCACGGCGGTCAACGTGGCCGGCGGCACGCTGAGCCTGGGCACGGCCTACCGCTTTGCCAACGCCCCGGCCATCACCGTGGCCGGCGGCGCCACGCTGAAGCTCAACGGCAACGAGAACATCTCGACCGGCAGCCTGGACCTGAGCGGCACGCTGGACGTGACCCACCCCGGCGACACGCTGGTGGCCGGCAGCTATGCGCTGCACAACGGCGCTCTCGTGAACGCCTCGCTGGGCATCGGCACCGTCAACAGCGACGGCGCCGCCGTCACGGTCAACGCCGCGATGACGGCGGCCACCGTCAACGTGCTGTCCGGCCGCCTGATCCTCGGCGGCGCCAACCTGCTGGCCGCCGGCGCGACGCTGAACGTCGGCGCGCCGGCCGCCCTCAGGCTCGGTGGCGACGCCACCATCACCCAGCTCAACCTGTCCGGCCAGCTCGAAGCCGCCACACCGTCCACGCTGACCGCGACGGCGGGCTATGCGCTCAACGGCGGCACCACGCTCGCCAACGCCAATCTGGGCGGCCAGGGCGCGCTGACGGCCTCCGGCACCAGCACGCTCAACGGCACCCTCGGCACGCCGACGCTGACCGTTGCCAGCCACGGCACGCTGATCCTCGCCGCGCCGGACAACCGGCTGACGGGTGCCCCCGCCATCACCGTCAGCAGCCATGGCACGCTGACGCTGCAGGGCAACAACTCGGCGACCTCCATCAGCCTCGGCGCCAGCGCCGTCGTCAACGGCAGCGGCTCCCTCAGCGCCACCAACTACGTGCTGGACAACGCCACCTACGACGGCAATCTGACCGGCGGCTCGCTGATCAGCCGCAACACCAGCGTGCTCAACGGCCAGTCCTCCGCCACCAGCGTCACGGTGGAGACCGGCTCGCTCACGCTGGGCGCGGCCGACCGCTTCACGCTGCTGCCCAATGTCGTCATCAACAGCGGCGCCAGCCTGACCCTCGGCGGCCGCCAGCACTTCGGCTCGCTCGCGGGCGGGGGCCATCTGGAGCTGGCCGACTACACGCTGACGACCGGCTCCACGCAGTCGACGCTGTTCAGCGGCTGGGTCAGCGGCAGCGACAGCGCAGCGCTGGTGAAGGACGGCGCGAGCACCACCTTCACGCTGCCGGGCGGCAGCATCACCAGCGGCCTGACCCGGGTGCAGGCGGGCACGCTGCAGCTGGCGGGCAACGACGGGCTGCTGGCGAACACCAACATGGTCGTCGACGGCGGGGCCACACTGCTGGTCAACGGCAAGGAGGCCCTCAAGAGCCTCACGGCATCCGGCACGCTGGACCGGACCGGCGCGACCGACGCCCTCATCGTCAACACCGCCGTGCTCAACGACGGCGCCCTGGTCCGCGCCAACCTGAGCAGCGCGGCGGGCACGACCAGCAACGGCCACGTGACGCTCAGCGGCACGTCCTCCGGCAGCCTCACGGTGGCGTCCGGGACGTTCACGCTGAGCAGCGCCGACCGGCTGGACGACCACAGCGCCGTCACCGTGGCCTCCGGCGCCACGCTGCAGCTCAACGGCAGCGACACCGTCGGCAGCCTGACCAGCGCGGGCACCATCGCCAGGACGGCTGCCACCGACACCCTCACCGGCCTGGGAGGCTACGTCCTCAACGACGGCGCCGTCGTCAACGCCAACCTCGGCACCGGCACCCTGAGCAGCCATGGCGCCGCCACGCTGAACGGCACATCGGGCGCCGGCCTGGTCGTCGTGATCGACGGCCAGCTCCGCCTGGGCGCGGCCAACCTGCTCGCCAATACGGCGACGGTGAGCGTGAATGCCGGCGCCACGCTGCTGCTCAACGGCAGCGAAACCGTCGGCGGCCTGAGCAACAGCGGCGCCCTGGCGCGAACCCAAGCCAGCGACACTCTCACCGCGACGTCCTACGGCCTGGGCGGCGGCTCGGTCACCGACGCCAACCTGGGCACCGGCACATTGAACGTCTTCGGCACGGCCTCGCTCAACGGCACGGCCGCGGCCGCCACCGTCAGGATCGTCGGCGGCACGCTCAACCTGGGCTCGGCCGACCGCCTCGCCAATACCGCGGACCTGAGCATCGCCAGCGGCGCGGCGCTGCACCTCAACGGCAGCAACACGGTGGCCAGCCTGACCAGCGCGGGCGGCGTGGCCGGCACCGCCGCCACCGACACCCTCACCGCCGCCACCTACGCGCTCAACGACGGCAGCCTCGTCAATGCCAAGCTCGGCACCGGCAGCCTCAGCAGCAATGGCCAGGTCGTGCTGAACGGCCAGTCGGCGGCCGGCACGGTCAACGTCGCCAGCGGCCAGTTGGCCCTGGGCGGCGCCGACCGGCTGAGCAGCACCGCGGCCGTCACGATCGCCGGCGGCGCCACGCTGCGCCTCAACGGCGGCAACGCCGTCGCCAGCCTCAGCAGCGCCGGCACGCTGGCCGGCACCGGCGCGGCCGACACGCTGAGCGCCGCCACCTACGCCCTCAACGACGGCGCCGTCGTCAACGCCAACCTCGGCAACGGCAGCCTCACGAGCAAGGGCGCCGTGGCACTGAACGGCACGGCGGCGGCCACCGCGGTCAACGTCGCCAGCGGCATGCTGAGCCTGGGTGCCGCCAACCGCCTGGCCGCCGCAGCCGCCGTCGGCATCGCCGGCGGCGCCACGCTCAAGCTCAACGGCAGCGACAGCATCGGCACGCTGACCAGCGCCGGCACGGTCGCCGGCACCGGCGCCGGCGACACGCTCACCGCCACCGGCTATGCGCTGAACGACGGCGCCGTCGTCAACGCCAACCTCGGCGCCGGCACGCTGGCCAGCAACGGCGCCGTCGCCCTCAACGGCACGTCCACCGCCACGACGGTCAATGTCGCGACCGGCACGCTGACGCTGGGTGCGGCTGACCGCCTGGCCGGCAACGCCGCCGTCACGGTGGCGAGCGGCAGCACGCTCAAGCTCAATGGCAACGACACCGTCGGCAGCCTCGTCAGCACCGGCACGCTGGCCAGGAGCGGCGCCAACGACACGCTCACGGCCACCGGCTACGCGCTCGGCGACGGCGCCGTCGTCAACGCCAACCTCGGTGCCGGCGCGCTGAGCAGCAACGGCCATGTCGCGCTGAACGGCACGTCCGCCGCCACCGGCGTCACCATCGCCACCGGCACGCTGACGCTGGGCGCCGCCGACCGCCTGGGCGGCGGCGGCGCCATCACCATCGCCAGCGGCGCCACGCTGAAGCTCAACGGCAACGACAGCGTCGGCAGCCTCACGTCCGCCGGCCTGCTGGACAAGACCGGCGCCGGCGACACGCTGACCGCCGCCAGCTATGCACTGAACGACGGCGCCGTCGTCGCCGCCAACCTCGGTGCCGGCGCGTTGACCAGCAGCGGTGCCGTCGCCCTCAACGGCAGCGCGGGCGCCAACGTCAACGTCGCCAGCGGCACGCTGACGCTGGGCGCCGCCGACCGCCTGGCCGGCAGCGCCGCGGTGAGCGTCGCCAACGGCGCCACGCTGAAGCTCAACGGCAACGACACCGTCGGCACGCTGACCAGCGCCGGCACGATCGCAGGCAGCGGCGCGGGCGACACGCTCAGCGCGTCCAGCTACATGCTGAACGATGGCGCGGCCGTCACCGCCAAGCTCGGCGCCGGCACGCTGACAAGCCACGGCGCCGTCGCCCTCGGCGGCACGTCCGCCGCCACGACGGTCAACGTCGCCACCGGCACGCTGAGCCTGGGCGCGGCCGACCGCCTGGCCGACACCGCCGCCGTCACCATCGCCAACGGCGCCACGCTCAAGCTGAGCGGCAACGACACGGTCGGCACGCTGGCCGTCGCCGGCACGCTGGACCGGACCGGCGCCGCCGACACGCTGAGCGCCGCCACGACGACGGCCGGCAACGGCGCCCGGCTGCTCGCCAGCCTCGGCGGCGGCAGCCTGGCCACCAGCGGCGCCGTCTACATCTCCGGCAACGCCGGCGTGCAGACGCTCAAGGTCAACGGCGGCACGCTGCAGCTGGACGGCAGCAACCAGCTCGGCGCCGCCCCGGCGACGACGCTGGCCGCCGGCGCCACGCTGGCGCTGAACGGCAGCCAGACGCTGGGCAGCCTCGGCGGCACCGGCGCGATCACGTCCAGCGGCGGCACGCTGGCCATCGGCAGCCGCGGCGACAGCCAGTACGACGGCGCCTACAGCGGCGCCGGCACGCTGCGCAAGGAAGGCGCCGGCACGCTGATCCTGACCGGCAACAACAGCTACACCGGCAGCACGCAGATCGCCGCCGGCACGCTGCAGGTCGGCGCGGACGGCAGCAGCGGCTCGCTGGGCAGCGGCGCGGTCGACGACGCCGGCCTGCTGCGCCTGCAGCGCAGCGACGCGGTCACGCTGAACCAGGCCGTCTCCGGCAGCGGCAGCGTCGAGCAGGCCGGCATCGGCTCGCTGACGCTGGCCACCGCGCTGCAGACCACCGGCACCACCAAGGTCAGCAAGGGCGGCCTCGTCACCACGGGCGACGAGCGCATCGCCAACACCAGCGATGTCGTCGTCGACGCCGGCGCGCAGCTCCGGCTGGGCGGCAACGAGACCCTGGGCTCCCTCACCAGCGCGGGCCATGTGGTGCTGCAGGGCAACCTCGGCAGCGCCGGCGACGTGAAGGTCGGCGGCATCCTCAGCCTGACCGGCAGCGGCCCGCAGACGCTCAGCGTCGCCCACCTGGACGCGCAGAACACCGCCAATGCGCTGGGCAGCCAGCCGCTGTCGCTGACCGCGCAGTCCGTGCGGCTCAAGACCGCCGACAACGCCGCGCTCAAGCTCGGCGCCGTCAGCCTCGCGGCGGACTCCGCGATCTCTGCCGGCACCATCGAGCTGACCGGCAACGTCGCGCTGACCGGCGGCACCACCACCCTGATGGCCGCTGCCGCGCCCGCCGCCTACGCGGCCGAGGCCGGCAAGCAGGCCGCCAACGCGCAGCAGCTCGCCGTCGCCGGCGCCACCATCAGCCAGACCGGCGGCCTCATCCATGCCAGCTCGGGCGCGCTGGCCCTGCAGGCCAAGGGCGGCGGCTCCATCACGCTGCTGGACGGCGCGGCCAACGACCTCAGCGGCGGCATCTCCGCCGTCAGCGGCAGCGCCGGCGCGGCGTGGAGCGCCAACTCCAGCGCCGACCAGGCGGCGGCGCAGCAGAGCCGCATCAGCCTCGGCGGCGACGCGCTGCGCGTCAACGGCGCGGGCATCGACGGCGACCTCGTCGTCATCGACGCCGCCAAGCTCGGCGCCGCGGCCGGCAGCGTCATCCGCGCCCGCCTGCCCTACAGCTCGGCGCTGGGCTTTGCCGTGCAGCTGCCGGGCCTGACGCTGAAGCTGCGCGACCCGGCGTTCACGCAGACCTACAGCTTCGGCGCCCCCGGCGACGGCAATGCGCTGGGCATCGACGTCGGCAGCAGCGTCGCGACCATCCCGGCCGGCTTCATGACCATCCTGCCCAAGAAGCCGACCAACCTCGGCGCCACGGCGGTCTATGCCAACGGGCCGGCGGTCGGCACCAACGGCTACCAGTTCTTCTACGACGGCGCCCGCCGCAGCACCGAGGTGCCGGTGGTGTACAACGGCATCGCGCCGTCCACGCCGGAGGCCCAGGGCTCCATCTCCGCCACCGTCGCGGTGTCGGAGGGGGCCCGCAAGGACCGTTTCGAGGAAGCGGTCCGGACCGAGAACGTCGCCATCCGCCTGCGCGCCGGCGTCATCGCGGAAGTCGGCGCCGGCCGCCCGGCCACCGTCGGCAAGGAAGGCATCCGCCCGCCCGAGGGCTGCACGCCGGCCGCGACGCTCGGCTGCGAGCCATGAGTCCCAACCCAGGCCCACCGATCATGACCCCCGACAGCCCCGCGGATCTCCGCCGCCGCACCGTGCTCGAAGCCCTGCCGGCCCTGATCGCCGGCACGCCGGCGCTGAGCCAAGCCCAGCCGGGCGAGGACGATCTGTTGCCCACGACCCGCCTCGCGCTGCTCGTCGGCAACCGCGACTACCCCGAGCCCGACGACCTGCCGCCCACGCACAAGAACGTGCACGACCTGCGCGCCGCGCTGGAGCAGCGCGGCTTCAGCGTCACCGACGCGCTGGACATCGACGCCGCCAGGACCCGCCAGGCCATCGCGGCCTTCGCGGCCAGCGTCAGGTCCGGCCCGCCGGACACGGTCGCCTTCTTCTATTTCACCGGCCACGGCCTGCAGCTGGACGCCGAGAGCCTGCTCGTCGGCGCCGGCACCAGCCCCAAGGCCAGGGCCGAAGTGCTGGGCCACAGCAGCATCAGCGTCATCAAGGACGTCGTCGAGCGCATGCCTGCACGCCCCAACGCGCTGACCATCGCCGTCATCGACGCCTGCCGCACCAATATCCGCGCGGCCGTGCAGGCCAGCGACGGCCTGAACCAGATCGAGGTGCCGCCGGGCTTCCTGGTGGCCTTCTCCACCGGCGCCGGCAAGCCCGCCATCGCGCCCGCCTCGGCCAACCTGAGCACCTTCTACACCGCCTCGCTGGTCAAGATGCTCAACGTCGCCGACGAGGAGGCGACCTGGTCGGACTTCTTCTCCATCGTGCGGCTGGACGTGCTCAACACGATGCGCCACCACCCGGTCGAGGCGGTGCGCGCGCTGGCGCAGGACTCCTTCATCGCCAAGGACGTGCGCCGCCCGGTGACGCTGGCGCTGCCGGCCCGGCCCGACAGCGCCCCGCCGCCGGCACCGCCGCGCGCACCCGACGACCTGGAGGACTGGGCCGCCGTCGACCGGAACCTCTGGCCGCAGGAGGTCTCGCAGCTCGCGGACGGCTATCTGCAACGCCACCCCCAGGGCCGCCGCGCCACCGCCGCGCTGGCCGCCCGCGAAGGCGCCAGGGAGGCCAGCCAGGTGCTCAAGCGCGCCGACGTGCGCCTGTACCGGACCGCCTTCAACGTCGCCGAAGGCATGCCCGGGGAGCTGCGCGCCGACATCCACAAGTCGGCCCGCGGCGACAAGGACGCCGCCGCCCGCGTGGCCCGCAGCTACCGCGACGCCAACACGCCGTCCGCGCCGGGCCGCTACGAAGGCTGGCTGCAGTACGCGGCCGGCCTGGGCAACGGCATCGCCGCCTACGAACTCGCGCTGCACTACCGCCGCAGCGCCCAGCCGCTGCTGGCCTCCCAATTCGAGTCGCGCGCCCGCGAACTGGGGTATACACCGCCGCCAACGCTGGATCACTATCGCAAATGATCCCGGGCGGCACGAATGCCCCCTGACCATGTCCGACACCCTCGCAGGCCCACTCGACCCCGCCCTCGTCGCCCTCATCGAAGCCGGCTGGCCCGACATGGCGGCGCGGCTGGGCGAGCGCCGCGAGGCCTTCGTCGAGCGCGTCGGCGAGCAGGCGCGCTCGCAAGGGCTGCTGGACGTCGACAGCGCCGCGCGCTACCTGAACCTGTGCTTCGCCTTCGGCCCGGCCTTCGAGACGCGGCCCGAGAACGAATGGGCGCTGGCGCTGCTGGTGGACGAGCGCCTGGGCAACTGGGTCAAGCTGCACCAGCTGGTGCGCGCCGGTGCCGAGGAACTGGCGCGCCGCGGCGGCGAGGCGCAGCTGCTGCTCGCCAACGACGCGCGCCTCGTCGATGCGCTCGACCGGCGCGCCCGGGTCGACGACGACACGCCGCCGCTGCCGCGCAAGGCCTGCGACATCGAGGCGCTGGAGTTCCGCGCGCTGGACCTCGACTGGCGCCGCGAATACCGCCTCGAAGGCGGCGCCTGGCAACACCTGCCCGGTCCGCCCGCGCCGCCGGCGCTGCGCGTCGGCGCCGGCGAACCCACGGTGGAGCGCCTGTGCCTGCTGAGCCAGGCCGCCAGCGAAGGCCCGCAGACGCGGCTGCAGGTCCGCCAGGCGCAGCACGGCCAGTGCGGCCTGCCGGTGCCACATCCGCAGCTGCGCTGGCTGGGCGGCCACGGGCTGATGGCCTGCCAGGGCCATGCCGCGCAGACCACCAGCTGGAGCGTTGCTGCGCTGCCGCCGCCCGCCGCGCCGCCGGGCTGGGGCGCGCTGCTGCTGCAGGAGCCCGCCCCCGAGCTGACGCTGCTGGAGCTGAACAGCTGCGGCCTGCGCGACCGCGGCGTGCCGCTGGGCTCGCAGCATCTGCAGGTCTGGTCGTGGCCGGCCCAGCAGTGGCTGCTGACCTGGCAGCGTGACCGCCTGCTGGAGCAGACCTGGCCGCGCCAGACCTCCGCGCCGCCGCTGCCGCCCGCGTCGCAGGGCCTGCGCGTGCGGCTCGCGCGCGACGGTGCGCCGCGTGCCGCGCCCAGGTGGGGCGAAGGCCTGGGCCCCGGCATCGAGGCCGCGCTGATGGCGGGTGCCGAGAAGCTGTTCGGCGCCTGGTCGGCCAGTGCGCAGTCGCCGCGCATGAGCCTGCGCGCCGGGCTGTTCAACGGCCACGCCGCGATGAGCTGGGGCCTGCGCGAGAGCCCTGCCGGCCTGAACGCCGACCCGCTGCTGCGCGTCGTCGGCGACTTCAAGCTGGGCATGACGCTGGACCTCGTGCTGACCGGCGAGATCGAGCAGGCCGGCACGCGCACCCAGCTGAGCCTGCGCATCGCGCTGTCCACCGAGCTGGCGCTGCAGCTGAACCGCGACAGCGCCGAGCCGCCGCTGGCCGAGGTGCTGGAGCCGGTGCAGCAGCGCATCCGCTGCCCGGTCACGCTGGAGTTCACGCCGCTGGCCAGCGAGACCGGCCTGCTGTGGAGCGAGTTCGGCCCGCCCACCGGCGCGCTGGTCGGCGCCTTCGGGCTGCGGCAGAGCCCGCAGGGCGGCGGCGCCTGGCAATGGTTCCTGCAGCTGGCGCTGGAGCCCGTCGTCGCGCCGATGGCCGTGCAGGATCCGCTGCTGGGCCGCAGCGGCCAGCATGTCGCGCTGCTCGGCTCCGTGCCGTTGCTGGACTGGAGCCTGGGCTGATGGAACGCCTGCTCATCCTGCGACTCCAGGCCCGGGGCGTGGCCGCCCAGGCGCGCCTGAACGGCTTCACGCTGGCCGAGGTCGGCGCCGCCGGCGGCGTGCAGGCGCTGGCCGTCCACGAGTTCACGCTGGCCGGCGCCAACCGGCTGGAGCTGGTCATCGAGCCCGCCGCGCCGGCGCCCGAGCCCCGGCTGTCCGACGGCCCGCGCGCCGCCCGCGTGCAGCTGCTGCTGCCGCGCGTGGGCCAGGCCGCCGGCGACGAGCAGTCGCGCTGCCTCGCGACGCTGGACTGGGCCGTGCAGGACGGCGAGCTCTACCGCGCCCACGCCGTCGTGCAGCAGGAGGTCGACATCCCGGTCAAGTTCCCGCGCTGGCGCTGGCAGGACGCGCCGCCGCTGCCCGAGCTGGGCACGCTGACCGCGCCGGTGCTGGCCTTCGCGCAGGAGCAGGCGCTGGCGCTGGCCCAGGGCGACCCGGAACCCTGGCTCGTGGCCGCGCGGCTGCGCTTCGAGGAACTGGCCGCCGCCTACCAGCGCAAGCCGGCCGACGACCTGGCCCGCTGGCGCGCCCGCGTGCAGCTGCTGCACGCGCAGAAGGCGCTGCGCGGCTCGCTGCCCTCGGCGGCGACGCTGAAGCTGCGCGCCACGGCCGACGGCCGCCTCGTCGAATGCCTATCGACCGAAGGCGGCCCGCTGCTGCAGTTCGACCGGCCCGACGGCGGCAAGGTCTCGATGCCGATGCGCATCGCCGTCGTCGACGGCCGGCTCTACGTGCTGCGCTGACGCTGTCGTATGCTCTTTCCGGCTCGTCCAGAACCCCAGGAAAACAAGGGAACCCGCGAATGATCGTGCTGTCCGTCAGCAGCTACAACGGCGCGCCGACCGAGCCGCGCGAAGCCAGCTTCGACGAACTGGGCGGCACCATCGGCCGCGCCACCACCAACCAGTTGGTGCTGCCCGACCCCGACCGCACCATCTCGCGCGTGCATGCCCAGGTGGTGCTGCGCAACGGCGCCTTCGCCGTCGTCGACCGCGGCAGCAACGCCATCAGCGTCAATGGCGCGCCGCTGGGCAACGGCCGCGAGGCGCCGCTGAAGCCGGGCGACACGCTCAATGTCGGCGGCTATGTGATCCGGGTGCGCGCCGGCCACCAGACCGTCGCCAAGGATCCGTTCGGCGACCTGTTCGGCAGCCCCACGACCCGTGCGCCCTCGCCGCCTCCGCCTGCGGCGGCGCCGGCATTCTTCGCACCGCCGCCACCGGCGCCCGCGCCCGCCGCGTCGATGGGCGCCATCCCTGCCGACTGGGACCCCTTCGCGCCGGAGATGCCCACCAGCGGCGTCACCATCGGCCACATCATCTCCACGCCCAGCGACCCGCTCGGGCTGGGTGCGCCGGCCCAGGCGCCGCTGTCGGCCGGCCCGTCGCTGGACGATCTGTTCGGCCTCGGGCCGATGGGCGCCGCACCGGCGGACCCGCTGGGCGTGCTGAGCGCAGCGCCGCCAGCGGCCAACACCGCCGCCGACGCCGACCCGCTGCGCGCGCTGATGCAGCCCGCGCGCGCGCCCCAGCTGCTGCCGGCCGACACCGTCTCCGACCTCCAGCTGCCCTGGCAAGCCGCGCTGACGCCGCCGTCCGTGACCACGCCGGCCACGCCCGCCGGCGCCGTGCTGTCCTGGGACGAATCCATGCAGGACAACAAGGTCATCACGCTGCCCGATGTCCGCCATTTGGAAGGCAACAACAACGCGCCGCCGCCCAGCGGCCCGGTCCAGGCCCCAGCGCCGGTCGCCGCCCCGACCGGCGACACGACTGCGCTGCTGGATGCGCTGCTGACCGGCCTGGGCCTGCCGACGCGGCCGCTGCAGACGCTGACGCCGGCCACGATGCGGCTCATCGGCGAGCTGCTGCGCGAATCGACCCGCGGCGCCGTGGAGCTGCTGCGCGCGCGCGCCGCGCTGAAGCAGGAGGTGCGTGCCCAGGTGACGATGATCGTCACGCGGGACAACAACCCGCTGAAGTTCTCGCCCAATGTCGACGCGGCGCTGACCCATCTGCTGGGCCCGGCAGCCGCCGGCTTCATGCCGCCGGCGCGCGCGATGCGCGACGCCTTCGACGACCTGCGCGCCCACGAGATCGGCGTCATGGCCGGCATGCGCGCGGCGCTCGACGGCGTGCTGGCCCGCTTCGACCCGGCCGCCCTCGACAGCGCCATCACCAAGCGCGGTGCGCTCGCCGCGCTGCTGCCGGGCTCGCGCAAGGCGCAGCTGTGGGAGCAGTTCCAGCAGCTGTACACCCAGCTGTCGCGCGAGGCGGCGGACGATTTCCACACCTTGTTCGGCAAGGCCTTCCTGCAGGCCTACGAGGCCCAGCTCGACGCGCTGGAAGCCGAGCCGGGCCCCGGCCACGCGTCGGGCCGCTGAAGAGGCCGCCATGCTGGCCATGGAGGTCGCCATCCTGTCCGAACGCGGCGGGCGCCCCTACAACGAAGACGCCTGCGGCCACTGGCATTCCAGGCGCCATCTCGCCTGCGTGCTGGCCGACGGCGCCGGCGGCCACGGCGGCGGCGATGTCGCGTCGCGCCTCGCGGTGCAGAGCCTGCTCGCCGCCATCCAGGCCCACCCGGACGACTGCGGCGAGCAGCTCGCCGGCCTCGTGCGCCAGACCAACCAGGCCATCCTCGACCAGCGCCAGGCCGGCACGCGCAGCGCCGACATGCACAGCACCGTCGTCTGCCTGGTCGTGGACTTCATCGAGCACCGCGCCTACTGGGCCCACGCGGGCGACTCGCGGCTGTACTGGTTCCGCAACGGGCGGCTCAACAGCCGCACGCTGGACCACAGCCTGGTGCAAGGCCTCGTCGAAGCCGGACTGGTGCAGGCGGCCGAGCTGCGTCACCACCCGCGCCGCAGCGAGCTGCGCTCCGCGCTGGGCACGCGGCCCGACGAACTGGACGTCAGCGCCGGCCCCGGCCCGGTCGACCTCGCCGCGGGCGACTGCTTCCTGCTGTGCAGCGACGGCCTGTGGGAGAACCTCGACGACCAGGATCTCGAAACCACGCTGGCCGCCGCGCAGGCGCCCGGCGCCTGGCTGGACGCCTTGCGCCGCCGCGTCACGGCGGCCACCGCGGGCAAGCCCGGCTACGACAACTTCAGCGCGATGGCGCTGTGGCTGAGCCAACCCCATTTCTGAGTGGAGGCCGCGATGCCCTTCCAATGTTGCATGGGCTCTCAGATGAAGTGCAGCATGGGCGCTTCGCCGAGCGCCCTGATCCCGACGCCCAAGCCGATCATGACCAACAACAAGGTCGCGGCGAACATCATGGATCACATCTCCATCGCCAACATCCCGCCGTTCGGCGTGTGCAAGAGCCTGGCCAACCCGACCGTGGCCGCCGCGACCGCCGCCGCGATGGGCACGCTGACCCCCATGCCCTGCGTCCCCGCCACGCCGGCGCCGTGGGTGCCCGGCGCGCCGACCGTGCTGGTGGCCAACTTCCCGGCACTGGACAACACCAGCAAGCTCATGTGCCTGTGGGCCGGTGTCATTGAATTCAGTGACGCCGGCCAGACCAATCATCAGATCCCCTGAAACCCCAGGCCTGGCCTGAGAGGCTAGGGGTTCGGCGCAGCCAAACGACAACGCCGCCCGAAGGCGGCGCTGCGCAGAGCCGGGCGAGGCTCAGGGAGGCGTCTGGCGGCCGATCTCGACACGGCGGTTTTCGGCGGCGAACGGATCCTTCACCTTGGGTTCGCTGGCACCCAGGCCCACGGCCGTCAGCATGCTCTCCTCGGCGCCATGAGCGACCAGGTAGCGCTTGACCTCTTCCGCGCGCTTCTGCGAGAGGGTCTGGTTGGCCTCGGTGGCGCCGGAGGCGTCGGCGTGGCCTTCGATACGCACCGTCTTGCCACTGCCGCGCTTGGCTGCAAGGGCCTCGGCGAACACATCGAGCTGCTTGCGCAGGCCGTCGGGGATTTCGGCCGAGCCGACCTTGAAGGCCAGCGCCGGCAACGAGAAGCGCACCGCAGGCTTGAAGCCCATGCACTTGAAGCCGGCCGCGACCAGTTGTTCGCAGGCATCTTCCGGGAACAGGCCTTCCTTGACCGCGCCGACGCTCGGCACGCCATTGCCGACGTCAACGGTCTCCTGGGCCTGCGCAGCGCCACCGGCCAGCATGGCGGCCGTCAGAAGGAACAAAGGCAGCGGACGACGAGCAAACATGGCGAACTCCCGGTCAATCTTGCCCGGCCAACACAGAATTGCGCATGCCGGCACCGCAACACTCGCAATGGATGGCGAAGGCGTCTACAAATCATAGCCTTCGGCCTGCGCGGACAACACCCTTGAATGTTCGGAACCGGGTTCGGCCCCCTGTCCCGGTGACACAGGCGCCGTGTATCGTTCGCGCCGGACGCTGACCGCCCGTTGCGCTGCCATCCTCAGAACCGCGAGTCCTTCTCTTTGCTTTCAACCCTATGACCCGGCATAACAAAGTGATGTGGACGGAGGGCATGTTCCTGCAGCCCCAGCACTTCCAGCAGCAGGAACGTTATTTTTCACGCCAGCTGGACGCCCGCCTGGCCTGCGCCAGCCTGCATCCGGAAGGCTTCATGACGCTGCAGATCGACCAGCCGGCGCTGCTGCAGGGCCAGCTGGCGCTGACCGGCGCCACCGGCGTCATGCGCGACGGCCTGGCGTTCGCGATGCCCGACGACGAGCCCGCCCCACCCGCGCTGGACATCCCCGCCGACACGCGCGACGAGCTGGTGCTGCTGGCCGTCGCGCGCGCGGAGCCCGGCGTCGCGGAAAGCGACGTCGAGGGCGAGCAGGCCGGCATGCCGCCGCGCTATCACGCGCTGGAGCTGTCCGTCGCCGACGGCCATGCGCGCAAGCTCAGCGAGGCGCCGATCCAGATCGGCCGGCTCAACCTGCGCCTGGTGCTGGAGAGCCGCGCCGGCAACGGCTTCGTGGGCCTGGGCGTGGCGCGCATCGTCGAGCGCCGCGCGGACGGCCGCGTCGTGCTGGACCCGCGCTACGTCCCGCCGACGCTGCAGGTCAGCGAGCAGGTGCAACTGGAGGGCTGGCTGCGCGAGGTGCTGGGCATGCTGCACCAGCGCGGCGAGGCGCTGGCGGCGCGGCTGGCGCAACCGGGCCGCGCCGGCGTCGGCGAGATCGCCGACTTCCTGCTGCTACAGACCGTCAACCGCCACGAGCCGCTGTTCGACCACGCGCGCCAGCTGCGGCCGCTGCACCCCGAGCGGCTGTACGCGATGTGCCTGGCGCTGGCCGGCGAGCTGGCCTGCTTCCGCGACAAGCGCCGCCCGCCGAGCTTCCCGGTCTACGCCCACCACGACCTCGCCGGTTGTTACGAGCCGGTGCTGGCCGACATCCGCCAGTCGCTGTCCATGGTCATGGAGCAGTCGGCCATCCCGATCGAGCTGCAGGACCGCAAGTACGGCGTGCGCGTGGCCGTCATCGCCGATGCCGAGCTGCGCCGCAGCGCCAGCTTCGTGCTGGCCGTCAATGCGCAGATGCCGGGCGACGCGGTGCGCGCGCGCTTCCCGACGCAGGTCAAGATCGGCCCGGCCGAGAAGATCCGCGACCTCGTCAACCTGCAGCTGCCGGGCGTCACGCTGCGGCCCATGCCGGTCGCACCGCGGCAGATCCCCTACCACGCCGGCTTCAACTACTTCGAGCTGGAGACGCGCGGCAACGAGATGTGGAAGCAGCTCGAAACCTCCGGCGGCCTGGCGATGCACATCGCCGGCGAGTTCCCCGGGCTCGAACTTGAGCTCTGGGCCATTCGCTAATTCTGGGAGGCCAGGTCCATGAACGAGAACGACCCCTTCTCGGCCTTCGAGCAGGAACGCACCATCATCAAGCCCGGCGCCGGGCGTGCCGCGCCGGCGACGACGCAGGTGCAAGGCCCCGCATCGACGGCGCCGGCCGCTGCCGCGCTGCCCGATGACCTGCCGCTGCCGCAAGGCCTGAACCCGCTGCTGCAACTGGCCGCGCCGCTGCTGTCCACCGCGAGCCAGCTGCGGTCCATGCCCCAGCACCCCAACCCGGCCGGGCTGCGCGCGGCGCTGATCGAGTCGGTCAAGCGCTTCGAGCGCCAGGCGCAGGCGAAAGGCCTGCCGGCCGAGCACGTCGTCGCGGCGCGCTACATCCTGTGCAGCTTCATCGACGAGTGCGCGTCCAGCACGCCCTGGGGCGGCTCGGGCGCCTGGTCCAGCCAGAGCCTGCTGGTGCACTTCCACAACGAGAGCTGGGGCGGCGAGAAGGTCTTCCAGTTGCTCGGCAAGCTGGCCGAGAACGTCGCCGGCCAGCGCCCGCTGCTGGAGCTGCTGCAGGTCGTGCTGGCGCTGGGCTTCGAGGGCCGCTACCGCGTGCTCGACAACGGCCGCGCGCAGCTGGACAGCGTCGGCGAGCGCCTGGCCAGCCTGCTGCGCGAGCAGGCCGGGCCGCCGCTGCGCGAGCTGTCGCCGCAGTGGCGCGGCGTCGCGCTGGGCCAGGCCAGGCTGGCCGACGGCCTGCCGCTGTGGGTGCTGGCCGCGCTGACGGCCGGCCTGCTGCTGCTGGTATTCATCGCGCTGCGGCTGTCGCTGCACGCACGCACCGACGCCACCTTCGACACGCTGCAGGCCATGGACGTGCGCGCCGCCGCGCTGACGCCGCCACCGCCCCCGCCGGCCGCCGCGCCACGCCTGGCCGCGCTGCTGCAAGCCGCCATCGCGCGCGGCGCGCTGCAGGTGCAGGACCTGGCCGACAAGTCCATCGTGACCATCGCCGGCGACGGCTTCTTCGAGCCCGGCAGCGCCGAGGTCGCCAGTGGCGTGAAGCCGCTGCTGGCCGAGATCACCGCGGCGCTGGCGCAGTTGCCGGGACAGGTCACGGTCACCGGCCACACCGACAACCAGCCGATCCGCTCGCTGCGCTTCCCGTCCAACTTCGACCTGTCGCGCGAGCGCGCCGAGGCCGTGCGCCAGCTGTTGCTGCCCACGCTGGGCGGCCAGCGTCTGCGCGCCGAGGGCGTGGCCGACAGCCGCCCCGTCGCCGACAACGCCACGCCGGCCGGTCGCGCACGCAACCGCCGCGTCGAAATCACGCTCGCCGTCCAGGGCAACTGAAGCCATGAATCGATTCGTCTCCAAGCTGCTCAGCCCCGCGCTGCTGGGCACATTGGCCGTGCTGGTGTTGTCGGCCGTGATCTGGTGGGTGGGGCCGCTGATCGGCATCGGCGACCACCGGCCGCTGGACCCGACCTGGGTGCGCGTGCTGATCCTGGCGCTGCTGTGGGCGGGCTGGATAGCCCGCCTCGCCTGGAAGGCCTGGCGGCGCAGGCGCACGAACGCGGCGCTGATCCAGGGCATGAGCGGCGGCGCGACCGCCGGCGACCGCGAGGCCCAGGTGCTGGCCGAGCGCTTCGCCGAGGCGATGACGCGGCTCAAGGGCGCGGCCGGCCGCTCGCTGCTGCAGCCGGGCGCCTACCTCTACGAGCTGCCTTGGTATATGTTCATCGGCGCGCCGGGCTCGGGCAAGACGACGGCGCTGCTGAATGCCGGCCTGCAGTTCCTGCTCGGCGACGGCAAGCAGGGCGCGGAACTGCGCGGCGTCGGCGGCACGCGCAACTGCGACTGGTGGTTCACGCGCGAGGCCGTGCTCATCGACACCGCCGGCCGCTACACGCTGCAGGAGTCCGACGAGAAGGTCGACGCGCAGGCCTGGGACAGCTTCCTCGGCCTGCTGAAGAAGACCCGCCCGCGCCAGCCGATCAACGGCGTGCTGCTGACCGTCAACGTGCAGGACCTGCTGCAGCAGGGTGCGCCCGAGCGCGCGCAGCACGCGGCCAAGCTGCGTGAGCGCCTGCACGAGCTGCAGACCAAGCTGGGCGTGCGCGCGCCGGTCTATGTGCTGGTCACCAAGGTCGACCTGATCGCCGGCTTCAACGAGAACTTCGCCGACCTGCCCAAGGAGGAGCGCGACCAGGTCTGGGGCTTCACGCTGCCCTGGCAGGACGGCGCAACAACCAACGTGACTGCCGACGTGACCGCCGCCTTCGACGGCGGCTATGCCGGCCTGGAGCAGCGCCTGGGCGAGCGCATGCCCGAACGCCTGCTGGCCACGCGCGACCCGCAGCGCCGCGCCGCGGCCTTCGGCTTCCACCAGGAGTTCGCCGCGCTGCGCGGGCCGCTGCGCGAGTTCCTCGCCACCGTGTTCGCGTCCGGCGGCAGCCTGCAGGCGACGCCGCCGGTGCGCGGCGTCTACTTCACCAGCGGCACGCAGGAAGGCACGCCCATCGACCGCGTCATGGGCGCGCTGGGCCGCAGCTTCGGCCTGACGCGCCGCGCGTCGGCCAGCCTGGCCGGCCAGGGGCGCAGCTTCTTCCTGTCGCAGCTGCTGCACGACCTCGTCTTCGTCGAACGCGGCCTGGGCGTCTGGAACGCGGGGGCCGAGCGCCGCCGCCGCCTGCTGTACTGGTCCGGCGTGGCGGGCCTCGCGACGCTGTCGGTGGCGCTGCTGGTCGGCTGGGCCGTCAGCTACACGCGCAACGGGCATTACGCCGAGGACGTTGCCGCCGGCCTGCCCAAAGTCCAGCAGGCGCTGGCCGCCGTGCCGCCGGCGCCGCAGGGCGACGTGACGGTCGCGCTGGCCGCGCTGACCGAGGCCCGCGCCGCCGCCGCGCCCGCGGACTTCCCGGTGGACCAGCCGCCCGCGCTCGCCACCTTCGGCCTCTACCAGGGCAACAAGCTCGACGCCGGCGCCCGCCTGGGCTACGAGCGTGCGCTGCCGCACGCGCTGGCGCCGCGCATCGCCGCGCGGCTGCAGGAGCGGCTGCGCGCCGCCAGCCGCGACAACCTGGAGAACGCCTACGAGGCGCTGAAGTCCTATCTGATGCTGTACTCGCCGAACCACTTCGACGCGGACAGCCTGCGCGCCTGGATCGGCAGCGACTGGGACCAGCAGTACGCCCGCAGCCTGACCGCCGAGCAGCGCCAGCAGCTGGACGCCCACCTCGATGCGCTGCTCGCGCTGGGTGCGCCGGCCGCCATCGCACCGATGGACCAGAACCTCGTCGCGAGCGTGCGCGAGATGCTGGTGGCCTATCCGCTGGAGTACCGCGTGTTCAGCCGCCTGAAGCGCCAGAACCGCGGCGGCAACGCGCCCGAGTTCTCGGTCGCCGCCGCGGCCGGGCCGGACGCGGCCAAGGTCTTCACGCGTGCCAGCGGCGAGCCGCTGACGCGCGGCATCCCGGGCCTCTACACGCGCGACGGCTACCGCCGCAGCTTCCAGTCGTCGCTGGCGCTCGTCGCCGGCAAGCTGGCCGCCGAGGAGAGCTGGGTGCTGGGCGTGCCGGCCGACCCGCAGCGCCAGAAGGACGCGCTGCTCGGCGACCAGCTCAACAACCGCGTGCGCCGGCTGTTCCTGGAGGAATACATCAAGGTCTGGGACAAATACCTGGCCGACGTGAAGCTCGTGCAGCTGGGCGGCCTGGCCGGCAGCATCGAGGCCTCGCGCCTGCTCGCGTCGCCCGACTCGCCGCTGACCAAGCTGACGCGCCGCATCGCCGAGGAGACGACGCTGGTGCCGCCGCCGGCCGCCCCTGCCGGCGGCCTGGCCGGCGCGGCCGCCGCGCTGAGCGACAAGGTCAAGCAGGCCAAGGCCGACGCGGCCGCGCTGTCCGACGGCGGTGCCGCACCGGCGGCCGGTGGCGGCGTCGCGGTCGAGCAGATGGTCGACGACCACTTCGCCAACTACCGCCGCCTCGTCACCGGCAGTCCCGCGCCCATCGACGACACGCGCAAGCTGTTCGAGGAGCTGAACCTGCAGCTCGTGGCCATCGACGCCGCGCAGAAAAGCAAGGCGCCGCCGCCCGCCGGCGGTGGTGGCGGCGCCAAGCTGAAGGCCGCGGCCGGCCAGCAGCCGGAGCTGATCCGCGGCGTGCTGGAGACGCTGGCCGATGCCGGCGACCGCCAGGGCCGCAGCGCCGAGCGCGACCTGCTGACGGCCGAGCTGCGGCCCATCACCGAGTTCTGCCAGCGCGCCATCGCCAACCGCTACCCGTTCGCGGCCAACTCGCGCGCCGACGTGCTGCCCGAGGACTTCGGCCAGCTGTTCGGCAACGGCGGCATGCTGGACGACTTCTTCCAGCGCCGGCTGCAGCCGCTGGTGGACACCGGCACCGCGAGCTGGAGCTACAAGCCGCTGCCCGACGGCACGCGCCCGGCGGCGCCCGCTGCGCTGGCCGAGTTCCAGCGCGCGGCGCGCATCCGCGAGGTGTTCTTCCGCGGCGGCGGCAAGGCGGCAGGCTTCCGCGTCGACATCCGCGCCGGCGAGCTGGCCGACGGCCTCAAGGAACTGAGCCTGGACATCGACGGCCAGCACCTGGTCTTCACGCCTGGCAGCACGGCGCAGACCATCACCTGGCCCAGCACCCGCGTGGCCTCGCAGATCAAGCTCAACACGGCGCCGGCGCTGGCCACGCCGCTGATGTTCGAAGGCCCGTGGGCGCTGTTCCGGCTGTTCGAGCGCTTCGAGGTGCAGCCCGGCGCCCAGCCCGAGAAGTTCAGCGTGCTGTTGAACCTGGAAGGCCGCCGCGCCCGCCTGGACGTGACGGCCGCCAGCGTCTTCAACCCGTTCCGGCTACGCGAGATCTCGCAGTTCCGCTGCCCGGGGGCGATGTGAGCAGCGTGGTCGCGGGCTGGCACGGCAAGCTGCCCAGCCTCGGCGACTTCGCGTCGCGCCGCCTGGAGCCCGACTTCGTCGCGCTCTGGGACGGCTGGCTGGCCGCCGGCCTGGCCCAGCTGCGCCAGCAGTCGCCCGGCGACTGGCTGCAGCACTACCTCGCCTGCCCGGCCTGGCGTTTCGTGCTGATGCCGGGCCTGCTGCCGGCGCCGTTCGGCGACCACGCCTGGGCCGGCGTGCTGATGCCGTCGGTGGACCGCATCGGCCGCTACTTCCCGCTGACGCTGATCGCGCCGCTGGTCGAGTCGCCCCGCAGCGAGGCCGAGCTGCGCGCGCTGCTGAGCTGGCTGCACGACCTCGACGACCTCGCCGCCGATGCGCTGCAGGACGACTGGCCCATCGACCGCCTGGAAGCCGAGCTCGCCCAATGCCCACGCCCGGGCTGGGACGTGCCGGCCACCATCACCGATCTGCTGCCGATGGGCAGCAGCTCCTCCACCCACCCGGCCGCGGGCGCCGAAGCCATCGTCGCGCTGGTCGCCGACGGCCAGGCCCAAGCCTGGCGCCAGGCCTCGGCCGGCCACGCCTTCTGGTGGGCCGACGGGCAGTCCGGCGAACGACGCCTGCTGGTGACCCGCGGCCTGCCTCCCACCGACGACATGCGGCTGCTGTTCGGCGCCGCGCCCGCCGCACCATGACCGCCTCCGACGACGATCTGCCGACGCAGATCCAGCCCAGCCCCGCAGCTTTCGACAAACCGCACCAGGCCGCCTCAATGGGCGACGGCAACTCGCTGCCCATCGGCACGCGCCTGGCCGAGTTCGAGCTGACGCGCACGCTGGGCGAAGGCGGCTTCGGTATCGTCTACCTGGCGATGGACCACTCGCTGCAGCGCAAGGTCGCGCTGAAGGAGTACATGCCGTCGCAGCTGGCCTCGCGCGGCGCGGGCACCAGCGTCAGCGTGAAGGCCGAGCGCTACCGCGACACCTTCGAAGCCGGCCTGAAGAGCTTCATCAACGAGGCCCGGCTGCTGGCCCAGTTCGACCACCCGGCCCTCGTCAAGGTCTACCGCTTCTGGGAAGCCAACGGCACGGCCTATATGGTCATGCCCTTCTACGAGGGCCAGACGCTGAAGGACACGCTGAAGGCACTGCCCGGCCCGCCCGACGAGGCCTGGCTGCGCGGCCTGCTGACGCCGCTGTCCGAGGCGCTGAAGGTCATCCACGGCGAGCAGTGCTTCCACCGCGACATCGCGCCCGACAACATCATCCTGCTCGGCGGCTCGCACACGCGGCCGCTGCTGCTGGACTTCGGCGCCGCGCGCCGCGTCATCAGCGACATGACGCAGGCGCTCACGGTCATCCTCAAGCCCGGCTACGCGCCGCTGGAGCAGTACGCCGAAGTGCCGCACATGAAGCAGGGCCCGTGGACCGACATCTACGCGCTGGCGGCCGTCGTCTACTTCGCCATCACGCGCCGCACGCCGCCGCCGTCGGTGGGCCGCATGATGGGCGACACCTACCAGCCGCTGAGCCAGGTGGTGGCCGGCCAGTACGGCGACGGCTTCCTGCACGCGATCGACCGCGCGCTGTCCGTGAAGCCCGAGGACCGCCCGCAGAGCGTCGCGCAGCTGATCGCCGAGCTGAACCAGGCAGGGCCCGCCGCACCTGCCACGCTGCCCGACGACTTCGGGCCGGATGACGACAAGACCGTCATCCGGCCGGCCCGGCCCGGTGCGTCGCCGTCGCCCGCACCCGATCCGCTGGCCGGGTTCGGCAGCGCCGCGTCCACGCCGCCCAGCCCGGCGGCGGCGCGCGCCTCGTCCCGCACGCCGCTGTACGCCGGTCTCGGCGCGGTCGGGCTCGCCGCCGCGGGCATCGTGGCCTATCTGTCGCTGACGCCGACGCCGCAGCCCAGGCGCAGCACGCCTGCCGCGGCAGCGCCCGTCGCCGTACTGCCGCCGGCTCCGGCGCCGAATGCCGTCGAGACGGCCCCGGCGACACCGCCCGCCTCGCCGGCGCCACTGGCCAGCATCGACCCGAACGCCGATTTCGAGCGCGTCCTGGGTGGCCAGAGCGTCGGCTTCAGGGTCGACGTCGCGGCGAAGAAGACGAAGCTACGCATCGGCCACGATCGCTTGTCGTTCACCTTGCGCTCCGAGCGCGACGGCTATTACCACGTCCTCGCGCTCGGCCCCGACGGCACACTGGTCCAGCTGATGCCCAACGCCGTGCTGACCCAGCACCGCATCAAGGCCGGCGAGACGCTCACGCTGCCCGGCCCCGCCATGCCGATGGACGTCAGCCCGCCGGCCGGCGCCGAGCAGCTCTTCGTCGTCGTGTCCGCCACGCCGCGCGACCTCAGCGGGCTCAAGATCGGCGCGGACAGCGGCCTGACCGAGCTGGCCGTCGGCCCCAAGGCCGCCAGCATGCTGGGCGATCAGGCCGGCCGCCGGCCCGCCTACCTGGGCCGCGCCGCCTGCCCGTCCAGCGGCGACTGCAGCCAGGACTACGGCGCCGCCAGGTTGATCTTCGACATCGTGCCCTGAGCACCCTGGGCGCCGGGCCGACAACGACGGAATCGAGTAGGGTGAGGGGTCGCCCCCTCAGCCCTCTCACACCACCGGACGTGCGGGTCCGCATCCGGCGGTTCAAGTAAAACGCTGGAGTTGCTGGTGGGTATCCACCAGCGAGACCAGCCCCATGTTGGCAAGGTACTTCGGCGGCATTGCTGCCACCATGTGTTTTGCTCCGGCATTCCACCACGGTCCCCGCCCGTTGACGCTCGACTTCCACGCGCGATGCGCGTCCAGCCCAAGCGCTCGCAAGCGGGATTCCCGTGTAGCCGGGCGCTTCCACTGCCTCCAGGCAATGACCCGCAGTCGACGCCTCACCCAGATGTCCAGTTCTTCGAGTGCTCGTCGCCCCTGGGTGTGCTGGAAGTAGTTCATCCAGCCCCGCAGGACCGGTCGGAGCTGCTCGATGGTCCGCTCCAGACGTTGTCCACGCCCTTTCAGACACAGGTCCGTGACCCGTGCCCTCAGGCGCGCCAGACTTTCTGGCCAGATCCTCAGACGGGTCTCCTTGTGCACGGTCACGCTGTACCCTAGGAACTTGCGTCCCCAGGGCCTCGCGACCGCGCTCTTGGCCGCATTCACGGTGAGCTTCAGCCGTTCCCAGAGGAACTTCGTCACCCCGTCCATGATGCGATTCCCCGCCTGCTGGCTCGACACATAGATGTTGCAGTCGTCCGCGTACCGGCAGAAGTCCAGTCCGCGCCGCTCCAGTTCGCGGTCCAGGTCGGTCAGCAGGATGTTCGACAGCAGCGGTGACAGCGGTCCGCCTTGCGGCGTGCCCTGTGTCCTCGCTGTCTCGATCCCGTCGGCCATCAAACCCGCTTGCAGGAAGCGCCGGATCAACTTCAGGACGCGCCTGTCGTCGATCCGCCTGGCGACCCGGTGCATCAGCGCATCGTGGTTCACACGGTCGAAGAATTTCTCCAAATCCATGTCCACCACCCAGCGCTTGCCGCCCCGGATGTAGTTCGCGGCTTGGACCACTGCCTGCGTCGCGCTGCGTCCCGGGCGGAAGCCATAGCTCCCATCCGAGAATGTCGGCTCGAACAGCGGTTGCATCACCTGATGCAGCGCCTGCTGGATCAGCCGGTCCACCACCGTTGGCACGCCCAGCGTCCTCACCCCGCCTTGCGGCTTGGGGATGTCCACTCGGCGCACCGCGCGTGGCAGGTACGTGCCGTCCAGCAGCGCCGCCTTCACACTTTGCCAATGGCTTTGCAGCCAGCCCTTGAGGTCTTCGCAGCGCAACCCGTCGATGCCGGGCGCTCCACGGTTCCTCATGACCTGGCTGTACGCCTTTTGCATGTTGCTGCGCTCGACCACCTGCTCCATGAGCCGGCAGCCCTCCGATTTCGTTTGCCCGCTCGTCGCTGCGCCCACCTCCGCACCGTCGCGCCCACTCCCCGGATTCCGTCCGGTTGCTTCGCGCTCGGCCTGCCTTGCAGCAGCTTCTGCGTCATCGATAGGCATCAAGATCGATCGTCCTACTCTCGGTCTTACTCGTTCAGCCCTTCGGTCCTTACCGGCACCTACTATGGCTTCTGCTGACTTCTGAGCGCGCCTCCCGTCGCCTCTCGACGCCGGTAGCCCCTTCGGGCACACGCTCAGATCTCCCCGGGTATTGCGCACCCACCTTCACGCTTATGCCTGTCGGATTTACGACGCACCGTTCCGTGCAAGTACCGGGCTTTGGTGAATTCGGACACCTCACCCCGGCGCGCCGCCTCGTATCCGCTTCCTGTTCGTCAGGCCAGCGCTTTGCCATCCGGCTTCCTTCAGACCCACAGTCACCCGCGGAACCCTTGCCATTGGCTAACCATTCCCCTTGCCGGGCTGATAGAGGACTCTCACCTCCGAGTAGGTGCACCCTGCCGGGCGCACCGCAAAAAAGCCCGCTCAAGGCGGGCTCTGCAGATCAGCCGGGGCTGAGCTTATTCGGCGGCAACGCCTTCGGTCTCACCTTCGGGGCGGTCCACCAGTTCGACGAAGGCCATGGGCGCGTTGTCGCCGACGCGGAAGCCCATCTTCAGGATGCGGGTGTAGCCGCCCGGGCGGTTCGCGAAACGCGGGCCCAGCTCGTTGAAGAGCTTGCCGACGATGTCGCGGTCGCGCAGGCGGTCGAAAGCCAGGCGGCGGTTGGCCAGCGTGGGTTCCTTGGCGAGCGTGATCAGGGGCTCGACGACACGACGCAGTTCCTTGGCCTTGGGGACCGTGGTCTTGATGGCTTCGTGCTGCAGCAGCGAAACGCACATATTGCGCAGCATGGCAGCGCGGTGGGCGCTGGTGCGGTTGAGTTTGCGGAGGCCGTTACGGTGACGCATGGTGCTATTCCTTTCACTTCGTTAATGCCGCCAGCCGGATCAGGTACTGGCGGGTGCACCGGTCGGGGTTGGTCAACGCCCCGACCACTTCAAAAAATCAACGCTTGTCGAGACCCTGCGGAGGCCAGTTCTCGAGGCGGGCGCCGAGGGTGAGGCCGCGGGAAGCCAGGACTTCCTTGATCTCGTTGAGCGACTTGCGACCCAGGTTGGGGGTCTTCAGCAGTTCGGTCTCGGTGCGCTGGATCAGGTCGCCGATGTAGTAGATGTTTTCGGCCTTCAGGCAGTTAGCCGAACGCACCGTCAGCTCGAGCTCGTCGACCGGGCGCAGCAGGATCGGGTCGAAGCTGCTGGAGCGCTGGGCCGGCTGGTCGAAGGCGTCGACCAGGTCGGTGCCTTGCAGCTGGGCGAAGACGGCCAGTTGCTCGACCAGGATCTTGGCCGAGGCACGGATCGCTTCCTCGGGCGAGATGGCGCCGTTGGTTTCGATTTCCATGACCAGCTTGTCCAGGTCGGTACGCTGCTCGACGCGGGCGTTCTCGACGGCGTAGCTGACGCGCTTGACGGGCGAGAACGAGGCGTCGAGCACGATGCGGCCGATGCTCTTGGTCGGCTCGTCGCCGAAGCGGCGCATCGTGCCGGGCACATAGCCGCGGCCCTTCTCGACCTTGATCTGCATGTCGAGCTTGCCGCCTTGCGACAGGTGGGCGATGACGTGCTCGGGGTTGATGATCTCGACGTCGTGCGGGGTCTGGATGTCGGCCGCGGTGACGGGGCCTTCACCTTCCTTGCGCAGGACCAGGGTCACTTCCTCGCGGTTGTGCAGGCGGAAGACGACGCCCTTGAGGTTCAGCATGATGTGAACCACGTCCTCTTGCACGCCGTCGATGGCCGAGTACTCGTGCAGCACGCCGGCGATCGTCACTTCCGTCGGCGCATAACCCACCATCGACGAGAGCAGCACACGGCGCAGGGCATTGCCCAGGGTGTGACCGTAGCCGCGTTCGAACGGCTCCAGCGTGACCTTGGCGCGATGACCGCCCAGGGGCTCCACGTTGATGGACTTGGGTTTGAGCAAGTTGGTTTGCATGAGGTCTTTCTTTCAATACCCTCGGTTCGTTACACCGATAAGGCTGAGGACCAGCCGGGCAGAGCCTTCGAAGGGCAACTAGGCCCGGACGAGGAAACGCCGACCGCGCCCAGGTGGACGCGGTCGGCGGGGGGAACGATTAACGCGAGTACAACTCGACGATCAGCGATTCGTTGATCTCGGCGCCGAACTCGTCGCGGTCCGGGGCCTTCTTGAACACGCCTTCCAGCTTGGTGCCGTCGACGGCCACCCAGGCCGGCAGACCGATGGAGTCGGCCAGCTTGAAGGCCTCGGTCACGCGCAGCTGCTTCTTGGCCTTTTCGCGCACGGCCACGGTGTCACCGGCCTTGACCAGATAGGAAGCGATGTTGACGACCTCGCCGTTCACCGTCACGCCCTTGTGCGAAACCAGTTGACGGGCTTCTGCACGCGTCGAGCCGAAGCCCATGCGGTAGACGACGTTGTCCAGACGCGATTCCAGCAGCTGCAGCAGGTTCACGCCGGTCGAGCCCTTGCGGCGTTCGGCCTCGGCGAAGTAGCGGCGGAACTGACGCTCGAGCACGCCGTACATGCGCTTGACCTTCTGCTTCTCGCGCAGCTGCAGGCCGAAGTCGCTGGTGCGCTGGCCCGAGGTGCGGCCGTGCTGGCCGGGCTTGCTGTCGAACTTGGCCTTGTCGCTGATGGCGCGGCGGGCGCTCTTCAGGTAGAGGTCAGTGCCTTCACGGCGGGAAAGTTTGGCCTTGGGGCCGAGGTAGCGTGCCACTTTGAGTGTCCTTGTTCAATCTGACGCCAGGGTTTGCCTGACGCGAGTCCAGCCGGTGTTGTTGTGGGCTTGGACGGTGGGCTTATGAGCTGATCTCGAAAGGAGATTGACTCAAGACTGAAGCCGGCGCGGCACAAAGTGCCCGCCGGCTCCGGGAAAACGCGCGATTATCGCACTGTCATCCGCTTCTGCAATATCCCTGTCACCGAGAGGTGGGGGTTTAGATGCGACGACGCTTCTGCGGACGGCAGCCGTTGTGCGGCACCGGCGTCACGTCGGAGATCGAGTTGATGCGGATGCCCAGCGCCGCAAGAGCACGCACCGACGACTCACGACCCGGGCCGGGGCCCTTGATCTTGACGTCCAGGTTCTTGATGCCCTGCTCTTGAGCGGCACGGCCGGCCACCTCAGCCGCCACCTGGGCTGCGAAGGGCGTCGACTTGCGCGAGCCCTTGAAGCCCTGGCCACCCGACGAAGCCCAGGACAGGGCGCCGCCTTGACGGTCGGTGATGGTGATGATGGTGTTGTTGAACGAGGCGTGGACATGCGCGATGCCGTCAGCGACGTTCTTGCGGACCTTCTTGCGAACGCGTTGAGCCGCCGAATTGTTGGGAGCCTTTGCCATATTGACCTTCTTTCAGTTCGGGCAGCTTACTTCTTGCCGGTCGCCGCCGACTTGCGCGGACCCTTGCGGGTGCGGGCATTCGTGCGGGTGCGCTGGCCGCGCATCGGCAGGCCGCGGCGGTGACGGAAACCGCGGTAGCAGCCGAGGTCCATCAGGCGCTTGATGTTGATGGATTGCTCGCGGCGCAGATCGCCTTCGATGGTCAGCTTGTTGACCTCGTCACGGATCTTTTCGAGATCGCCGTCGGTCAGATCCTTGACCTTCTTGTCGAACGGAATGCCGCAGGTGGTGCAGATCTTCTGGGCGGTCGTACGGCCAATGCCGTAGATCGAGGTCAGACCGATCTCAGTGTGCTTTTGCGGCGGAATGTTGATACCAGCAATACGTGCCATGGTGGTCCTCTAGTCCTGTCGTGCGGCCAATCAGCCCTGGCGCTGCTTGTGGCGCGGGTCGGTGCAGATCACACGCACCACGCCCTTGCGGCGGATGATCTTGCAATTGCGGCACATCTGCTTCACGGATGCCGAAACTTTCATGGTCTGCTCCTTGGCCTAACTCTTATGCGCTCTTGACGCGTCCGGGGGTTCAAACAGCTCACTTCGCCCGGAACACGATGCGAGCACGACTCAAATCGTAGGGCGTCAGCTCCACGGTCACCTTGTCGCCGGGGAGGATGCGGATGTAGTGCATCCGCATCTTGCCGGAGATGTGACCGAGAACGACATGCCCGTTCTCCAACTTCACACGAAACGTCGCATTGGGGAGGTTCTCAAGAATCTCACCCTGCATCTGGATGACGTCGTCTTTCGACATGTCTGCGCTTCGTGTGGGTTAAATCAATTTTTTCCCATGTACAGCTTCGGGCCCTCAGTTGGGCTTGAAGCTGGCCTTCTTCAGCAGCGATTCGTACTGCTGACTCATGATGTAGCTCTGCACCTGGGCCCAGAAGTCCATCGTCACGACGACGATGATCAACAGCGAGGTGCCACCAAAGTAGAACGGCACGTTGTACTTCAGCGTCAGGAACTCGGGCAACAGGCAGACCAGCGTGATGTAGATCGCACCGGCCAGCGTCAGCCGCGACAGGATCTTGTCGATGTGCTTTGCGGTCTGTTCACCCGGGCGGATGCCGGGGATGAACGCGCCGCTCTTCTTCAGGTTGTCGGCCGTCTCACGGCTGTTGAACACCAACGCCGTGTAGAAGAAGCAGAAGAACACGATCGCCGCCGAGTACAGCAGCACATAGATCGGCTGGCCCGGGCGGACCATGTCCGCCAGATCCTTCAGCCAGCGCAGGCCGTCACCGGTCGCGAACCAGCTCACCACCGTTGTCGGCAGCAGGATGATGGACGACGCGAAGATCGGCGGGATCACGCCCGACATGTTCAGCTTCAGCGGCAGGTGCGACGACTGGCCGCCATAGACCTTGTTGCCGACCTGGCGCTTGGCGTAGTTCACCAGGATCTTGCGCTGGCCACGCTCGACGAACACGACACCGAAGGTCACGGCGACCACGACGGCGACGACGAAGATTGCCGAGCCAGGGCCCATCGCACCGGTCCGCACCAGCTCGAACAGGCCGCCGATGGCGCCCGGCAGACCCGCGGCGATACCGCCGAAGATCAGGATCGAGATGCCATTGCCCAGACCGCGCTCGGTGATCTGCTCACCCAGCCACATCAGGAACATCGTGCCGGCCACCAGGCTGGATACGGCCGTCAGGCGGAAGCCGAAACCGGGACTGATCACGAGACCGGCAGAGCCTTCCAGCGCCAGCGCGATCGACAGGCTCTGGAACAGAGCCAGGCCCAGCGTGCCGTAACGGGTGTACTGGGTGATCTTGCGGCGGCCCGCCTCGCCTTCCTTCTTCAGCTGCTCCAGCGTCGGGACGACATAGGTCATCAGCTGGATGACGATGGAAGCCGAGATGTAAGGCGTGATGCCCAACGCGAACACGGTGAAGCGCGACAGCGCGCCGCCCGAGAACATGTTGAACAGGCTCAGGATGCCACCGGCCTGACCCTTGAAGAATTGGGCCAGCTGGTTCGGGTCGATACCGGGCACGGGGATATGCGCCCCGATGCGGTAGACGACCAGAGCCAGCAGCAGGAACACAAGCCGGCGACGCAGGTCGCCGAACTTGCCGCTCTTGGCCAGCTGATTCGCGTTGGTAGCCACGCTGGATCAGTTCCTTGTGCGCTGGTTTAAGCGACCGAGCCGCCCGCCGCCTCGATGGCCGCCTTGGCGCCCTTCGTGGCGTTCACGCCCTTCAGCGTGACCTTGCGCTCGATGGCGCCAGACAGGATGACCTTGACCGACTTGGCCAGCTGCGGCACGAGGCCGACGGCCTTCAGCGTCGACACGTCGATCTCGTCGCCGGCCAGGACTTGCAGGTCCGACAGCGTGATCTCGGCGTTGTACTTCAGCGTCAGCGACTTGAAGCCGCGCTTGGGCAGGCGACGCTGCAGCGGCATCTGGCCGCCTTCGAAGCCGACCTTGTGGTAGCCACCGGCGCGCGACTTCTGGCCCTTGTGACCGCGACCCGCGGTCTTGCCCAGGCCCGAGCCGATGCCACGGCCGACACGGCGCTTGGCGTGCTTGGCGCCCTCTGCGGGCTTGATCGTGTTGAGTTCCATCACAGCACCTGAACCAGGTAGGCGATCTTGTTGATCATGCCGCGCACGGCGGGCGTGTCTTCCAGCGTGCTCTGGCTGTTCAGCTTGCGCAGACCCAGGCCGACCACGGTGGCACGGTGCGAGGCGCGGCAGCCGATGGGGCTGCGCACCAGCTTGACCGTCACGGTTTTCTTGTCAGACATCTTGTGCTCCGCTCTGGCGATCAGTTGAAGATTTCTTCAACCGTCTTGCCGCGCTTGGCAGCGACTTCCGACGCCGTCGTGGAACGCTTCAGAGCGTCCAGCGTGGCGCGGA
>BFBZ01000019.1_pt60 | contig 32948 bp, 35 predicted proteins | sample 1888401 | NCBI WGS metagenome assembly BFBZ01 (sample SAMD00112614, study PRJDB3348) | symbiont metagenome | host: Chara braunii | reverse complement strand
TTGTCGCCGCGCGAATAGGTCGGCTGGCGGCGACGGCCGGCGAAGGTGTCGGCCATTTCGGCATAATTGGCAAAGGTGAACAGCGAGGTCTGGTAGATCGGCGGGACCACGGGGCCGCCGGGGAAAGGATCGTCATGCGCCAGAAGCGTCGCCGCTTCGCCGAGATAGTCGCTGGCCAGGGAGGCAGTGTCGAAGGCGGTCGGGTGCTCGTTCATTTGCGGTCCGAGAGTTTGAGGTTGGCGGCACCGCGCTTCAGGTCATTCTCCACGGTGGCCATGAGCTTCAGCGCTTCACGCCTGGCCCCATCCGGGTCATGCGCGGCGATGCAGTCGAAAATGGTGCGGTGATAGGGAAAGCTGGCATGGCCGAAGTCGCGCACGCCCAGCGGATGCTCCCAGAAACGATGGAACAGCTCATACATCGCGCTGATGATCTGCTCGAACAGCGGATTGCCGCAAGCGCGGTAGATAGACTGGTGAAACTCCCAGTCCTCCTCCGACGACATGCCGGCGCGGGTGTGGAAGGCCTCTTCCATCACGCCGAGCTTGCGCTCGATCTCGGCGATCTCCGCTTCGCCGGCACGGATGGCGCAAAGGGCGGCCGCCTCGGCCTCCAGCGCGCGACGGATCTCCAGCGTGCGCATCAGCCCGCCGAAATCATTGCCGCCGGCAAGCGTGAGCGGCATGTGCAGCATGTCGGGCGAAACGGCGGCCTTGAGATAGGTGCCGCTACCCTGCCGCCGCTCGACAAGGCCCAGCCCTTCCCAGCGCGTGAGCGCCTCGCGCACCGTGTTACGGCTGACCTTGAGCCGCTCGGCAAGGATGCGCTCGGTCGGCAGCTTCTCGCCCGGCCCCAATGCCTCCTGGCGCACAAACCCCGCCAACGCCTTCAGCACCGCATCGTCGCGGGCCGTGGTGTGGATGGGCGGGAGGAGATCGGTCACGCCGGCGGAAACCTAAAGTGGTTCAATGGTCCAACCAATTTCTGCACGAAGGAGGAGGCATGTCAACCGGGCTGTCGACGATTTCCGGCTGATCTCAGCCGCCGGCCGATCCTGCCGCGCTTTCAATCGCGGCCTGGCCGATTTCGGTCAGCGCATAGACGCCGCGTTCGGCCCTGGCGAACCAGCCGTAGTAGTTGTGCAACAGGATGCTCGCCGCGCGAGGCGAAACAACTTTCAGATCACGCGGCCGCTTCGGGCCATCGGCCATGGCCGCGGCGCAGGCGATCGCTTCCTGCCGGTAGGCGGTCATGATGGGCTTCCGCGTGCTCCCGCCGATGGTTGGATCGCCCTTGCGGCGATGATGTTCCTCGACCAGGCGCGAGCGGCGCCTCGGATCGCGACGCGGCGGCAGGGCGGCAGGGCTGAGGAGCAACTCGACCTCGCCCTTGCCGCCGACACCCAGCAAACCGAAGCCAAGCCTGCGGCAGAGCGCGCGGAAGCGGCGGTCATGCTCGCGGCCCTTGCCGCGCGCCGATTGCCGAGCGGCGAGCCAAACTTCGTCGCAGGCCGTCGCGCGATCGACGCCTTGAAGAACGAGCTCGAAATTGAACTGCAGCTTCAGCTCGCAGATGACGACGACCGGCGGCTCGCCGTCGCGCAGCCCGACGATATCGCAGCCGCCGACCTCGCCCTTGACGGTGAAATCCAGGCTCTCGAGGAACCGCTTCACCGGTGCGTAGAGGGATGTTTCCTGCATGGGTCAGGCATAGCCGATTCGGGCCAGCCCGGCACGCTGGGCGGCGGCGACGATCGGCTGCTGCACGAAGCCGGATGGCAGCCCGAGGGGGAGGATCGCGGCCGATTGCCTGGAGAGTTCCGCGGATTACTGCCTGGTGAACGGTCCGGCATAGGTGTGGCCGGCAAGCGCATAGGTGCCGGCCAGCGTTCCGTCGGGCTGCATCGTAAAGGCGATGTCCGCGCCGTTCGGAAGGCGCCCGAGCTTCAATGTATTCCCGACAATCCTGCCGGCGCCGTCGGCGACCCCTGGCTTGTTGTCGGCCACATCACCCCACGCATAGCTGACCATTACCTGCCCGCCTGAAGACACCGTCAGCACCGCCAGCTTGCCTTCATACATGCCATCCAGCCGTCCGGCCCATATGCCTGAAAACGCGGCATATTTGGCCGGAACGCCCTTGCCGGGGGGCGTGATCGCGACGGCTCGGTCCAACACCGCCGAATCCGGGGCAGCAGGAGCCGCAACGGCAGCCGGGGCAGGTTGAGGTTGGGGTGGAGGCGGCGCGTCGGAAGCCGATTGGCAGGCGACGAGTGCGAATGCCGCGAAACCGAGGATCGGGGAAGGACTGTTTGGTGGACTCAATCGGAGACGAATCGACGACCTCTTGAATGCCATTCGCGTGGCCTTTCTTGCGTTCTGCTTCCGCCCAGAGCTGTCATCCGTGCCACGTATATTTGATGAAGCCAAGACTGCCGGGGGACATAGGCCGGGTTGCCCTGCACGCAGTCCCATAGCTGCTGCCGCTTGTCTGCTTTGAAGGTGACGAAGGCGCCACCCATGTAGCGACCGTTACAGGACAACGCCGACGACGAGGACGATAGCACCCTGGAGCCCTCGCTAGGCGCCCCCAATCGCTGCTCTCAGGTGCATTGGGCTGACGGCACCAAGGGAGATCACGAGCGAGAGGAATGCACCGATCGATAATGGGAGGCCGCTGAGCGATTTGGCCCGGCTGCTTAGGTGGCCGGGCATTTTGCCTCGTATTTCACTACCTCCCAATACTAGGCGCAGAGGTCCCAGATCGTTTGCGTAGGCGATTAACGTGGCGTTAACTAAGCCCGTCGCTGGGGAGGTGCGTGGAAAGGGGGTTTCTATGAGACTCGTTATCCTTGGTGCGGCATTCGTGCTGGCAGCAACCGGCGTTGCCATCGGGAAAGACAAGAAAGTGATCGTCGGTGAGACTGCCTCGTGTTCTGCCAATCACCTTTCAATCAAGGCGAACAGCAAGCGGACGCCGAAACTGGACTGCAAATCGACGGGCACTATTGTGCAGCCGGCTGATAGCAAAGCAAATGCGTTAGAGCCACGCTCGGGGTTCCTTTCCGATCCTTGGATCTCAATAGGCTACTAAACCGACCTTCGCGTCGAAGAAACGTRGCCCGGCTGCTTAGGTGGCCGGGCTCATGGTTTCGGCTTGCTGCGGGAGTACCGCGATTGCCCCCTGCGCGAAAGTCGGTCAGCGCTGATACTCGATCGGCGCCGCGAAGCTGACTTCGCTTTTTTGTACCATCGGCTTGGCCGCTACAGCTGCGCGTGGAAATGCTTTCGCATGGATCGCGTGGCTCGTATCGAACCACTCGCACTCAACGAGTCCACCTTTTCCGAGTTTTACGACCGTCATCTTTGGACCGCCGGATTTCAAAGAGACCACATCCCCAATCTTTAGCCTCTGCTTAGGCGTTGGATTTTCTTCCATATCGATAATCCTCTCCGGCCTATCGTGCGGAACTCGCCGATAGTGTCAGGAAATCCCAAGAAATCAAATGGCCGGCACTTGATCAGTCCGACATCGAGGCAGCGAACATTCGCCGGTTAGAGGTACTATCTCGACATTGACTGAAATTGCGATACACGGTGGCAGCGCGGGGCGGGTGAAGATCCCATTCCAGGAGCGAATGCTTGAGCGAAGAAAAAGCCGAAACCGTCGATGTGGTTGGACTGACGGCGGATATTGTCTCTGCCTATGTCAGCAACAATCCGCTACCCGTCGCAGAGTTGCCCGATCTGATCGCTTCGATTCATTCGTCGCTGGCCGATGTCGGCCAGCCCACCGCCCCCGAGCAGCCGAAGCAGGAACCGGCGGTCAATCCCAAGCGGTCAGTGTTCCCAGACTACATAATTTCCTTGGAGGACGGGAAAAAGTTCAAATCCCTGAAACGCCATCTCGCGGTCCATTACGGTCTGACCCCTGGGCAGTATCGCGAGAAGTGGGGCCTGAAGCCGGATTATCCGATGGTGGCGCCGAACTACGGAGAGCAGCGGTCAGCGTTAGCGAAGGCAGCCGGGCTCGGCCGGAAGGTCAGTGCCAAGCCAGCAAAAAAGACGGGGCTGCGGAGCCTGAATTCTTAGATCGCGTCGCTGACGAGCGCGTTGGGGAGTTGTCCCCGAAAAGCAAGCGAGCGATCAGCTTCTGAAAGTTCCGYGGTGGGAAGTGGCCGGCGGTGAAACCGGCCACCGACGCGRCGCGATACGCGYCAGTTATTCAGACCATTTTGGCTAGGATCTTTTCCATGTCGGTGGCATCAAACGCCTTAAGGGTTTGGGTTCTGACATTTCCAAGTGCCGTAGCCGACATGCTGAGCGCCGTTGCAGTTAAGTCGTCACTGGCTTCCGCACACACCACGACATCATGCTGACCAAGCGTCCAGAGCAGAGAGTTCACCTTCACGCCGCTCTTGGCCGCCATTGCCTTGAAGGCCTCAGCGCGATTCAGCGTGTCCTTTATATTTCTGGCGCCTTGATCCGTGAAATTCACGAGTAGTACGAAATGGCCCATAACTTCCTCCCAAAAACGAATTCAGGAGGCGTGCGGGGCGCTTCCGGCGCAACCGCCGTTTCTCCCGATTATGGTTTATCACCAAGCAAAGGCGGCAGATAGAGCAACGCTGGCGAGGGGCGGAGGCTATCGATGGCCAACTCCAATTCTACCGTGTCGGCCGAGAGGTGAATGCGGCAGCCATCAACAAACAGCCTAACGRSCATGCCGGGCTTATCGAACCGATCAAGCTGCTATGAGTTTACGAACCGACAACGCCCCCGGACGGCCTAAACGAGAAGCCCCGGACGATGCCGGGGCTTGATGTCGTGGCCCGCCGTAGATCAGGTTGTATCGCCGTAGATCAGAATTTGTAGGCAAGCCCGACCCAAATGACGCTATCCAGCCGCTTCGACACGATGCCTTCCAAACCCGCCTCACAGGCCAAGTGGTAAACGGCGTCGCCCGTGCCGGGCAACGCCTCGCTGAACTGGATATGGCCGCCGGCTGGAACTAGCGCCTGCAGGATGTCGCGCCGGTCCTTCAGCGTCATGTCGCGCAAATCGTGGCCGTTGAGGTGCAGAAGGTCGAACACGACCAGGTAGAGGTCTTGCGGGCGCCTGGTAATGCTGAGCGCAACGCGTGGAAGTCGGACAAGCCGGCCTCATTGGTGACGATGGTCTCGCCCTCGATGATGAAGCTTTCGGCCTCGATCGATTTCGCCTCTTCTGCGAGCGGCGGCGGTTGCTCGACCAGCTCAGGCTCCATCGGCCGAAGGAACGACAAGCGGACGCCGTCTGCGGGGCTTGCGCATCCGAAATTTCCTTCGTTCGCACGTTTCGATTATTTTAGCTGGGGCGCATATGTCTTGCCAGCCGGCATACGTCCCCATCGACCAGCCGGCGAGGTCCGGTGCCCTAAAGCCCTACCCCGGCGACGGGGCGCCGGGCTGCCGCTGCACAATCCGCTTTACATGCTGTTCGAAGCGCTTCTTCGCCGATTGGCCAGCGCGACCGCCTTACCTCAGTAGAGAGAGGTCGACGCGAGGTGCGAAAAAGCAACGCAAATACGCCTGGTTAGTTACGACATAGGTACCCTCGCAGAGATGATATTGGCCGTCTGGGGATTCCTGTACGCGTTCCCGTGGGATGTTGAAGTTATGCGGCAAGTAAATGTAACCACCGTCGATCTTGGACTGCACCGAAGACCGAGGTACGGGGTGGCAATCAGAACCACCGCAACACTTGAGTTTCGTCAGCGGGTCAATCTTGTCTGTGTACCAATCATGRGCGTTAGCGGATGTTGCGGCGGCGATATACATGGCAATGAAAATGACCCTTCGCATGGCCCTAGCCCTCCGATCGATCCTATTATTAGCGCGGCAATTGGAGCCTCACCAGCGAGCGTTTCGACCGGCCGCTGTCCCCACAGCGGGGAAGCATCCCGCGCGTCCCGATGGGCGCCGCCGTCCGAATGATGCTGTGGCGTCAGCTAGGGCGCATGCATCCCCAGCCGGCTCGCGCCCCTCGATTCCCTCGGAATCCCCAGCCGGTGAGGCCCAGTGCCCATTGCTTCCCCGGCAACCGGTGCCGGGCCGCCGCTGCAATACGCCCCCCTATGCTGCTCGAAGCGCTCCCGTCGGCGCGGTCGCTGCGAAGCCGCTCACAAGGGAATGAGCCACGCAAAAACCGCCGCTAGTACGATCGAAAGCGGCACGGCAACCAGTAGGCAAGCCTCAACTATCCGGGTCTCTTTATCGCTAAACATTCGCTGCGTCCGGTCTAGAGACGGAATGTTCAACTCGCCGGGCGAGGTCCCCAACAACAACCTCAAGCCCGACGAGCCTACCGGGGTCAGCCGGCAGGACAAGCGGTGCAAGACGGATGCCAACGAACCGGTCTCGAATTGACACAGGCGAATGCTAGACTGCGCGACGTCGGTGACGTTGATCTAACAGTGGCAGTTAGCGGCAGGGCCAAGTCTTCCGCCGGCGCCGTGACAGCGCGGGATTGGAAAATGTCTTCGCCCATCCTCAAAGCCAGCGAAATTCTGTCGCGGGGTGCCCAGGGGGTGCCCGCGCCCCACTCCCGGGGCAGGCCCCGACAGGCCTTGCGGACTAACTAGCTGAGAAAGCTAGAGAAAATTTGGTGGAGCCAATCGGAATCGAACCGACGACCTCTTGAATGCCATTCAAGCGCTCTCCCAACTGAGCTATGGCCCCACTCCCGGCAGTCAGCCGGCGCCGTTTCCGGCGAAGAGATCCGGCGCGGGTTGAGGCCGCGCCGTCGTTTAGTGCTGGCGGCTTCTAGCGCCGCCTTCGGTCAAGATCAAGCCTTCAAAAGCCGCTTTTTCGTCACAGGCCAAAATGGCCGGCAAACAATCGCGCCAAGGCTTAAAATCAGACCTCGTCCTCGTCGTCGCCGACGCCGATCATGTCGGAGACGTCGTCGTCCTCTTCCTCTTCGTCGGCAAGGAAGGTGTCGTCGTCATCGTCGCCGAGATCGACATCCTCGTCGTCGCCCAGATCGGGAAGATCGTCGCCGCCGCCCTTGGCCTCTTCGTCCGCATCCTCCAGCGAGACGACTTCGGCGCTTTCTTCCTCGTCGCCGTCCACTTCCTTGTCGGCAACGTCCTCATCTTCCTCGATGGCGGAAATCTTGCCTTCCTCGAAATAGGAGCGCGGATAGCTCTTGCCCGTGTAGGGCGAGACGATCGGGTCCTTGTTGAGATCGTAGAATTTCCGCCCCGTTTCGGGGTCGACACGCTTGGTGCCAAGTTCAGCTTTTGCCACAGCAGGCCTCGTCGATAAAAGAGTGGTCCCCTTAACCGCAGTTTCGGGCGCTGTCAAAGCCAAAAGCCGGCGTCGTAAAAGCTTGCATTCGAAGGCCCCGTACAAGGGGATGACCATTGCGACGCGCCGTGATACGAGACCGCCGCGCCATGACGAACCGAGCCGGCCAGCCGGCATTTCACCTGAAAGACATCGATGTCTCACTCCGCCGCCGCTAAGCCAGCCACGGCCCGCAAATCTCCCTCCCTCTCCGGCACTGCCAGGGTGCCTGGCGACAAGTCGATCTCACACCGCTCCTTCATGTTCGGCGGTCTTGCCTCCGGCGAGACACGCATCACCGGCCTGCTCGAAGGCGAGGACGTGATGCGCACCGGCGCGGCCATGAAGGCGATGGGCGCGCATATCGAGAAGAAGGGCGCCGAATGGGTGATCCGCGGCACCGGCAACGGCGCCCTCTTGCAGCCGGAAGGCCCGCTCGATTTCGGCAATGCCGGCACCGGCTCGCGGCTCACTATGGGCCTCGTCGGCACCTATGACATGGAGACGACCTTCATCGGCGATGCCTCGCTGTCCRGCCGGCCGATGGGCCGCGTGCTGGAGCCGCTGCGCCAGATGGGCGTGCAGGTGCTGAAGGCATCGCCMGGCGACCGCATGCCGATCACGCTGCRCGGCCCGAAGCACGCCGCGCCCATCACCTACCGGGTGCCGATGGCGTCCGCCCAGGTGAAGTCGGCGGTGCTGCTTGCCGGCCTCAACACGCCTGGCATCACCACGGTGATCGAGCCGGTGATGACCCGCGACCACACCGAAAWGATGCTSAAGGGTTTTGGTGCCAACCTGACCGTCGAGACGGACGAGCGCGGCGTGCGCCACATCTTCATCGAAGGCCAGGGCAAGCTCACCGGGCAGACGATCGCGGTGCCGGGCGACCCGTCCTCGGCCGGCTTCCCGCTGGTGGCGGCCCTCATCGTGCCGGGCTCCGACATCACGATCGAGAACGTGCTGATGAACCCGACCCGCACCGGCCTGCTTCTGACCCTGCAGGAGATGGGCGGCCGGATCGATATCCTCAACCCGCGCAATGCCGGCGGCGAGGACGTCGCCGACCTGCGCGTGCGGTATTCGGAATTGAAGGGCGTCGTGGTGCCGCCGGAGCGGGCGCCGTCGATGATCGACGAATATCCGGTCCTGTTCGTCGCTGCCGCGGTCGCCGAAGGGCGGACGGTCGCGCGCGGCGCGCACGAGCTGCGCGTCAAGGAATCCGACCGGCTGTCGGCCGTTGCCAACGGCCTGAAGATCAACGGCGTCGACTGCGCCGAAGGCGAAGCGTCGCTTGCCGTGCGCGGCAAGCCTGGCGGCAAGGGGCTGGGCGGGCATCCGAACGGCCACGACACGACCGTCAAGACGCATCTCGACCACCGCATCGCCATGAGCTTTCTGGTGATGGGGCTGGCCACGGAGAAGCTGGTCACCATCGACGACGCGAACATGATCGCGACAAGTTTTCCGGAATTCATGGGGTTGATGAAGGGATTGGGCGCGGAGATCGAGTGACGCGTGATGAGCTTGAGCCGACCTGAGACGTTGGCGGGACAGCACCCCCCTCTGTCCTGCCGGACATCTCCCCCGCAAGGGGGGAGATCAGCCAGCACGCGGGCTTTCGCCAATCGCCAACATCGCAGGATTGAGCGGGGCGCAGCAGCCGCCAATCTCCCCCCTTGCGGGGGAGATGTCCGGCAGGACAGAGGGGGGTGTGAAGGATCGCGGCGCTTGTCTTGTTCGTCATGCCACCCGATCGCATCGACCCGCCAATGACCCACACCTTCACCATCGCCATCGACGGCCCAGCGGGCGCAGGCAAGGGCACGCTGGCCCGCAGGCTGTCCGACCACTACCGGCTGAACCTGCTCGACACCGGCCTCACCTATCGCGCGGTTGCCCACAAGCTCGTCGAGCTCGGCCTGCCGCTCGACAATGTCTCGGCGGCCGAAACCGCGGCAAGGCAAGTGGACCTCTCGAACCTCGATCGCACCGTGCTTTCGGCGCATGCCGTCGGCGAGGCCGCGTCCAAGGTCGCGGTCATTCCCACCGTCCGGCGCATCCTGGTCGAAAAGCAGCGGGCATTCGCCAAGGCGCCGCCGGGCGCGGTGCTCGACGGCCGCGACATCGGCACCGTGGTCTGCCCAGACGCCGACATCAAGCTCTACGTCACGGCGAGCGCGGAGGTACGGGCGAAGCGCCGGCTGGCCGAGATCGAGAGCATGGGCGGCAGCGCCGACCTCGCCACGATCCTCGCCGACATCGAGCGCCGCGACGAGCGCGACATGGGCAGAGCCTCCTCGCCGCTGAAGCCGGCGGCAGACGCGCACTTGCTAGATACCAGCGAAATGGCTATAGAGGCCGCGTTTCTGGCGGCCATGGCGATCGTTGACGACGTCCTGGCCAAGAGAAACAAGGCCTGATCCAGGTTTTAATCCCGCGCTTGCGATTGTCGGACGCGGGAAAAATACCCATATCGGGCAGGAACCAGCCTGCCAGCATTCTTATGCGCCGGACTTGCCGCTGAGACAGCGGCCAAGGGCTTTTCAGCCCGGAACGCCGGCAGGCTCGCGCAACGCTAACCCACGGCGCCCGCCCTGCCATGACGCAGGGCATTCCAGGAGAAACAATGTCAGCTGCTAATCCGTCTCGCGACGATTTCGCGAGCATGCTCGAAGAATCATTCACCGCCGGCCATTCCGGCGAGGGCCAGGTTGTCCGGGGCACGATCACCGCGATCGAAAAGGACATGGCCATCATCGATGTCGGCCTCAAGGTCGAAGGCCGCGTGCCGCTGAAGGAATTCGGCGCCAAGGGCAAGGAGTCCTCCCTCAAGGTCGGCGACACCGTCGARGTCTATGTCGAGCGCATCGARAACGCGCTGGGCGAGGCCATGCTGTCGCGCGAGAAGGCTCGCCGCGAAGAGAGCTGGGTGCGTCTCGAAGAGAAGTTCACCAAGGGTGAGCGCGTCGAAGGCGTCATCTTCAACCAGGTCAAGGGCGGCTTCACCGTCGATCTCGACGGCGCCGTGGCGTTCTTGCCGCGCAGCCAGGTCGACATCCGTCCGATCCGCGACGTCACCCCGCTGATGCAYAACCCGCAGCCCTTCGAGATCCTCAAGATGGATCGCCGCCGCGGCAACATCGTGGTGTCGCGCCGCACCGTGCTCGAGGAAAGCCGCGCCGAACAGCGTTCGGAAATCGTGCAGAACCTCGAGGAAGGCCAGGTGGTCGAGGGCGTGGTCAAGAACATCACCGACTACGGTGCGTTCGTCGACCTCGGCGGCATCGACGGCCTGCTGCACGTCACCGACATGGCATGGCGCCGCGTCAACCATCCGACCGAGATCCTCAACATCGGCCAGACGGTCAAGGTGCAGATCATCCGCATCAACCAGGAAACCCACCGCATCTCGCTCGGCATGAAGCAGCTCGAGAGCGATCCGTGGTCGGATATCGGCACCAAGTTCCCGATCGGCAAGAAGATCAAGGGCACCGTCACCAACATCACCGACTACGGCGCGTTCGTCGAGCTGGAGCCGGGCATCGAGGGCCTCATCCACGTTTCGGAAATGTCGTGGACGAAGAAGAACGTGCACCCCGGCAAGATCCTGTCGACGACGCAGGAAGTCGACGTGGTTGTGCTCGAGGTCGATCCGGCCAAGCGCCGCATCTCGCTCGGTCTCAAGCAGACGCTGGAGAACCCGTGGGAAGCCTTCGCGCGCAACCATCCGGTCGGCAGCCAGGTCGAGGGCGAGGTCAAGAACAAGACCGAGTTCGGCCTGTTCATCGGCCTGGAAGGCGACGTGGACGGCATGGTCCACCTTTCCGACCTCGACTGGACCCGTCCGGGCGAGCAGGTCATCGAAGAGTACAACCGCGGCGACATGGTCAAGGCGCAGGTGCTCGACGTCGACATCGAGAAGGAGCGTATCTCGCTCGGCATCAAGCAGCTGGCCAGGGACACGGTCGGCGATGCGGCCAACAGCGGTGAGCTGCGCAAGAACGCCGTCGTCACCTGCGAGGTCATCGGCGTGAAGGAYGGCGGTCTGGAAGTGCGGCTGGTCGACAGCGGYCTCGAGACCTTCATCAAGCGTTCCGACCTTTCCCGCGACCGCGACGAGCAGCGCCCCGAGCGCTTCACGGTCGGYCAGAAGGTCGACGCCCGCGTCATCGCCTTCGACAAGAAGAGCCGCAAGGTGCAGGTCTCGATCAAGGCGCTGGAAATCGCCGAGGAGAAGGAAGCGGTCGCCCAGTACGGCTCGACCGACTCCGGCGCCTCGCTGGGCGACATCCTGGGCGCGGCGCTGAAGAAGCAGGGCAACTAGCCCCTTCGCCTAAGATAAAGAAAAACCCCGCCGGAGCGATCCGGCGGGGTTTTTGTTTACAGCAAGATAATCTTCCTRGCGTACACGATAAACCTCCTGGCGTATTTGCCTGCGGTCCAAGGAGAAGGGCTTCCATGAGCAATGGCCGCGATTGTGCYGCCCGGCCATCTTCGTGGRTGCTGCGCCTCTACACCAGGTCGCCTGCCTTGTTCTGCTATTGCGGAATGGCGATTTTGATGATCGTCCTCTGGTCCTTGGGCCATGCGCTCAATGGCGACGCCGACGATCTCGTCAAGCTGCATGAAGTCCGAACATTCCTTCAAACGGGGAATGTCTTCGACCGGACGCTGCCAGGCATTGCCCAGCCTGAGCCCTATATTTCGCATTGGCCATGGATCGTGGACCTGCCCTATGYGGCCTTCACGCGCCTGCTCGCTCCGTTTGCCGGCTTCGAGCAGGCGYTGATGGTGGCAAGCTTTTCCGTGCCGTTGCTGCTGTTTGCCCCCGCGCTCTATTTCTACAACCGGCTGGTGATCGCAATGGGCGTTGGCAGTCCGGCCGTTGCGTTGCCGGTGGCGCTGATCTTCACCACGAGCTCCTTTTTCGAATACGCCCCAGGACGGATCGACTATCACAATCTGCAAATACTGCTTCTGCTTGCCACCCTGCTGCTGATCCTCTCGCAGAGCCGCGCGTCTTCCTTCGTCAACGGACTTTTGGCGGCCCTGGCCCTTGCGATCAGCACCGAATTTGCGCCCTTCTATGCTCTGGTGATGGCAGTCTACGCCTTTGACTGGATCTTGGGCCGTGAAGAAGGCGCAAGCAGGATCACCGGTTTTGGCCTTGCCTTGGCCATGGGCGCGATCGGTCTGCTCGCCGCCGTCCAGCCACCTTCAGCCTATGCCGCGGTCAAGTGCGACATCTATTCAGCGCCACATGCGACAGCGCTCGTCGCCGCCGGACTTTCATTTGCAGCCGCGCCTGCGATTGGCGGCCCGCGCGGCGGATGGGCAATGCGGGGGGCAATTCTGTTGGTGTTCGCGACCGCCAGCATGACGGCGCTGGCGATGTTGTTCCCGCAATGCCTGGCCAGCCCTTATGCTTCGCTCGACGCCTATGTTCGCGACAATATGATCAACAGAATTATTCAGGAAATGAGCATCGTTCGGCATCCATACTTTCCGTCAGCGTTTTTTCCGGCCACTGTGCCGATATTTCTCGGCGCGCTTGCCCCGGTTGCCGTCTGTCTCGATCCGCATGGCCGAACCAGGCCGCGTGTCATACTTGCCTTGTTCTCTGTGCTCTCGCTGATCCTAGGGATCGCGTATTTGCGCTATTTTCGCTATATTGCGCTTTTTTCCAGCATCGGTCTGATATTCGTCGCGGCAAGTTTCCTGCCGTCAGGTTCGAGACTGGCGCGCTATCTGGTGCCGGATATACCCGCGGCATCGCGGAAATATGCATTGATCCTGCCCGGCCTCGTTATGTCGGCGATCGCGCTATACCACCTGTCACTGCGGCCCTCCCAGGCGGCCACCCCCGCCGGCGAATTGGCCGAGATTTGCGATCTCAACCATTTTCAGCCGCAGCAAGGCTGGCCGGCGAACGCCGTGGTCCTCACGCCGCCACTGGTCGGAGCACGTTTTGTCGCCCTTGCCGAAGGCCCCAAGGTGGTGACGATCCCCAACCATCGGTCGGCTAAGGGTGTCGAGCGGAGCTATCGCTTCCTCGATCCGGCGACCGCCGACCCGCGAGCGGTACTCGACGCGTCCAAGGCGACACATGTTGCGCTTTGCGCCTACCGAGGCCAGCCGCTGCCGGGCGTGGATACCGGCTAYCCGTTCGCGGCGGCGCTGATGGAAGGCAGGCCGCCGGCGTGGTTGAAGGAGTGCCCGACAGACGCTTCATCGCCACTGCGAATCTACAGCTACCGGAACGCCGACGGTTCGGACGCCGCCTGCCCCGCTTCGACGCTCGCGGGTCAGGCCCGGCCGTAGAGCGGCACCAGCGTGCCGCTCATCGCCTGGTTGGCCGGCGAGACAAGATAGGCGATCGCCTCGGCTGCAGCCTCGAGGCTGACCCACTTGCTGAAATCGGCGTCGGGCATATCGGCGCGGTTGGCCGGCGTATCGAGCGTCGACGGCGCCACGGCGTTGACCAGGATGCCCTTGTGCTTCAGCTCCTCCGCCATCGCCTGCGTCATCGCCGCGACCGCCGCCTTGCTGGCGGCATAGGCGACCATGCCGGCGCCGCGACGCGGATCGAGCCCGGCGCGCGCCGTGACGTTGACGATGCGGCCAGCCGTTCCCGACGACAGCATCGAGCGCACCGCCGCGCGGCTGCACAGGAAGGTGGTGCGGGCATTGGTGTCCATCATCTCGGCGAAGGACGCCGATTCGATCTTCTCCACAGGCGCCATGGTGAAGCCGCCGGCGAGATGGATCGAGCCCCAGAGATCGGGCACCTGGTGATAGAAGGCTTCGACTTTGGCGGAATCCGACAGGTCGACATTGTGCGCCAGGTGGACGCTGGCATGGGCAGCGTGAAGAAAGTGCGGCGGGGCCGCGGCGTGTGCGTTGGGCACGTGGCAGATGGCGCCCTGCTCCAGCAACCTGCCGACAACCGCGCCGCCGAGCGCCCCAGTGCCGCCCGTCACCACGACATGCCTGCCATTCAGCGTTTCCGTCATACTTCGACCGCTCCTGTCATTTTTATGATTATTTCTTCTGGTTGTACCGCCCCAGTTTCGAACGTCGCGCCTTTCGCGCTGTCACTCAATTGAAATATCGACATGGCAGGCGTAGCGCCTTTGCATGCGTCAGGCCGCGCTGGGGCGTCATGCCGCCATATCTCGCAGGCCATGCCTCGATGGGGCCGCTTGCTCTTTCCGCGGCACGCCGAGCCGGGCGAACCCAATATCCGTGCCGGCCCGCCATGCCCTTCAGAGCATGATGCCGAAAAGTGTGAAGCGGTTTTCGGGCGACATCATGCTCTATCTCCTTGATTGAGAGCCGGATTCAGATTTCGGATCGACCAGATCCGAAATCATCCGGCTCTAGGCGACGGTGATTTCGATCATGCGTGGCTTGCCCGCCGCCCGCGCCCGCTTCAGCGCCCCGGAGAGACCTTCGACCCCGGTCAACCTCTCGGCCGCCAAGCCATAGGCTTCGGCCAGCTTGCAGAAATCCGGCGGCGCCGGCGACACGCCGACCGGCTCGACGCCGACATCGAGCATCGAGGTTTCGATCTCGCGATAGCCGCGATTGTTCCACACGACGAAGATGACGGGCGCCTCGGCATCGAGCGCCGCGCCGAGTTCCGGCAAGGAGAACTGGAAGCCGCCATCACCGGTGAGGCACACCACGGGCGCTTCGGGCACGCCAAGTGCCGCGCCGATCGCGGCCGGCGGGCCGTAGCCCAGCGCGCCGAAGCCGGTCGCGGCATTGAACCAGCCGCCCGGGCGGTCGTGGTCGTAATAGAGGTTGGCGGCATAGATCGGCTGGGTCGAGTCGCCGACGATGATCGCTCCGGGCAGCGCATCGCGGATCGCTTCCACCGCGCGCACCTGCGCCAGATAGTCGGGCTTCAGTYCCGCCTGGGCTGCTTCCCGCGCCGCTGCCGCGCGGGCTTCGCCGTCCTTTGCCGCGACGTGGCCAGGATCGATTCCAGACAAGAGCGCCTCGATCGCCTCGGCGCAATCGGCCTGGATCCCTACCGTCACGGGGCGACGGGCGAGTTGGTCGGCGCCGATGTCGATGCGGATCAAGTTGGATGGTAGCACGAAGCCGCCATCGCCGTAGCCGTCATAATCGGTCGGCCCGAATTCGGTGCCGGCGGCGATCACCAGATCGGCGTCGGCCATCAGCGCGCGCACCGCCTTCAGGCTGGGGCTGGCCGGCACGCAAAGCGGATGGCGATGCAAAAGGCCGCGCGCATTGGCGGTCTCGACGACCGGCGCGCCGAGCGTTTCGGCCAGCCGCTTGAGCGCGGCATCGGCCTTCTTGGCGCCGCCGCCGGCCAAGATCAGCGGACGACGGGCCGCCTTGATCAACTTCGATGCTTCCATGATCGCCGCCTCTTGCGGAGCCGGCGCCGCCGCATTGCTCAGCATCGGCGCGATCCCATTGGCGGGCTTCACCATGACGTCGGTCGGGATCTCGATGTGGACCGGCCCCGGACGCGAGGAGGAAAACAGCGCAAAGGCACGGGCGAGCGCGCCCGGCAATTCGTCGGCCTCGGTAACGCGCACGGAGAACAGCGCCACCTTCTCCATCATGCCGCGCTGGTCGGGCAGTTCGTGCAGGAAGCCCAGCCCCTTGCCGAGCGTATCGGTGGCGTTGACTCCGGAGATAACCAGCATCGGCACCGAATCGGCACGCGCCTGGCCCATGGCCGTGATGGTGTTGGTGAGGCCCGGCCCGGTGATGACGAAGGCGACGCCCGGCCGGCCGCTGGCGCGCGCATAACCGTCGGCCATGAAGCCGGCGCCCTGCTCGTGGCGCGGTGTCACATGGCGGATCTTCGAGCGCGCCAGGCCGCGATAGAGCTCGACCGTATGCACGCCCGGAATGCCGAAGACGGTGTCGACGCCGTGCGCCTCGAGTAGTGAAATCAGCGCTTCGCCGATGGTGGTCATTGGTTTTCTCCCTTCAGAGCGGATCACTGTTCAAGAGAAACAGTGAAACGCTCCATCTCTTTGTTCTTACGCAATTCCGGACGRAAAGCCGCTTTTCACTTTTCCTGGAATTGCTTTGGCGGCCCGAGGCCGAGTTCGGCCTCGACAGCCTTGATGCCAATCGCCGCCAATTCGCCGGGCGAGAACATCTCGCTGGCCAGGCAGCCTTCGATCCAGAGCCCGTCGATGATCGCATTGATCGCRATGGCATGGTGGCGCAGTTGGCTGGCGTCCGGCGTACGCTGTTCGGCSGCCAGCACTTCGGCGACGACCGCTTCGACCTCGTTKCGAAAGCCGAGATAGCCGTCGCGATGGGCACGGGCGAGYGTCGGATCGGCATTGGCGCGGCCGAGGAAGGTTGCCCAGAGCGAAAACACCCGCGCGTCGACGATCGGCGCGTTGAGGTTGGCGGTGACGAAGGCCGCGAGGCGTTGGCGCGGCGAGGCGTCTTGCATGACCAATGCCGCTTTCGCGTGCTCGGTCATGCGGCCGACCAGCGCCGCATAGGCTTCCTGCAGCAATTCTTCCTTGCCGGGGAAATAGTGCCGGATCAGCCCGGCGGTGACGCCGGCGCGCAATGCGATGGTGCGCAAGCTGGCGCCCTGCAARCCATATTCCGCCACGCTGTCCAGGGTCGCCTCAATCAGATCCTGCCGCCGCCGCTCCTCGCCCTCGCGRCGGAACCTGCGRCGCGACGGCGCATTCATTGGCGCAGGATCGGCCGCGTCAGGCATGTCGGCYCGCCTTCGCAGGCGATGCAGAGCGCATCCGCCTCGAAGATCTCGACCGTGCAGCCGGCGGCTTCCATGGCAGCCTTGGTCTTGGGAAAGCCTGCAACGGCAATGACTTTGTGCGGGCTGGTCGGCAGCACGTTCAGGCTGAGGCYGTTGGAAGCGGCGAACTCTTGCGGGTCGCCTTCGACCAGCCGGATGCCGCGCGCTTTCAGCATCTGGTAGAACGGCGCCGGCAAAAGCGGCGAATAGACCARYGCGAGGTCGTCGGCCAGCGGGCTGATCACCGACATCAGRTGCAGGCACGCCTCTTCGCCTTGCCACAGCGGCAGATCGAAACCGTAGACGGAAATGCCCAGCGGCGTCAGCAGGTTGGAAACCTGCTGGATGCCTTCCTGGTTGGAGCGGACGCCACGCCCGATCGCCAGCGTGCGGGCATCCACCCACACACAATCACCGCCTTCGACCTGGCCAGGAGCCTCGACGCGGCCCAGGACCGGAATGCCCAGCTTCCTGTATGTTTCCTCATGCAACGAGGGCTCCCTGGCGCGCAATGGCTTGCCCATGGACAGGATCAGCGCGCCGCGGTCGGTCATCAGCGACGGGTCGTGCGTGAACACCGAGTCCGAAAGTCCGTCGGCCTTGTCCTCGATCCACTCGATTTCAGCGCCGGAAGCCGCCACCAGTTCGGCAAGCGCCGCGTGCTGGGACGCCGCTTTGGCGGGGTCGAAACCTTGGCCATAGTGCCAGGCAGCTCTATCGGCGTCACGCATGGCGTTGGCCGCCGACCGCATCAGCACGCGCCGCAGCGGCGCCGCCATGGACTGTGATCCGAAAGCGCTCATCGATGCCCTTCTAAGGTGAAAAAAASCGAGAAAATTTCATCCGAGGCTATTTATACACTTGCATAACAAGGCCGCAAGTGCCGTAATGAGCAGGATTGACGGGCTCGCGCTGTCGGGTCCATGCTGAAGTCTGGAGTGGGCAATACAGCGTATGTCGATTTGCCGGATAGACGTTCGACGAGCCATCGTCGACCATAACGAGGTCACTCGGTGAGCGCGGCGGAAGCTGCCGCAATCCCATCCGGCGAGGCGCAGAACGGCGCCGCCGAAGCCATCCATGTCGAGAACCTGCACAAGAAGTTCGGCCAGCTGCATGTGCTGAAGGGCGTCTCGCTGTCGGCGCGCGACGGCGAGGTGATCGCCATCATCGGCGGTTCGGGCTCCGGCAAGTCGACGCTCTTACGCTGCATCAATTGCCTCGAGAACCCGACCAGCGGCATCATCCGCGTCAATGGCGAGGAGATCAAGCTGAAGGCCGACAGCCACGGCCACACCGTGCCCGCCGACCGCAGGCAGATCGAGCGCATCCGCTCGCGGCTYGGCATGGTGTTCCAGAATTTCAACCTGTGGAGCCACATGACGCTGATCGAGAACGTCATCGAGGTTCCGGTGCATGTGCTGGGCGTCAAGCGCGACGAGGCGATCGCCCAGGCCGAGAAGCTGCTTGCTCGCGTCGGACTTGCCGAGAAGCGCGATGTCTACCCGGCGTTCCTGTCCGGCGGCCAGCAGCAGCGCGCCGCGATCGCCCGTGCGCTGGCGATCAATCCGCGTGTCATGCTGTTCGACGAACCGACCTCGGCGCTCGACCCGGAGCTGGTCGGCGAGGTGTTGAAAGTGATCGGCGACCTGGCGCGCGAGGGGCGCACCATGGTGCTGGTGACGCATGAAATGAAGTTTGCCCGCGAGGTCGCGACGCATGTCGTCTACCTTTACAACGGGCTGGTCGAGGAAGAAGGCCCGCCGGAACAGCTGTTCGGCGCGCCCAAATCCGAAAGGCTCAAGCAATTCCTCCGCAACGTCGGCTAGGGCGGCGTCAAGCGGGGCGAAAAAACCGGGAACAACAAACGAAATGGGAGTTCTGACATGAAGACTGTTCTCAAGACGTTCGCCGTGGCGCTGCTCTTCGGCGTGGCCGCGATGGGCGGGGCCAAGGCCGAGCAGGTCAAGATCGGTGTCGCCGCCGAGCCCTATCCGCCCTTCACCTCGCCCGACGCCACCGGCAAGTGGGTGGGCTGGGAGATCGACTTCCTCAATGCCGTCTGCGCCGAGGAGAAGCTCGACTGCGTGATCACGCCTGTCGCCTGGGACGGCATCATTCCGGCGCTGACCACCAAGAAGATCGAYGCCATCGTCTCCTCGATGTCGATCACCGAMGAGCGCAAGAAGACGATCGACTTCTCGAACAAGTACTACAACACGCCKACGGCCATCATCGGCCCGAAGGACAAGAAGTTCGGCGCCACGCCGGACGACCTGAAGGGCAAGGTGGTCGGCGTGCAGGTATCGACGATTCATGCCGTCTACGCCAAGAAGCACTTCACCGGAGCGCAGGAAATCAAGGAATACCAGACCCAGGACGAGGCCAACAATGACCTTGCCGCCGGGCGCCTCGATGCGGTGCAGGCCGATTCCGTTGCGCTGAGCGATTTCCTCAAGACCGACCAGGGCAAGGCCTGCTGCGACCTCAAGGGCATGGTCGCGCCGGACGACGAGGTACTAGGATCTGGCGTCGGCGCCGGCGTGCGCAAGGAAGACACCGCGCTCAAGGAAAAGTTCAACGCCGGCATCAAGGCGATCCGCGCCAACGGCAAGTATGACGAGATCTCGAAGAAGTACTTCGATTTCGACATCTACGGCGCCGCGCCGCAGTCGAACTGACGACATCGGACAAGCAGGGGCATGGTGCAGGCGCCATGCCCCTTAAGCCCAAACCTTGCCACGCATGCTCGCCGCTGACCGTCGCGTCGGCGGTTTGCCAGCAATCCGGGGGCGAAGCTGATCGACGCGTTTCTTCCGGCCTCGGCGGCCGGCATCATTGAGCTCCTGTCACCGGTCGCGCCCGGCTGGGGCGGCACGCTGCTGGTCGGCTTGCTGCATTCCATCGAGATCGCCGTCGGCGCCACCTGCCTTGGCCTGATGATCGGCACGGCGGGCGCCTTCGGTAAGCTCTATGGTGGCCCGGTGACGCGCGACCTGCTCGCCGTCTATACGACCGTGGTGCGCGCCGTGCCGGAGCTGGTGCTTATCCTTTTGCTCTATTACGCCGGCACGGATCTCATCAATCAGGTGCTGGCGGCCATGGGATACCAGCGCATCGACATCAGCGGGCTGGCAGCCGGCATCTTCGTGCTTGGCGTGGTCCAGGGCGCTTATTCGACGGAGGTCATCCGCGGAGCCATCCTCTCCATCCCGCAGGGCCAGATCGAGGCCGCCCGCGCCTACGGCATGTCTCCGGGCCTGATGCTGAGGCGCATAACGCTGCCGGCCATGCTGCCCTTCGCCATCCCCGGCCTCGCCAATCTCTGGCTGATCGCCACCAAGGACACCGCCCTGCTCGCGGTCGTCGGCTTCTTCGAACTGACGCTGGCCACGCGCCAGGCGGCGGGCGTGACCAAGGCCTATCTGATCTTCTATCTCGCRGCCGGCGCGCTCTATCTCGCCCTGTCGCTGTTTTCCAACTTGATCATCGGCCGTRTCGAAGSGTGGTCGCGGCGCGGCATGCCTTCSGTSAAGGAGGCGCGCTGATGTCGACCGAAGCGACCGCGATCAACATGGCGGCSCGCGCCTCGATCTGGCTCAGGCCGCACCGTATCGTGCTGATCCTGATAGCCTTGGGGCTGGTCTTCTGCGCGGCCTTCTTCATGCGCTGGGACTGGCTGCCGCAATATTGGGCAATGGGCCTGATGGGCATATGGCGGGCGCTCTGGATCCTCGCCGTCACCTGCGCGCTGGGCTTCGCGCTTGCCGTGCCGCTCGGGCTCGCCCAGGCCGGCGGGCCGATCTGGTTCTCGGCGCCGGCAAAGGTGTTCTGCACCATCATCCGGGGAACGCCGCTGCTGTTGCAGCTCTGGCTGCTCTATTACGGGCTTGGCTCACTTTTTCCGCAATATCCATGGATACGCGACTCCTGGATGTGGACCTATCTCAGGCAAGCATGGCCATACGGCGTGGTGGCGCTGACCCTGTCCTTCGCCGGCTATGAGGGCGAGGTGATGCGCGGCGCCTTCGCCGGCGTGCCCAAGGGGCAGTTGGAAGCAGCCCGCGCCTTCGGCATGAGCCGCTGGAAGATTTTTCGGCGCATCTGGCTGACACAGGCCTTCTACCGCGCGCTGCCGACGCTGACCGGCGAAACCGTGCTGCAGCTGAAGTCGACGCCACTGGTGGCGACGATCAGCGTCATCGACATCTTCGCGGTGTCGTCCAAGGTGCGGCAGGACACGTATTTGACCTACGAACCTCTGTTGCTGCTGGCGCTGATCTACATGACGATCACCGGCATCCTGGTGCTCATCTTCAGCAGGATCGAGGCGCGCATCCCGGTCAAGATCGGCTAGTAGGGGAGTAGGGGAGTAGGGGAGTAGGGGAGTAGGGGAGTAGGGGAGTAGGGGAGTAGGGGAGTAGCCGGTCACTTCCTCATTCACATTTCCAGCCCTAATCGCTATTCACTGCGCACAATTCCCCTACTTCCATATTCCCTTACTCCCCTACTCCCTTCTCTTAGGACAGCCATGATGCAACTCTCTCTCGACCAGGCAACAGGGCTTTGCCGGATGGCCGCGCTCGGGGCGGGCGCCAACGAGGAGGCGGCGCAGTCGCTGACCGCCTCGATCATCGCGGCTGAAGCCGAAGGCCTGTCGACGGTCGGCCTTGCGCATTTCATCGACTATCTCGAAGCGTTGGAAGCCGGACGCATCGACGGCAACGCCGATCCCGTGATCACCAGGCCGGCGCTCGCCGTCTATCTTTCCGACGCGCGTGGCGGGCTCGCGCATACCGGCTTCGACCGTACGATCGAGGATCTCGCCAAGGCGGCAAGGCTGTTCGGCGTGGCCATCTTCTCGCAGAAGAACGCCTATACCTGCGGCGCGCTCGGCTATTTCACCGGACGGCTGGCCGAGCAGGGGCTGGTGTCCTTCGCGGCGACCAACGGGCCGGCGGTGCTGGCAGGGTCCGGCTCGGTCAAGCCGGTCTACTGCACCAACCCGATGTCGTTTGCGGCGCCCACCGCCGACGGGCCGCCTCTGGTCATCGACCAGTCGTCGAGCGCGACTGCCTTCGTCAACATCCGCAAGGCGGCCGAGGACGGCAAGAAAATTCCCGAAGGCTGGGCCCTCGACGCGAACGGCAATCCGACCACCGATCCGGCGGCGGCGATGAAGGGCGCGATGCTGGCCTTCGGCGGCCAGCGCGGCGCCAACATCGCCTTGATGGTCGAGGTGCTGGCGGCGGGCATTTCCGGCGCCAACTGGTCACTCGACGCCCCGTGGTTCAGCGGCGGACCGGACAGCCCGGGCACCGGCCTTTTCGTGCTCGCCATCGAGCCCAAGCTGCTCGATCCGGATTTCGAGCAGCGCATGCGGGACCAACTCGACCGGCTGCGCCGCCGCTATGGCGTCCATATTCCCGGCCGCTCGCGGGCAGAGGCGGCGGAAAAAGCGCGCGCGCGCGGCATCACCGCGTCGAAGGCGGTCGTACAGCGCATTTCCGAGTTCGCCGGGCGCTATTCGGCCTGATTTTTCCGGACGGCTGAACCTTTTTCCGACCTGAAACGACCCATCGTCGGCACCCCACACCGCGAGCCGCAAAGGTTGGCTTCGTCGCGGCTTGCGGATGGCGGCGCCGCGCCGTGCGTCCGGGGCCGGGGCGGGCGTGCTTGCTTCACGCCACCTTGATGCCGTCTCAGGTCAGGCGCCCTTGTTGGCCCCTGTTTCGACGCGAGCACTGCCCGGAAAACCCCGCTTCGGCGGGGTTTTCTGCGTCGCGCCATATCCAGCCGGAAACATGACGGGACACGCACATCGGCAAGGCGTTCCGAGCGAAGCAACAACAAGGCGGCGGCGACCTCCGGTCACTCTTTGCCTTTGGCGCGAAACGGATTAAGAAGCGGCTTCAGCCAAGCTTGTCGCGCGGAGCCAGCCATGACCGAAATCCTGCAGACCCCCAAGCTCGTCGTCGTCTTCGGCGGCTCGGGCTTCGTCGGTCGCCACGTCGTGCGCGCGCTGGCCAAGCGCGGCTACCGCATCCGGGTCGCCTGCCGGCGGCCCGATCTTGCCGGCCATGTGCAGCCGCTCGGCAATGTCGGCCAGATCCAGCCGGTGCAGGCCAATGTGCGCGTGCGCTGGTCCGTCGACCGCGCCGTGCAGGGCGCCGACCATGTCGTCAACCTGGTCGCCATCCTGCATGAGACCGGCCGGCAGAAATTCGGCAGCGTGCATGATTTCGGCGCGCGCGCCGTGGCGGAGGCAGCGCGCTCGGTCGGCGCCGGCCTCACCCACATCTCGGCGCTCGGCGCGGACGCGAATTCGCCGTCGAGCTATGCCCGTACCAAGGCGCTCGGCGAGAAGGCGGTGTTCGAGACGATCGCCGATGCCGTCGTCTTCCGGCCCTCGATCATTTTCGGCCCCGAGGACGCCTTCTTCAACCGCTTCGCCAGCATGGCGCGCTTTTCGCCCGTGCTGCCGCTGATCGGCGGCGGCCAGACAAAGTTCCAGCCGGTCTATGTCGGCGACGTGGCCGAGGCGATAGCGCGCTCCGTCGACGGCAAGGTCGAGGGCGGCCAGGTCTACGAGCTCGGCGGCCCGCAGGTGCTGACCTTCAAGGAATGCATGCAGGAACTGCTCACCGTGGTGGAGCGCCGGCGGCTGCTGGTGCCGGTGCCGTGGTGGGTGGCGAACCTCCAGGCGTCGATCCTCGGCCTGCTGCCCAATCCGCTGCTGACCAAGGACCAGGTCCTGCAACTGCGCGAGCACAATGTCGTGTCGGACGCCGCCGCGAAGGCGAACAGGACCATCACCGGCATCGGCATCCAGCCGCAGGCGATCGCCACGATCCTGCCCAGCTATCTCTGGCGCTTCCGTGCCGCCGGCCAGTTCCAGCAGCGCCGGCCGATCGCCGACCGATAGTCACAAGGAACTCAGCGACGCGAGGTGACCTGCATCGGCAGGCCGCCCTGCGGCTGCGTGGTCAGCTTCTGCACCGGCCAGGGCCGGGTCTCGGCCGTCACGTCGAAGCGGAAGAGCGACAACAGGATGGCCAGCGCGATGATCGCCTCCTGCATGGCGAAGCTGGCCCCGATGCAGACGCGCGGGCCGGCGCCGAAGGGCAGGTACTGGAAGCGGTCGATCTTGTCGCGGTTTTCCGGATGGAAGCGCTCCGGCATGAAGGCGTCCGGCCTGTCCCACAGCTTGCGGTGCCGGTGCACGACCCAGGGCATCACCAGCACGGCCGCGTATTTCGGGATATAGAGCCCGTTCCAGGTYTCGGGCTCGATCGGCTCGCGGTTGATCGAGGGCGCCGGCGGATARAGCCKGAGCGCYTCCTCGAAGGCAGAACGCGTCAGCGGCATGGCGTCCAGCCACTTCGTCGGATCGGGCTCGCGCGCCAGCACGGCGTCGATCTCCTGCTCGATCCTGTCGCGCTCCCAGGGCGCCTCGGCAAGGCAGTAGAGCGTCCAGCCGAGCGCTCGCGCGGTCGTCTCATGGCCGGCGCCGATGAAAGTGATGATGTTGTCCTCGACCTCAGGGCGCGTCAGCCCGTCAGGCCCCTCGGCCTTGAGGAGAAGCGTGAGAAAATCCTGCGGCACGCCGTCGGGATCGCGCTTCATCCGCTCCTCGCGCATCCTGACCGTGCCGGCGACGATGTTGCGGAAATAGGCCATGGTCTTGCGGCCACGGATGCGGGTGAGGCGCGGCAGCCATTCGGGGGCGCGCAACAGGTCGAGCGGGTCGACGCGGCCCATGGTCTCGAACAGGCGGTCGATCTCCTTGGCGAAGCTGCCCGGCTCACCGGCGATCTCGCCCGAAAACAGCGTCTCGGCAAGGATGTCGTAGGTGAGCAGCGTCATGTCATGCGCTATGTCGGAGATGCCCCCGGCTTCGTAGCGGGTGACGAATTCCAAGGTACGCTTCAGCATCGGCTCGGCGAAGCCGAAGATGTGGCGCGGCGTGAACACCGGCGCCATGGCCTTGCGCGAGCGCTTCCACACTTCGCCCTCGGCGGTGAGCAGGCCGTCACGCAGGATCGGGCGCAGGATCAGCTGGCGCACCGTCGCCATCTTGTAGTTTTTGGCGTTGTCGATCAGCACGTGGCGGATGAGGCCCGGATCGTTAGCGACGACCAGCGGTCCGCCGACGCCGTTCACCGATATCCAGGGTTCGTTGTAGGTGTGCTCGCCCCATAGCTCGAGCGGGTTGCGATAGACGATGCGCATCATCTCCAGCGTCGAAGGCGGCTGGGTGCGCGGCTTCGGCGCCGGCGGCACGAAGGGGGCGGGCTTGGTGTCCATTGGCATGGCTCCGCGGGCAGCACGAAATGTAGTGCGCGGCAAAGCCGGCGTCCATGTGACCGAACGGCAAAGACGGCCGGCAGGCCGCCTCGCCTGAATGTGACCCGTGCCGGCAAATGGCTGCTTGTTGGTGGTGGCTGCTTACGTTAGTCACCATCGGATACCGCCAAAATCCAGGAGCCATCCGTGAAGCATAAATTGAGCATCATCATCGGCAGCACGCGGCCGGGACGCGCCGGTCCGATCTTCGCCGAGTGCCTGGAGGGCTTCGCGTGTGAACACGGCAAGTTCGAGCCCGTGCTGACCGACATCGCCGCCTTCAATCTGCCGATGCTCGACGAGCCGCATCATCCCAGGCTTCGCAAATATGAGAACGATCATACCAGGGCCTGGTCGAAGGCGATCGACGCCGCCGACGCCTTCGTCTTCGTGGCGCCGGAATACAACTACTTCGTCGCCCCGGCGATCGTGAACGCGGTCGATTACCTGCTGAAGGAATGGCGCTACAAGCCCGCCGCCATCTTCAGCTATGGCGGCGTTTCCGGCGGCCTGCGCGCGGCGCAGGCGTTGAAGCCACTGCTGACCTCCGTCGGCGTCATGCCGATCCCGGAAGGCGTGCCTCTGCCGGCGTTCAGGACGCTGCTCGACAAGGACGGCGCCTACCATCCGAGCCAACAGGTACGCGACGGCGCCAGGACCATGCTCGACGAGCTGTTCCGCTGGAGCGAGGCGCTGAAGGCCCTGCGCGCCGGCCTGCCTTCGGAATAGGACCGATCCCGACGGAAACCGCCTGCGAGGCCACGCCTAGAGCCGGGTGATTTCGGATCTGGTCGATCCGAAATCTGAATCCGGCTCTCAATCAAGGAGATAGAGCATGATGTCGTCCGAAAACCGCTTCACACTTTTCGGCGTCATGCTCTAGGCGCGGCTTTCGCGGCGATATCGCCCCGTCATCCAAGGCCGACCGCGGTTCGTCCCGCAGTGCCAGGGAAAGGGGCGCTCGCCAAGCCGGCAAAATGCCCGCAAACCTTGGAAAATCGGCCATTTGCGCCTATATCTAGGACATCAAAACGGCGCGATTCGGGGCCATTTTTCCGCGCCTTGCAAGTGTTCTCAATCAGACAGGTTTTCATGAGCGACCAGACCGAAAACGCCAACGGCGCGGAAGCCGAGTACGGTGCCGATTCCATCAAGGTTTTGAAGGGGTTGGATGCTGTCCGCAAGCGGCCGGGCATGTATATCGGCGACACYGATGACGGCTCRGGCCTGCATCACATGGTCTACGAGGTGGTGGACAACGCCATCGACGAGGCGCTGGCCGGCCACGCCGACCTCGTCTCGGTGACGCTCAACCCCGACGGCTCGGTCACCGTCATCGACAACGGCCGCGGCATACCGACCGATATCCACCCCTCAGAGGGCGTGTCGGCGGCCGAAGTGATCATGACGCAGCTGCATGCCGGCGGCAAATTCGACCAGAAYTCCTACAAGGTTTCGGGYGGCCTGCACGGSGTCGGCGTGTCSGTGGTCAACGCGCTTTCGGCCTGGCTGAAACTCAAGATCCGCCGCAACGGCGAGATCTTCGAGATGGGCTTCACGCACGGCAATGCGGACGCGCCGCTCAAGGTGACCGGCAGCTACGAACAGGACAAGCAGCCCGGCACCAATGAGGGCCGCAGCGGCAGCGAGATCTCCTTCTTCCCGTCGGTCGAAACCTTCAGCATGATCGAATTCGACTTCGGTACGCTGGAGCACCGCCTGCGCGAGCTCGCCTTCCTGAACTCCGGCGTGCGCATCATTCTGACCGACGCCCGCCATGCCGACCTGGTGCGCCACGAATTGCACTATGACGGCGGCCTGGAAGAGTTCGTGAAATATCTCGACCGGGTGAAGAAGCCGCTGATCGAAAAGCCGATCGCGATCCGCGCCGAACGCGACGGCATCACCGTCGAGGTGGCGATGTGGTGGAACGACAGCTACCACGAGAATGTGCTGGCCTTCACCAACAACATCCCGCAGCGTGACGGCGGCACGCATCTGGCCGGCTTCCGCGCCGCGCTGACGAGGCAGGTCACCGGCTATGGCGAATCCTCCGGCCAGACCAAGAAGGAGAAGGTGTCGCTCACCGGCGACGATTGCCGCGAGGGGCTGACGGCCGTTCTGTCGGTCAAGGTGCCGGACCCGAAGTTCTCGTCGCAGACCAAGGACAAGCTGGTGTCGTCCGAGGTTCGCCCCGTGGTGGAAAGCCTGGTCAACGAGGCGCTCGGCACCTGGCTGGAAGAACATCCGGCCGAAGGCAAGGTTGTGGTCGAGAAGGTGATCCAGGCGGCCGCAGCGCGCGAAGCCGCGCGCAAGGCGCGCGACATCACGCGCAAAAGCTCGCTCGGCGTCACCTCGCTGCCCGGCAAGCTTGCCGACTGCCAGGAGCGCGATCCGGCGAAGTCCGAGATCTTCATCGTMGAGGGCGAYTCGGCCGGCGGCTCGGCCAAGGGCGGGCGCTCRCGCCAGAACCAGGCGATCCTGCCGCTGCGCGGCAAGATCCTSAACGTCGAGCGCGCCCGCTTCGACCGCATGCTCAGTTCCGAGATGATCGGCACGCTGATCACGGCGCTCGGCACCTCGATCGGCAAGGACGAGTTCAACGCCGACAAGCTGCGCTACCACAAGATCATCCTGATGACGGACGCCGACGTCGACGGMGCCCACATMCGCACGCTGCTGCTCACCTTCTTCTTCCGGCAGATGCCGGAGCTGATCGAGCGCGGCCATCTCTACATCGCCCAGCCGCCGCTCTACAAAGTGACCCGGGGCAAGAGCTCGCAATACCTCAAGGACGAAAGCGCCTATGAGGAATATCTGATCGAGTCCGGGCTGGACGAGGCGTCGCTGGTGCTCACGTCCGGCGAAGTGCGGACCGGACAGGATCTGCGCGCCGCCGTCGTCGATGCGCTGGCGGTACGCCAGCTGATCAACGGGCTGCACACGCGCTACAACCGCAGCGTCGTCGAGCAGGCGGCGATCGCAGGCGCGCTCAACGCGGATGTGCTTGCCGACCTCGCCCGGGCCAACGCTATGGCCGAGCGTGTCGCCAGGCGCCTCGACATGATCGCGGAGGAGACCGAGCGCGGCTGGACCGGGCGGCTGTCGACCTCCAATGACGGCTCGGGCGGCTATGTGTTCGAGCGCACCGTGCGTGGCGTCAAGGACGTGGCCCAGCTCGACGCCGGGCTGATCAACTCGGCCGACGCACGCCAGCTCGACCGCTATGCGCCGCGCCTGGCGGAAGTCTATGGCGAGCAGCCGACGTTGCGGCGCAAGGACATTTCGGAAATCCTTTCGGGACCGCTGGCCTTGCTCAACGCGGTGTTCGCCTCCGGCCGCAAGGGCCTGACCATGCAGCGCTACAAGGGCCTCGGCGAAATGAACGCCGAGCAGCTSTGGGAAACCACGCTGGACCCCAATGTTCGCTCGCTGCTGCAGGTCAAGGTCAACGACGCCACCGACGCCGACTCGCTGTTCTCGCGGCTGATGGGCGACGAGGTGGAGCCGCGCCGCGAGTTCATCCAGGACAACGCGCTGTCGGTTGCCAATCTCGACATCTGAGCGGGGCCCGGCCGACAGTTTCCGCAATAAAAAAGCCCGACGGATGCCGGGCTTTTTTATTGCGGAAACTGCGGCTGGATCAGTGATCCATGGCCTTGACGATTTCCTCGGTCATCTTCTTGGCGTCACCGAGCAGCATCATGGTGCCGTCCTTGTAGAACAGCGTGTTGTCGATGCCGGCATAGCCGGAGCCGAGCGAGCGCTTGACGAACAGGCAGGTGCGCGCCTTGTCGACGTCGAGGATCGGCATGCCGTAGATCGGCGAGGACTTGTCGTCGCGCGCGGACGGGTTGGTGACGTCGTTGGCGCCGATGACATAGGCGACGTCGGCCTGCGCGAACTCGGAGTTGATGTCCTCCAGCTCGAACACCTCGTCATAGGGCACATTGGCCTCGGCCAAGAGCACGTTCATGTGGCCGGGCATGCGGCCGGCGACCGGGTGGATGGCGTATTTCACCTCGACGCCGTTGGCCTTGAGCTTGTCAGCCATTTCGCGCAGCGCGTGCTGGGCCTGGGCGACCGCCATGCCGTAGCCGGGCACGATGATGACCTTCTGCGCGTTCATCATCAGATAGGCGGCGTCGTCGGCCGAGCCCTGCTTGACCGTGCGCTCGATGCCGTCGCTGACCGCCGCGGCGGTCTCGCCGCCGAAGCCGCCGAGGATGACGGAGATGAAGGACCGGTTCATGCCCTTGCACATGATGTAGGACAGGATCGCACCGCTGGAGCCCACCAGAGCGCCGGTGATGATCAGCGCCAGGTTGCCGAGGGTGAAGCCGAGCGCCGCCGCGGCCCAGCCGGAATAGGAGTTCAGCATCGACACCACGACCGGCATGTCGGCGCCGCCGATCGGGATGATGAGCAGCACGCCCAGCACCAGCGAGGCGATGACGATCAGCCAGAAAACAAACTTGGATTCGGTGAGGACCAGAGACGCGATCAGCACGACCAGGGCGACGCCGAGCGCGATGTTGATCAGGTGGCGGCCACCGATCATGATCGGCTTGCCCGACATGCGGCCGTCAAGCTTCAGGAAGGCGATGACCGAGCCGGTGAAGGTGATGGCGCCGATGGCGACGCCGAGGCTCATCTCGATGAGCGCCTGGGCGTGGATATCGCCCGCCGAGCCGATGCCGAAGCTTTCCGGCGCGTAGATGGCGGCCGCCGCGACCATGACGGCGGCGAAGCCGACGAGGCTGTGGAAGGCGGCGACCAGCTGCGGCATCGCGGTCATCGCGATGCGGCGCGCCACATAGGCGCCGACACCGCCGCCGATGGCGAGACCCACCACGATCAGGCCGAAGCGGCCGGCCGAAGGCAGGGCCAGCGCCAGCGTGGTGGCGATGGCGATGGCCATGCCGATCATGCCGTAGAGATTGCCGCGGCGGCTGGTGGTCGGGTGCGACAGGCCGCGCAGCGCCAGGATGAACAGGATGCCGGAGACGAGATAGAGGAAGGAAGCGAGATTGACGGTCACGTCACTTGTCCTTCTTCTTGTACATGGCCAGCATGCGCTGGGTGACSAGGAAGCCGCCGAAGATGTTGACCGAGACCAGCACCATGGCGACGAAGCCGAAGCCGGCGGCAAGGCCGGACGCCGCGATGCCGACGGCCAGCAGCGAGCCGACGACGATGACGGAGGAGATGGCGTTGGTGACGGCCATCAGCGGCGTGTGCAGCGCCGGCGTCACCGACCACACGACATAGTAGCCGACGAAGATCGCCAGCACGAAGATGGCGAAGCGGAAGACGAAGGGATCGATGGCGCCGCCCGAGAGCGCGTGCGCCGCGTTGCCGGCGGCCTCGGCGCCGGCGGGCGCGTGAGCCAGATCCTGTACCGCCAGCCGCACGGCGGCGGTCGCCTGATCAAGCTGGTCGAGGGCTTTCTGCAAGGCGTCCATCACGCGGTCCCTTTCGACTTGGACGAGGGCGACCTGGCCGCGGCGGGTTTCTTCTTCGCGGCAGGTTTGGGCGAGGCGTCGGCGACCATGGTCGAGGCCGGGATCGCGGCCGGTTCGGTACGCGGCTCCTCGGCGGCCTTGGCGAAGTTGGGATGCACCACCTTGCCGCCGTCGGTCAGCATCGTCGCCTTGACCAGCTCGTCGTCGCGCTTGATGGCAAGCGTCTTCGTCGCCTTGTCGATCATGGTCTCGAGGAAGGCGAAGAGGTTCTTGGCATAGAGCAGCGAGGCGGACGCCGCGACACGGCCCGGCACGTTGAGATGGCCGACGATCTTGACGCCGTTATCCGTCGTCACGACCTTGCCGGGCACCGCGCCCTCGACATTGCCGCCGCGCTCGACCGCGAGGTCGACGATGACCGAACCCGGCTTCATCGAGGCGACCATGGCCGCGGAGACAAGCTTCGGCGCCGGGCGGCCTGGGATCAGCGCCGTGGTGATGACGATGTCCTGCTTGGCGATGTGCTCGGCGGTGAGCGCCGCCTGCTTGGCCTGATACTCCTTCGACATCTCCTTGGCGTAGCCGCCGGCGGTCTCAGCTGCCTTGAATTCCTCGTCCTCGACCGCCAGGAACTTGGCGCCGAGCGACTGCACCTGCTCTTTCACCGCCGGACGCACGTCCGTGGCGGTGACCACGGCACCCAGGCGCCGCGCGGTGGCGATCGCCTGCAGGCCGGCGACGCCGACGCCCATGATGAAGGTCTTGGCCGCCGGCACCGTGCCGGCCGCCGTCATCATCATCGGCAGCGCGCGGTCATATTCGGCCGCCGCATCGATCACCGCCTGATAGCCGGCAAGGTTGGCCTGCGAGGAGAGCACGTCCATCACCTGGGCACGGGTGATGCGCGGCATGAACTCCATCGAAAACGCGGTGATGCCGGCCTTGGCCATCGCGGCAACCGCCGCATCGTTGCCGTAAGGGTCCATGATGGCGATGACGGCGGCGCCGGACTTGTAGCTCTTCAGCTCCGCATCCGTTGGCCGGCGCACCTTCAGCACGACATCGGCCTTTTTGGCGTCGGCCGCCATTCCGATCGTGCCGCCGGCAGCGGCGAAATCCTGGTCGGGAATGCGGGAGCCGAGACCCGCGCCCTTCTCGACGATCACCTCGAAGCCCAGTCCCGCCAACCGCTTCACGGTTTCCGGCGARGCCGCTACACGCGGCTCGTTCGCGTCAACCTCACGAGGGATGAATACAGTCTGTCCCACCGCATGATCCTTTTGGCTGGAACCTGTTTGCGCGAGGCATCATCCGGGCCTCCGGCGACGCCAAAGGCAACTGGGCTTGGAAGGTCTACCGTAGAATGAAGGTGCCAGCGGCCATGATCAGGATGAACAGGATGGTTGCGGAAAAGAAGCCGCCGACGAAGAAACCGAAGGCCATTGCAATGAGTATGGCGGCACAGACGAGCGATCCGTATTTCGCGAGCGCGAGGAAGCCGTGATAGGTACGGTCGTGCTCGGCATAGTCCATCTGCGCGCCCAGTTCGACAGGACCGGTCGGCGAGTGATCAGCCATAGGAATACCCCTTCGAAGATGCCTTTGAGGCACATAGCGAAAAGCCAGGCCAAGAGCAATGGCACTGTTGCCGCACGGTCGGCGACAACAGCCTCAAATGAAAATTGAAAGCGAACGCAGGCGCCCTCCGGCGGGCGCGTCGGTTTCGCGGCTTTCAGCTGGCGAGATGCGGAAAGAGGCCGAGCAGGCCAACGACGATCAGATAGAGCGCTATGATGTAGTTCAGCACGCGTGGCATCACCAGGATCAACACGCCGGCGATCAGCGAGATCAGCGGTGTGAGCGCGAGCGAGTGGACGGTCATGGCGGCATCCTTTCCGCGTTGTTCCGAGGTTGTTCGACCACCTTAACGCGAATGGCGTGGGAAAAGCTCCGCCGACGCGACCGCCAGGCCGTGAAACCTCAAGCCGCCTCGTGATAATATTTTGCCGTCGGCAGAATGGTCAGCGGCGCGAGT
>BFBZ01000582.1_pt1 | contig 32980 bp, 26 predicted proteins | sample 1888401 | NCBI WGS metagenome assembly BFBZ01 (sample SAMD00112614, study PRJDB3348) | symbiont metagenome | host: Chara braunii | reverse complement strand
TTTTCTCGTCGATCAGACCCGCCGACAGATCGGCGTCGATCGCCATCTGCTTGCCGGGCATTGAATCCAAATGAAAGCGTGCCGCGACTTCGGCGATGCGGCCCGAACCCTTGGTGATAACGACGAAGTTCACGATCACCAGAATCGTAAAGACGATTATGCCGATGACGAAATTGCCGCCCATCACGAAATTGCCGAACGCCTCGATGACGTGACCGGCGGCGGCGGTGCCCTCGTGGCCGCGCGACAGGATGAGGCGCGTCGAGGCGAGGTTCAGCGACAGCCGCAGCATGGTCGAAATCAGCAGCACTGTCGGGAAGGCGGAGAATTCAAGCGGGGCCTGAATGAACAGCGCGGTCATCAGGATCAGGATCGACAGCGTGATCGAGATTGCCAGAAACAGATCCAGCACCACTGATGGCAGCGGCAGGATCAGGACCACCAGAATAGTCAGAACGCCGAAGGCCAGCGCGAGATCGCCGCGCTTGAGCATGCCTCCGATGTCGGAAAAATTCGGGAAACTGGAAGAAGAGGGCGCGTTGCCCGAACCTGCCGTCACATCAACCATCGTCGCCGCCTCGTTACGCCCATGCCGATCGCGGGCGCCAAAGGTTTTCGCCGGGGCCGCAGGGCCACCGGACGGGAAGTGGCTCACTGCACTCGCTTCCACAGGGGCACCCCCGCTTGAGACGACTGGAGAAACACGACTTCACCCGGCAAAATTTGCCCGGTGTATGGTTAGGAAAGGGTTAACGGCGGCTTTGCGGCGCAGAAATCACAGTGCGAAAACAACGCCATTTGTGCATGGCCTGTATCCCGTTCCGCGCTTGACCCGGTTTGACACGCCGCCCAAGGTGACGCCGTGCCGGTTTCCATCGATTCAGCCCATCATTCGGATTTTCAGACCGATTCACGCGCCGCGTGGATGCGGCTCGTGACCGCGCTTGTCATCGGATCGCTTGGCAGTGTTGGCATGTGGTCCGTCGTCGTCGTCATTCCCATCGTGCAGGCCGATTTCGGAGCGACACGGGCCGCCGCTTCGCTGGCTTTTACCTGTGCGATGCTCGGTTTCGGCACCGGCAATGTTCTGATGGGCAAAATGTCCGATCGCCTCGGCATCGTGGCCGCGATTGCGCTCGGCGCCGGCGCGCTCGGGCTCGGCTATATCGGTGCCGGCTATGCCGCGACGTTGTGGCAATTCAATCTGTTTCACATCGCCATCGGTCTTGGCGCGGCAGCGACCTTCGGCCCTCTCATGGCAGAAGCCTCGCACTGGTTTGAGAAATATCGCGGCCTTGCGGTGACGATTGCAGCCAGCGGAAATTACGTCGCGGGCACGATCTGGCCGCCGATTGTCGAGCGAGGCACCGCTTACGCCGGATGGCGCGCGACCCATATCGCTATCGGCATCGGCTGCTCAATTGCGATGGCGGTTGTTGTTGCTCTGCTGCGCTACCAGATCGGCGGCAATGTCGTGCGCAGCCACGCCAATGCGCCGCCGCCGCGCGTCGATCTTCAACTCTCGACCAACGCGCTGACGACTCTTTTGGGAATCGCGGCCATCGCCTGCTGCGTGGCGATGTCGATGCCGCAGGTTCACATCGTCGCCTATTGCGGCGATCTCGGTTATGGCGTGGCGCGCGGCGCGGAAATGCTGTCGCTGATGCTCTCTCTCGGCATCGTCAGCCGCATCGCGTCCGGGTTCCTTGCGGATAAAATCGGAGGACTGAAAACGCTGCTGATCGGCTCCATCGCACAAGGCGTGGCGTTGGTTTTCTATCTATTCTTCGACGGTCTCACGTCGCTCTATCTGATCTCGGCGATGTTCGGCCTGTTCCAGGGCGGCATTGTGCCGAGCTACGCGATCATCGTGCGGGAATCGATGCCGGCTGCGGAGGCAGCGACCCGCGTCGGCATCGTCATCTTCGCGTCCGTGATCGGCATGTCGTTCGGCGGCTACATATCCGGAGTTATCTTCGACGCGACCGGATCCTATGCGGCGGCGTTTGCCAACGGCGTTGGCTGGAACGCGCTCAACATCACCATCGTGGTGGCGCTCATCCTTCGCGCGCGCCGCCGCTTGGCGTTCGCCTGACACGCGGCATTTTATCGGCCACCGATTGCGAGCCGCAAACCGCTCATGTAATGAGTGGCCAGGACGCATCTTTGCTGTCAGTCGGACAGCATCGGGCCTGTAGCTCAATGGTTAGAGCCGACCGCTCATAACGGTCTGGTTCCTGGTTCGAATCCAGGCAGGCCCACCACAGCAATATCAAATGCTTATTGGTCAATGCCCTCGGTGTTGAAGGCCATGCCGAAATAGCGACGGCCTGCTCGCAAGTTCATGGACGCGGTGTCGCGCGGAAATCTTCTACGCATGTCGCGGGCGGTGCAGGGCGTCGCTCTCGCCTGCGTCAGGGTCCGCTCGCAGCACAGCAGGATATCCCGCCACTCTCACCGGAACGCTCGGCTTGAACGGGCGGGCACGGCACCGAACCATACGAACAGAATACGCAGCAATCGCCTGACATTGGCTTCAGCCTCGTGCCGCAACTGGTGCATTCATAGAAGAACTGACAAGCGTCGGTGGGCATCATCTCAGCTTTCGCGACCGAGCAATGCGGACAGGTAATTGTCGATTGGAGGAGCATTGCAATCAGCCCTTCGGTGCGGACGGGTAACCAGCCTTGGTCGTGGCCGAGGTGAGTTGGTTCACATCGGCCTTTGCATCGTCATAAACAATCGTTGCTGTCTTCTCCCTATAGGACACCGCAACCTTGGCAACACCGGGAACGGCTTCCAAGCTTCCTTTGACGATGGACGGGCATGCCGCGCAGTACATGTTCTGCACGGCCAAGGTTATCGTTCTTTCAGCAGCCATCGCCGTCGGCGTGGCGACGATAGTGAGAGCGAAGGCGGCGCAGGTGAGGACCTTATTCATGCGGATTTTCCGATCACGAGTTGAGAAAAAAGAGGGGAGCGATAAAATCGAGAGCGAGCGCGGCAACCACAAGCAAGGTTGCGACGACGAGGCTGGCTTTGACGATGCGGTTCGGTAGAGGCCGCGCGCAGGCATTTCCATCGGCGCAAGCGCGCCTTCCATAAACCAACCAGTAGCCATACGCCAGGAACGCGAGCGTTGGCGCAATGAAGTAGGGCTGGTAAGGGGCAAGCTGTGTGAAGTTGCCGATCCAAGCTCCGCTCACCCCGAGCCCAAACATAGCAAGCGGCAGGATGCAGCAAGACGACGCTGCGAGTGCGCCTAGCAGACCACCTGCAGCCATTAGGCCTTGTCCTCGCCTGATAGCTACAATTTGATCGGTCTGATTGATTTTCATGGGCTATACCATGCATCCTGTAGTGACTACAGAAGCAAGGAGCCCGCAACATGGCCTCGGTCACGGTTTCGCGAGCGCGAAGATTAGACGGAATACCGATCGGTGAGTTGTCGCGACTAACCGGCGTCAATATCGAGACCATTCGCTACTACGAGAAGATCAAGATGCTCGAACCGCCGCCCCGCACGGAAGGCGGCCGTCGCGTCTATGGATCGACCGAGACCCGTGTGCTCGCCTTTATCCGACGCGGCCGGGAGCTTGGTTTCGGACTCGACGACATCCGCGTCCTGCTCGCCTTGAGAGGACCAGGTAAGGCGTCATGCGCGGATGTGCGCAAGGTCGCGGCGCACCATCTTGATGATATCCGCACCAAGATCGGCGACCTGAGAAAGCTCGAAAGACTGCTCGCAAAAACAATCGCACAATGTTCCGGAAGCGAGGTGCCAGATTGTCCCGTCTTGGACATTCTTGACGTCAGACGCTCCTGACGAGCATGGCAACATCACCCACCAGAAATCCCACAGAAACCCCGTGAACAAACGCGCACGAAAGTGCACGAAAAGGCACAAGAATCGTTGAAAATGCTCAGATTTTCTGGATACTCACTGCGCTCATAACGGTCTGGTTGGAGGTTCGAGTCCTCCCGGGCCCACCAATAATTTCAGTCACTTCTCAACGTAGCGGTTTGATGGTTTTCGTCACCGCACCAGTTTCGCACCAGATATTCGGCACCAAACGTAGTCAAATCGAAACGAGCGTCGTTGATTTTTCTCGAAGAAATGCAGATTTTGTATAGGTCTGCCGGCCATTCCGGGACGCTTGCGGGTTCGGAAAATCAATTACTTCTCTGCAACGCGATATCCGATGCCGGGCTCTGTCACAACAATGCAAGGGTCGTCGGGCTTCTCCTCGATCTTCTGGCGAAGCTGCCCAATATAAACGCGCAGATATTGGGTGTCCTCTGTGTGCGCCGGTCCCCATACGGCCGTCAGAATTTGCCGGTGCGTCAAGACTTTTCCTGGATGTTTCGCCAGAAACGACAATAGCTCAAACTCCTTCGGCGTAAGTTTGATTTCCGCGTCGCGACGCGTAATGCGTCGCCGCAAGCTGTCGATTTCGACATCGGCGATCCGAAGCACAGGCGCTTCGGCAGCCTGTTGCATTCGATGACGCGATGCAGTTCGTATTCTTGCCAGCAGTTCGCCGACGCCGAACGGCTTGTTGACATAATCGTCCGCGCCAAGGTCGAGCGCCTCTATCTTCTCAGTTTCGCGGTCGCGTGCGGAAAGCACGATGATCGGAACGTCGGACCATTGTCGGACATTCTTGATAACGTCCTTGCCGTCGCCATCGGGCAGGCCGAGATCGAGCACTACGATGTCGGGTGAGGATGCTGCTATCTGACGCGTGGCGTCCGCGACTGTACCGACGGTGGACATTTGATAACCGTTCGCCTCAAGCGCGGGCCTTAAAAACTTAAGGATTGCCGGCTCGTCATCGACAACGAGAACCTGAGTTTTCGCCATTACGTTCCTTTCTCGCGCGGGAACGACAGTACAATTCGGGTTCCGCGCTGATCGGCCGCTGGACTTTCGACACGCGCATTGCCGCCATGCGCCTTCATGATCCCCAACGTGATCGCAAGGCCAAGGCCCGTCCCTTCACCCTTGTTGGTATGGTCGTCAGACGGCAAGCGCATGCTGACGAATTTCTCAAAAATTCGCGGGATCAAACCGGCGGGAATGCCCATTCCGGTGTCTTCAACAACAAGATCGATCCACTCCGGTGACGCCGCGGCGCCGACTGTTATCGCTGCATCGTCAGACGTGTGCTGGATCGCGTTGCCGATGACGTTGGTCAGGGCCTGTTCGACCAAAAGCGCGTCGGCCCGCACGAGCGGCAGATCTGATGGAAGTTCGCTTTTCAATGTCTGGCGTGCGCCCCGTCGTCGCGAAACGCTAATGACTCGATCAGCGATTTCACGAAGGTCGATCCAATCTTTACGAATCTCAAGCGCGCCAGCATCAATACGCGTCATGGCAAGAAGATTGCGGACCATGCCGTCGAGATGTTCGGCCTCCTCTTTTATCTGGCCGAGGAGATCTTTCTTCGCAGGCTCGTCGATCTTTTCGCCGTACTCGATAAGGCTGGTAGCCGATCCCAGAATCGAAGCCAGCGGTGTGCGAAAGTCGTGAGAGATTGAAGCGAGTACGGTGTTGCGGACGCGTTCGACCTCCATGGCCGACTGCGCGCCAACCATGTCGCGAGACAATGTACCCCGCTCGATGGCTGCCGCAGCTTGCTCCGCAAGTGTATCGAACAGGGCGCGTGTTTCCGAGTCCATATTATGTTTAGTGGCTAGCGAGACGCCAATCACACCGATTTTCTGCCCGGTCGCACGAAGAGGGACAAAGAACCACGGTACCAAGGGTAACGTTGATGTATTTTTCCCCGCAGGTTCGGCGTGTTCAAATGCCCAACGAGCTGCCGACAGGGATGCAGGGTCGAGTTGGTCCTCAGGCGGCCACGCGGAGACGATCTCGAGTTCTCCGTTGCGTTCGATCAGCATGATCGACGGCGTTCCGAGACTGCTGTGAATTTCGCTGACAGCGCCTTCGGCAATTTCCTCGACCGTTGCCAGACCGGACAGCCGTCGGGTGAATTCGTAGAGCCGCCGCGTAGCCCGGATGCGCTCCGTCGCGGTGATGGCCTGGCTGCGGACGCGACCCGCAAGTGCGGAGGTAATGACAGCGACCGCAAGAAAGATCACCAGCGCCAGAAGTTCATAAGGCTCGGCAATCGTAAGTTTATACAGAGGTTCGATAAAAAAGAAGTTGTAGGCGAGAAAAGAAAGTAACGAAGCAAAGATAGCTGGCCAGATGCCAAAGGTCACAGCAGGCAGCAGAACCGCAAGAAGGAAGATCATCGACAGGTTGGGAAGCGGTGTGATGGCGTCTAAAATCCGGCCAACCAAAACGGCGGCGGCAACGGCAAGCGTTGACCACATGAAGGGCGCCAGCGTTTGCGGCAGCCGCGGCATCCGAAGAGACGAAGGCAGGCGGTCGTTAGGCGCGTCTTTCGCTGTTACGATATGCACTGCAATGCCTTCGGCCTGCCTGATGATTTCATCTTGCAGCGAGCGGCGTATCAATCCGGCGAATAACGTTTGGCGCGAGCGTCCGATCACGATCTGTGTGACGTTCTCAAAGCGGCAGTAGCGCAGAATTTCGGCCGGGAAGTCAGGGCCGATCAGAGTTTTGATTTCACCGCCGAGCGTTTTCGCAAGTTTCATGGCGTTGTCGAGACGAGCGCGTGCATCGTCGTTCAATTCGGTGCTTGGGCGTTCGACTGTGATCGCAGTCCACGGCGCATCCATCAAGTTAGCGAGACGTTTGGCCGTGCGGACGATGGCCTCGGCGCTGGGTTCGGGACCGATGCATGCGGCGATGCGCTCGCCCGCCGCCCACGGCCCTTCGATGGCTTGCGCCTGCATGCGCGAGACAAGGTGCGCGTCGATGCGTTCGGCGGCGCGGCGCAACGCCAATTCGCGCAAGGCCGTGAGATTTTGCGGCTTGAAGAAACTCTCGACCGCGCGCGTTGCTGTGTCCTGAACGTAAATCTTTCCTTCTGCGAGGCGCTTGAGCAATTCGTCCGGCGGAAAATCCACCAGCACCAGTTCGTCAGCCTGCTCGAATACCGTGTCGGGCACCGTTTCACGAACGCGGATTTTGGTGATTTTCTGAATGACGTCGTTGAGCCCTTCCAGATGCTGAATATTCAGCGTCGTCCAGACATCGATTCCGTTATCGAGCAGTTCTTCGATGTCCTGCCAGCGTTTGGGATGACGGCTGCCCGGAACATTCGTGTGGGCGTATTCATCGACCAGCAGCAGCTTAGGGTGGCGTGCCAGCGCAGCGTCGAGATCGAATTCTTTCAAGACCTGATTGCGATACACAATAGGCTTGCGGGGAAGAACTTCGATACCTGCGATCAGCGCCTCGGTTTCGTGGCGACCGTGTGTCTCGACAAGGCCCGCGACCACATCGCGGCCTTCGTCGCGTGCGCTTCGCGCCGCCGTCAGCATCGCATAGGTCTTGCCGACGCCTGGCGCTGCGCCGAGAAAAATCTTCAGTCGCCCGCGCGCTTCCTTGTTGGCAAAAGCGAGGAGGGCGTCGGGCGATGCTCTGGGTGCGGACTGAACGGGCATGACGCTCCTGTCGTCCGCCGATACTACGGCTTCAGCGCATCCAGTGCGAGGTTAAGTCCTAACACGTTGACGCGCGGTTCGCCGAAAATGCCGAGCGTCCGCCCCTCAATTTGCGCCATGACAAGGCTTTTGACCACATCCTCGGTCAATCCCCGCGATTTGCTGACGCGCGCCACCTGGCTGTAAGCATTCGCGGGGGAGATATGCGGATCGAGACCGCTAGCGGAGGTCGTGATGCTGTCTGCCGCGACCGGACCCTGAACGCCATCGGCCCGCATATGTTCAATATCGCCCTTTACGCGGTCGATGAGTTTTTGCGACGTTGGTCCGAGATTGGAGCCGCTGGAATTGGCCGCGTTGTAGGGCGCATCGACCGTTTTTGTCGAATCGGCCGGATCGGGCGCGCTCGTCGCCGAGGGGCGGCCATGAAAATATTTCGCATCCGTGAAGTTTTGTCCGATCAGTTCGGATCCGACGACCACGCCTTTCCTTTCAATCAGGCTACCGTTTGCGAATTTCGGCATAGCCACTTGCGCGATACCTGTCATCGCCAACGGATAGGCAACACCGGTCAGTAGCGTGAACAATGCCAGCAGGACGAGCGCAGGGCGAAGATGTATCAGCATGACAGCTTCCTTCAGGCCAGATGCAGTGCGTTGACGAGAATATCGACCAGCTTGATGCCGATGAACGGCACCAGCAAACCGCCAAGGCCGTAGATCACGAGATTGCGTCTCAATAACGAGGCGGCGCCGACCGGCCGATAGGTGACACCTTTCAACGCCAGCGGAATCAGTGCGATGATGATAAGCGCATTGAAGATCACGGCGGACAGAATGGCGCTTTGCGGCGTCGCCAAGTGCATGACATTGATCGTGCTCAGTTCGGGATAGGTTGCAAGAAACAAAGCGGGTATGATCGCAAAGTATTTTGCAACGTCGTTGGCGATAGAGAACGTCGTCAGCGATCCGCGCGTCATCAGAAGCTGTTTGCCGATACCGACGACTTCGATCAGCTTGGTCGGATTGGAATCCAGGTCGACCATGTTGCCGGCTTCGCGCGCAGCCTGCGTTCCGGTCTGCATCGCAACCCCGACATCGGCCTGGGCGAGCGCGGGCGCGTCGTTTGTGCCGTCCCCGCACATCGCGATCAGCCGCCCTTTCGATTGTTCGGCGCGAATGTAGCGGAGCTTGTCTTCGGGTGTGGCCTCGGCGATGAAATCGTCAACACCGGCTTCGGATGCGATTGCTGCGGCGGTCACAGGATTGTCGCCTGTGACCATGACGGTGCGAATGCCCATACGGCGCAATTCGGCGAAGCGTTCCTTGATGTCCGGCTTCACCACGTCCTTGAGGTGGATGACGCCCAGCAGACGACCGCCGTCGGCCAGCCCGAGCGGCGTGCCGCCGGATCGCGCGATGCGTTCATAGGCGTTGCGAAAATCGGCCGGCTCCGCAATATCGCGCGCGGCCGCGTCGCGCGCAAATTTGAGCACGGCGTCGATGGCGCCCTTGCGGAGGCGGCGCTTGCCATCGTCGATACCGGAGAGGCGCGTGGTCGCGGAAAATTCGACGAATGTGGCTTTGGCGGAAGGCTCGGATTTGAGGCCGTATTTTTCTCTGGTTAGTGCGACAATAGAGCGACCTTCTGCCGTCTCGTCGGCAAGGCTGGCCGACATCGCGGCTTCCGCGACTTCACGTTCGGTAACGCCCGCGACCGGAATGATTTCGGAGGCGAGACGGTTTCCGAACGTGATGGTTCCTGTCTTGTCGAGCAGAAGCGTATCGACGTCCCCGGCGGCTTCGACCGCGCGGCCCGACATCGCGAGCACGTTAAATTTGAGGAGTCGGTCCATGCCCGCGATGCCGATGGCCGACAGCAAGCCGCCGATGGTGGTGGGAATCAGCGTGACAAGAAGCGCGATGAGCACGGTGATCGAAAGGATCGTGCCGGAATAGCTTGCGAGCGGCCACAGCGTGACGACCGAGATCAGGAAAATCAGTGTCATGCCCGAAAGCAGGATCGACAGCGCGATTTCGTTCGGTGTTTTCTGCCGCTCCGCGCCTTCCACCAGCGCAATCATGCGGTCCAGAAACGACGAGCCGGGCGCGGATGTGACGCGAATGATGAGCCAGTCGGAAATGACGGTCGTGCCTCCGGTGACGGCGGAGCGGTCGCCGCCGGATTCGCGGATCACCGGTGCGGACTCGCCAGTAACTGCGGCTTCGTTGACTGAGGCGATGCCTTCGACGATCTCGCCGTCGATGGGAATGATCTCGCCTGCGTCGACGCGGATCAGGTCGCCGACTTCGAGATCGGACGCCGTGACGCCTTCAAAAATTTCCGGATTGTCGGCTATCACGATGCGCTTGGCGCGCGTTTCGGTGCGGGTCTGGCGAAGCGCGTCGGCTTGTGCGCGGCCACGGCCCTCCGCGATGGCTTCAGCGAAGTTTGCGAACAACACCGTGAACCAGAGCCATGCCGCGATCTGGCCGCTAAACCAAGCGGATTCGCCACGATGAATATCGAAGGCGAAAGCGACGGTAACGACGGCAGCTACGACCTCTGTGACGAAGATCACGGGGTTCTTCATCAGATGCTTCGGGTTGAGTTTGCAAAACGCATCTGTTGTGGCGCGCAGCAGGAGTGTCGGATCGGCGATTGCGGTCTGTGACGTTTTGCGTGTCATGACGGTCACTCTTGATTAATCAGAATGTTTTTCCGGCGAGCATTTGGAAATGCTCGACGATGGGTCCGAGCGCGAGCGCGGGGAAGAATTCGAGGCCAGTGATGATGAGGATCGAACCCACGAGCAGCGCCACGAAGAGCGGCGTGTGCGTCGGGAAGGTGCCTTCGGAGGCGGGCACCTTCGTCTTTGAGACGAGCGATCCGGCCATCGCCATCACAGGCACGACGTAACCGAAGCGTCCGATCAGCGTCGCAAGGCCGAGCGAGATGTTGTACCAGAGCGTGTTTGCGCTCAGTCCCGCGAAGGCCGAGCCGTTGTTTCCGGTCGCCGACGAATAAGCGTAAAGAATTTCGGAAAGACCGTGCGCTCCGCTGTTTGCCATTCCGGCCAGCCCCGCAGGCAGCACGATAGCGACGGCGGAAAAACCCAAAATCGAGAGCGGCAGAATCAGAAGCGCGAGCATCGCGAGCTTCATCTCCTTGGCTTCGATCTTCTTGCCGAGATATTCCGGCGTGCGGCCCACCATCAGGCCCGCGATAAAGACGGCGACCACGGCGAATACCAGCATGCCGTAGAGACCGGAGCCGGTGCCGCCGGGCAGCACTTCGCCGAGTTGGATCATCACAAGCGGAATCAGCCCGCCGAGTGGGGTGAATGAATCGTGCATTGCATTGACAGCGCCGCAAGAAAGGCCGGTCGTCACGACAGCATACAAGGCGGACATAGCGGTGCCGAAGCGCACCTCTTTGCCCTCCATGTTGCCGGCGGAAGGATCGGCGCCGAGCGCAGTGAGAAGCGGATTGCCTGCCGCTTCGGCCCAATAGGCAACGGCGACGCCGGCAACGAGGATGGCCATCATCGCGGCCAAGAGCGCCCAGCCCTGGCGGGTATCGCCGACCATTTTGCCGAAGGTGAAAGGCAGGGCTGCGGACAGTATCAACATCGCCCAAATCGAGATCGCGTTGCTTATTGCGGTCGCGTTCTCGAATGGATGGGCTGCGTTGGCGTTGAAAAAGCCGCCGCCGTTGGTGCCGAACTGCTTGATCGCTTCCTGGCTTGCAACCGGGCCAAGTGAGATCGTCTGCCTGGCGCCTTCAAGCGTCGTGACGTCGATCGAGCCGAGAAGTGTCTGCGGCAGGCCTGTCGCGATATAGCCGAACGCGATCACGGCGGAAAACGGCAGTAAGACATAAAGCGTAATGCGGGTCATATCGACCCAGAAATTGCCGACGGTCTGCGTCCCCGAGCGGGCGAGTGCACGCACAAACACCAGCGCAAGCGCAATGCCCGTCGCCGCCGATAGGAAATTCTGTACGGTGAGCCCGGCCATCTGCACCAAATGGCTCATCGTCGTCTCGCCGCCGTAAGCCTGCCAGTTGGTGTTGGTGACGAAACTCGCCGCCGTATTGAACGCGAGGTCGGGCGCGACGGGATCGAAGCCTTGCGGATTGAGCGGCAGCACATTCTGCAATCGCATCAGGCCATACAACAGAACGAATCCCGCTGCGTTGAAAACCAGCATTGCGACCGTGTAGCCGCGCCAGTTCTGTTGGCGCGAGAGATCAACGCCGGCCAGCCAATAGAAACCGCGCTCGACCGGCGCGATGATGGGAGTGAGGAGTGTCCGCTCGCCGCTGAAGACACCCGCCATATAGGCGCCGAGCGGCTTCACGCACAGCAGCACGAGCAGAAACAGAACGACGATCTGAATCCAGCCAACCAATGTCATGGCGAAACGTCCCGCAAAAAATTAGGTTTAAAACCACTCCGGGCGGAGCAGCGTGATGAGGAGATAGATGCCGAGTGCAACGGCGATGGCGAGGCCGATAAAAAGTTCCATGGCGCGCTCCTACAGCCGTTCGGCGGCGGAGACGTAGAGGATCATCAGCGCGAAGAACGCAAGTCCGAGGCCGATATAGACGATGTCGAGCATGGTCTGTCTCCGAGAGGAGCATCAGACCTAGAGACCAGGCAATAAATTATCGATTGCGATTTCGCGCGCGACTTATAAAGGCGACATAAAGAACGGCAATCGATGGCTGCCGTGCCGCATCGGCTGTTTGAATCGGTGCCGCACCAGTTTCGCATCAGATATTCGGTACCGTGCATAGTCGAACCAGAGCAGGCGTCGTCGATTTCATTTGAAAATTAGCAAATTTTTGTGGTGGCCTGCCACTTATAACGGTCTGGTTGGAAGTTCGAGTCCTGCCAGACCCACCAGTTCTATGTTATCGCGAAATCGCATTTCCCGTAACGATCTGGCACGACGTTGACCGGATCGAGCTGCTGACATTTCCGGTTTGCGGGCTGTTGAAATGCGATGATTGCGTTAGGCTGCATTCGTCGCCAGAAAATGTGATCGTCATCGTCATGGAGTCCGACGTCGGAAGCGACGGGCAAGAACTGGCGGAGCCGAGTGTTAGGACGTTTCCGGAAAGAGCCGCAGAAGTATTGACCTGACATCCCTTGTGATTCTCGTTGAGCGAGCCGTTCAGTTTGAAACGGATGCCTTTGTCCTTTCCGCCCAACCCGATAAAATTGGCCGTTGCGCTCCAGAAGATGGTGCCGGTCGACGCAATGTAGATGTAGCCTTTCAACTCTCCATCGATGGCTTGGTAGACGATGGATTTGTTCTTGAGGTTGACTGTCTGCGAATGAGCTGTCGTCGGGGCGGTCAAGAAACCCGCTATCCCTGTCAAAAAAATCAATTTGCGCAACGAAACCTCCTCTAAAAATGGCTAGGCAATAGAGTCCAAAAGAATGACGGCTCGATGTTCTGCGCGCTACATTGCGCATCATCTAAGCCGCAAGGAGAACGGCAAATGAGGCGAATTGCAACAACTGCGGTTGTCCTCGCTGCGTTGGTCACGCTGGCATCCGCGCAATCTGCGAAAGAAAGCTACCGGCCCGGCCTCGGTGAATTCATGACGATGACGCAGCTCAGGCACGCGAAGTTGTGGTTTGCCGGCAAGCAAAGCAATTGGGATCTGGCAGCCTACGAAATTGACGAGATCGCAGAAGGTCTCGAGGAAGCTGCAAAACTATATCCAACTCTTGACAGATTTCCCGTCGCCGAAATGATCAAATCCATCGTCGATCCACGTATCGAGAGGTTGATGAAGGCGGTCAAAGCGAAGAACAGCTCGAAATTTTCGGCAGCGTTCGACGAGTTGACGAACGGCTGCAACAGTTGCCACGCAGCCGCCAACAAGCCGTTCATACGTATCCAGCGTCCGGTCGGACCTCCGGTGACCAATCAGGATTTTGCGCCCGTCAGATGACCAGGTTGCACGGCTGACGTTTCAGCCCGGAGGATGGAGTTGCAATGCGCATTGCAATCGCTCTCGTTTTGATCTTGACGGGCCTCGCATTCCCCGCGCGCGCCGATGACCTCGCTTCAGCGCAGGCGATGATCCGCGCACAGGATGAGGCCATCAGCCGCGACGATGCCGCAGCCGCGTTCTCCTATGCCGCACCTGTCATCAAGCGGGTCTTCAGCCAGCCTGAAATTTTCATGGCGATGGTGCGCCAGGGATATGCGCCGCTCTACAAGCCGAGGAGTTTTGAATTCGGCAAGGGGCAGGTGCTCGATGGCGGCGTTGTGCAGATTGTCTATCTCACCGACGCGGACGGCGTGGCGTGGGAGGCGCTCTACACGCTCGAACGGCAGCAGGACGGCAGCCTGAAGATCACCGGCTGCACGATCAAGAAAGCGACGACGGCTTGAGCAGCGAAGCTACTTTGCCGCGACGAAATAGAAGTCCTGCCGGCCCGACAGCGAGCCGTAACTGAACGGCTGTTGCTTCTGTGCGGTGGCGTCCATCACGTCGTCGCGCACGTAGTCGAACAGGCGGCGTACTTCCAGTCCCGGCTGTTGCATGTTTTTCACAAACGCCGTCGCGAACGGACTGTTGGTGCCGGTGCCGTCCGCCGCCGTCTCGCCGTCCTTCGCCGCATAGACGATCAAGGTTCCGGCTTCCGGCTCGACCGACGCAAGGCCGCGCGATACCGAGCGTGAGGCAACCGACAGCGTGCGCTTCATCTGGTTGGCAAAAGGATTGTCGCGGCAGGCGTCCAGCACAATCAGGCGCAGGCGTTTCGCGCGCCCGACGACGTTGCGGACCTGATCCAGTGAGACCGCCTCGAAGCTGATGTCGCGGTCGGATGCGACGCGGGCATCGATCGGCAAAAGATAATTCGTGCCGCCAACCTCCATGCCGTGACCGGCATAGTAGATCATCGCCCAGTCGGCATTGTCGGCGGCCTGCGCGAAATCGCGCAGCGCATTGGTGAGCGCCTCGCGGCCGAGATTGGTTTGCAGCGTGACGGTATCGAAACCGATCCGCCTGAGCGTGTTGGCGACGAGCGCCGCATCGCGCTGCGGATTGGGGAGGGCAGGAACATTCTTGTAGTCGGAGTTTCCGATCACGAGCGCGACGCGCTTGCCCATGGCGATATTCGGCTGCGACGGGCGTGGCACAGGCTGCGGTTCCGGCGCCGCTGTCGCCATTGCCTGCTGGCGCGTAACGGCGTTGGCGCGGTTCGATTTCGCCAGTGCATTGTTGGGGTCGATCGCCAGCGCCCGGTCGTAGTCGGCGATAGCGCCGGCGTAATCCTTCTTGTCCGAATAGATGTTGCCGCGCGCGATGTAACCGTCCGGATCCTTCGGCGAAAGGCCAATGTACTGGTTGTAATCGGCGATGGCTTTTTCCGGCTCGGATTTTTTTCGCCACGTCACGCCGCGGTTGTAATAGGCGAGGGCGGAATTGGCGTTGATGCTGAGCGCCTTGTCGTAATCGGCCATCGCTTTATCGTAGTCGTTCAGCGTCTTGTAGATATTGCCGCGCGCTACGAAAGCGTTGACGTATTGCGGCATCAGGCTGATCGCCTGATTGTAATCGGCAATCGCCTTATCGTTCTCGTTCTTGTCGCGCCAGCTGTTGCCGCGATTATAGAAGGCGAGACCGGCTTTCGGCGGATCGAGCTTGATCGCCTTGTCGTAGTCGGCAATAGCGTCGTCCGGCCGGTTTTTGAGCTTCAGCGCGTTGCCGCGGCTGATATAGGCGTTCTGATAATCCGGATTGATCTTGAGCGAGGCGTTGTAGTCCGCCAGCGCCTTGTCGGTTTCGTTTTTCCTCGCCCAGGCAAGCCCGCGGTCGTAATAGGCAATCGCGAGGCTGCGGCCTGCCGCGATTTCGACATTACAGGCTTCGATGGCGACATCGGGATTATCGCTGTTGTCAGGGTTGCAGAGGTAGACCGCATGAGCAGGCTGCGTGCCTAGCATCGCGACGAACAGAAACGCGAACGACAGAACGAGACCCGATTTTTTTGACATTCCAACCCCACCTGGCAACGGCTTCTTTTTATAATTTACCACCGGCAATGGCGGTGAGTAGTCCTTTTCTTATGTCCCGGCGACGGACATGCTCTATTGCGGGGATTTGCGAGGAGGGACGGGAATGAAGTTTGTAGCCGTTTTCAAGGGCTTTCTCGAGGTTCGGTCCCGGAGACACCCGACGAACAATGTCAGGAATAGATCGCTGCGGTGGCTGTTTCTGGCGGCGGGGCTATTGCTGGCCGTATCGGCCCGCGCGGAGAATTACCCCACCCGGATCATCAAGGCTTACATCCCGTTCGGCGCCGGATCGGCGACCGACGTGGTGCCGCGTTTGTTTTTCGACCGGCTCGCGGCCGAACTCGGGCAGCCCATCGTCGTCGAGAACCGTGTCGGTGCCGGCGGGACTGTCGGCACCGCTGCCGTCGCGCGTGCCGAGCCGGACGGTTATTCGATTCTCGCTCATTCCTCCGCCATCGCCATTGCGCCTGCGATTTTTCCGGACCTCACGTTCGACGCGACCAAGGATTTGTCATCGGTCCTGATGATCGGCGACAGCGCGAATGTGATGATTACGTCGCCGAACAAGCCATGGAAAACGGTGCAGGAGTTCATCGGTGCGGCAAAGGTGAAGGACGCGAAAATCAATTTCGGCTCGGTCGGCATCGGTACCGCGACGCACATCAGCGGGGAAAAATTCAGGCTCGCAGCAGGCGTCGAAGCGACGCATGTTCCCTATCGGGGAGGAGCCGAAGTCATCACCGACATCATCGGCGGACGGATCGACTTCTATTTCTGCCCGCTCTCGACCGCACTGCCGCTCATCAAGGAGGGACAGGTGCGGGCGCTGGTCGTCTCGACGCCGAAGCGCGTTGCCGAATTGCCCGATGTGCCGACGCCCGCTGAAGCAGGTCTGACCAACGCCGATAGCTCGATCTGGTTCGGTATCTTCGTGCCGTCGAAAACGCCGCGAGAGATTGTGGACAAACTCTACACGGCGGGCATGAAGGTGCTCGCAAATACGGAGATGCAAGCCAGCCTGAAAAAGCTCGGGGTCGAGCCGTGGTCGCCGCCGATGACGCCTGCGGACATGGACGCGCTGCTCATCAAGCAGACGGCTGATGGCGCGGCACTCGTCAAGGCCGCAGGCATCAGGCAGTAGTCATAACGATTCGCCACTGCATACTCTGAGAGAAAGCTCAGCCCAGGCTGTGGATTGCGCCGTTGCAATCGTGCTATCGCAGGCCACGGTCGGGCGGCAATTGATGGATCGCCCTTGTTTTCGGGTGGAGCGCGCGTGACTGCAACTGTAATACGCATCGGCACACGAAAGAGCGTGATGGCGCTTGCCCAGACCGATGAGATCGCGCGGCAGCTGACGGCGGCGGCACCTGAATTATCGGTCGAGGTGGTGAAATTCGACACCACCGGCGATACGGATCAGATCGGCAAATTGCTGCCGCATGGCGGTAAGGGCGGCGCTTTCGTAGCGCAGATCCGCGAGGCGGTAGTTGCAGGCAAACTTCACGCCGCGATGCATTCGCTGAAGGATATGCCGGGCAACGAGGATACGCCGGGACTCGTGATCGGCGCGGCGCTTTCGCGCGAGTCGCCTCTCGATGCGCTCGTTCTGCGCGAAGGCGTGACGCTCGGCGATCTCAGGCAGACGAAAGGCAAAGGCTACAAGATCGGCACCAATGCCGTGCGCCGTGCGGCTTATGTGCGGCGTTTGTTTCCCGCCATCGAAGTCATTCATTTTCGCGGCGCTGCCGACACGCGCGTGCGCAAGCTCGATGGCCGCGAAATGCAGCGCCTTGCGGGCGGCGGTGAGGTTGGGCCTGCCGATGCGCTTGTCATGGCGCGCTCGGGTCTTGAGCGAGTCGGGCTTGCAAGTCGCATCGCATACGATTTCCCGGTGACTGAAATGCTGCCGGCGGTCGGGCAGGGGATCGTCGCCGTCGAATGCAAGGCCGGCGACTGGAGCACGCGCCGCTATCTTTCGCTGATCGACGATCGCGCCGCGCATCTTTGCGCCGACGCCGAGCGTGAAGTGCTCTGGGTTCTCAACGGCCATTGCAATTCGCCGATTGCCGGATTCTCCACGATCGACGGCAAGACGATGACGCTGACGGCATCTGTGCTGGACGAAAAAGCAGGAACCTTGATCGAAGCCGTGCGATCCGGTCCGGCCGATCGCCCGCGCGAACTCGGCCGTGCCGTCGCGCTCGATCTTCTGGACAAGGGCGCGTTCGCGATCATCGAGCGAACGCGGCCGCCTGAGTAAAGGCTGCGCGATCAGCCTTTATGGTTTCGGAGGCGCTTCAACATCTGCTCGACATGCGCGATGGGCGTTTCGGGCTGGATGCCGTGGCCGAGATTGAAGATCAGCCGGCCTTTGCCGAAATTTTCCAGAACGCCGTCGATGGCGCGATCGAGTGCCGCACCACCCGCGATGAGAACCAGCGGATCGACATTGCCCTGTACGGCAACGCGCGACTGAACGCGCTCGCGGACAAACGCCGGCTCCGCCGTCCAGTCGATACTGACTCCATCGACCGACGTGCGTTCGATGTAGTGCGGAAGCAGCGCGCCTGCGCCGCGCGGAAACCCGATGAACTTCGCATCTGGCTTTTTCGCGCGCACGCCTTCGACGATTCGGCGCATCGGCTCGACGGACCATCGCTCGAATTCACGCGGCGGCAGCACGCCCGCCCAGGTATCGAAGACCTGCAACACGTCGGCGCCGGCTTCAAGCTGACGCAGCAAATATTCGACGGAACTGCCGATCAGCACGTCGATGATGTTCGCGAACGCGTCGGGATGCTTGTAAGCCAGCATCCGCGCCGGTGCCTGATCGGGCGTTCCCTGTCCGGCGACCATGTAGGTCGCAACCGTCCACGGCGCGCCGCAGAAGCCGATCAGCGTGACTTTCGGATCGAGCGCGCTGCGGACGCGGCGAAGCGCCTCGAACACCGGTTCGAGTTTTTTCAGATCGGCCGAATGAGAAAGGCCGGCGATCTTGTCAGGCGTATCGAGCGGATCGAGACGCGGCCCTTCTCCCGCTTCAAACCGCACATGTCGTCCGAGAGCGTAGGGGATCACCAGAATGTCGGAGAAGATGATCGCCGCGTCGAATCCGAAGCGCCGGATCGGCTGTAGCGTCACCTCAGCGGCCAGTTCCGGGTTGAAACACAGATCGAGAAAGCCGCCGGCTTTCTCGCGAACCGCGCGATACTCGGGGAGATAGCGTCCGGCCTGCCGCATCATCCAGATCGGGGGTACCGGTTGCCTGCGGCCCGACAAAACTTCGACGATTGGTTTGATGGCGGGTGATTGCGTCACGCGGCTTCCGATTTCGGCGGGGGTTGTTTCGCATCTGATACACGCCGGTTTCGGTCTTGGCCACGGCGGATACAGTGCCGTGGTGCGTGCTGCCAAAAGAAAACGGCCCCGGACATCCGGGGCCGTTTGTATCGATATTCAGCGAAGGCTCAGGACTTGCCCATGCAGTCTTCGATGTAGAACCAGCGATCGTCGCCGGTCAGACCCTTCTGCTTCACTTCGGTGCGGCAGGCCTTGAGCTTGGTCTTGTTGGCCGCCCACTTCGCCTTCATTTCCTTCAGTTTCTCGGCCGTCAATTTCATCTTTGACGGCTTGGCTGGAGCGGTGGTGGTTGCAGGCGCTGTCGCTTGTGCCATGGCGGCCGAGACCGATCCAACGGCGAGGAGGCCTGCGACGAGGCATACACTGATGCGAGACATGGAGTTTTCCCCTGGTCTTGATTGTTTAATTTGAACGGAAAGGAAAGACGGCTGCGGGACGTTGCCCTCCCGCAGCCGGATGATCGGGATCAGAGGATCTTCACCGCGCTCTCGAGCGTCTTGTAGACACCCCATGCGAGCGGGATGCCGACGAAGAGCCAGAACAGCGCGGCCTTGGCGTCGAGCCCGCCGAAGCCAATACCGAACGAGCCCGTCCTCTGAGCGCCTGCGGCCGCCGTGGACGCCTGGAGCTTGGCGACTTCCGCCTCGCTCATGTGCCACTTCGGATCGACGGGCTTGATGAAGTAGTTGCAGATGATGCCTGCAACCAGCATCGCGCACAGGATGTACATCGTGGTGTTGTAGAGCTGATCGCGCGGAACGCCGGCTGCAAGCTGGAATTCGCGGATGTAGTTCACGACCACCGGACCGATGATACCGGCTGTAGACCATGCGGTAAGCAGACGTCCGTGGATCGCGCCCACGAACTGGGTTCCGAACATGTCGGCGAGATAGGCCGGCACGGTCGCGAAGCCGCCGCCGTACATCGACAGGATGATGCCGAAGCCGAGCACGAACAGCATCTTCGATCCCATCGCCGCGAAGGTCGGCGCTAGGGCGTAGAGCGCGATGCCGAGGATGAAGAACGTATAGTAGGTGTTCTTGCGTCCCAGCTTGTCCGACAGCGAGGCCCAGAAGAAGCGGCCGCCGATGTTGAACAGCGACAGGAGGCCCGCAAAACCGGCCGCGATGCCGGCGATCGTTGCCTTCTGCGTGGCGTCAAGTGCGTTGAAGCCGAGGTTCGGCAGGCCGATCAGCTTGCCGGCGAAGATTTCCTGCAACATCGGCGAAGCCATGCCGATCACGCCGATGCCCGCCGACACGTTCAGGCAGAGCACCCACCAGATCAGCCAGAACTGCGGCGTCTTGTGCGCGTTGTCGAGATGCACGTTCTTCGTGGTGATCATCGCGTTGGCTTTTGCCGGTGCGACATAACCTTCGGGCACCCATCCCGCCGGCGGCACGCGATAGGAGAACGCGCCGATCATCATGAACACGAAGTAGATCACGCCCATCGCGAGGAAGGTCTGCCAAACGCCGACATCGGTCGGCGTCTTGAAGTAATTGATCAGAATGTTGGCGAGAGGCGAGCCGATCATCGCGCCGCCGCCGAAGCCCATGATGGCCATACCGGTTGCCATGCCGCGGCGATCCGGGAACCATTTCACCAGCGTCGACACCGGCGAGATGTAGCCGAGACCGAGGCCGACGCCACCGATCACGCCTGAGCCGAGCCACAGGAGCCACAGTTGATGGATGTAGACGCCGAGTGCGCCGAGTAGCAGGCCGCCCGCCCAGCAGCACGCAGCGACGACGCCGGCCTTGCGCGGGCCGGCTCGTTCAAGCCAGCCGCCCCAAATCGCCGCCGAAATGCCGAGCAGCACGAAGAAGAGGGTATACATCCAGCCCATCGACGCGACCTTCCAGTCGCAGGTGGTGCTGAAAAGTTCCTGGACCAGCGAGATGTCGGGGCAGGCCTTCGCGGCGGTCAGGCCGAGTGCGCGCGAGAGCGGCAGCCAGAACACGCTGAAGCCGTAAGCCATGCCGATGCAGAGATGGATACAGAGCGCGGCCGGTGGAACCAGCCAGCGGTTGAAGCCTGCGGTCGCGATCGTGTGTTCCTTGTCGAGGATTCCTCCCCCCGAACCGGACGCGCCCGCCGTTGTCGTTGAAGCCATTGTGTTTCTCCCCAAAGATTAAGATTGCGCCGTCCTTTGTGGACGGTCTGCCTTGAGCCTCCACGGCCCGAACAAGCCGATTCCGGATCAGATTCGGCAATCGGGTCATGCTGTTTGCAGGGTCAATCGGAATCGCTCCAAAGATCAATGCGCAATTTTTATGTTGCGATAATGAATAGGCATCGGAGACGTGTTGTCCCCAGCCCAAGGTCGAATTGTCAGAAATAATAAGGTGTGAGCCGCCGGGAATAATCCGGAGCCTTAGTCCTCGGAACCCTGCTCAAACTTCGAGCGAGGGGCCGACCTCACGCGCAACATCGACCAGTTCGGCGACCAGCGAGGTCATCGGATCGCGCTGAGGAATGACAAGCCCGACGCCGTAAGTAATCAGCGGGTCGACAATCGGGATCGCGCGCACGGCTTCGGAGAAGCCGAGCGTGTCCGCAAGTTTCGCCGGCATCACGGTGGACCAGCGGCCTGTCTTCACATGTGTGTAGAGAACGATCACCGAGTTCGATGTCAGCGTCGGCTGCGCCGCCGTTCCCGCCGCAAGCAGCGCGCGATCGATGATGCGCCGGTTCTGCATGTCGGGCGTGAGCAGACATAGCGGAATTTTTCCGACCTCGGCCCACGTCACCTGCTTGCGGTCGCCGAACATTCCGTTCGGCGAGGTGAGCAGACGATAGCTCTCATTATAAAGAGGGATCGTCCGCACCTTCCCCACGGGCTCGTTGTCGACATAGGTCAGACCGGCATCGACTTCGAGATTTTCCAGAAGGCCGAGCACGGCGGATGAGGTGCATGACACGATCTTGAAGCGCACATTGGGATGCCGCTCGCGGAACGGTGTCGTCAGCGAGCCGACCATTCCAAGCACCGTCGGAATCGCCGCGATCCGCAACTCGCCGGACAGCCCCTCCTTCAGCGTACTGATTTCCTGGCGCATGCCGCGCACGTCGCCGACGATGCGCCGCGCCCATTCCAGCGTGCGCTCTCCTTCCGGGGTGAAATCGACGAAGCGCGATCCGCGCTGTACCAGCATCACGCCAAGATATTCCTCGAGCTGTTTCAGACTCGTGGACATCGTCGGCTGCGTCACGCCGCAGGCTTCGGCGGCGCGGCCGAAATGCCGTTCCTTGGAAAGTGCAATCAGAAGTTCAAGTTTTTCGATCAACTGGGAAACCTTTGCGCAAACCGCACTTTCATGCAGGCGCGTCACATTGCCAAAATTGCTCGCGCTGCGCCATCCGTCTTGCGACGAACCGCGCGCGTGAATGGCGTTTTCGGCGGACAAAATGTCGCTCTCGATGGAGTCCGTCATCAGACTGGCACGAGCGCGTCGTCGCGCTTCATATCGGCGTTTTGGGGCACTGCATCAAGGGGCAGATCGAGCACGTCCTCGAACTCGACGATATTGTCGATCTCCGTCCCCATTGCGATGTTGGTGACGCGCTCCAGAATGAACTCGACGACCACCGGCACGCTGTGATCGCGCATCCACTGGCGCGCGGTCGCGAACGCCGCCTGCGCGTTCTTCGGATCGGTGACTCGGATCGCCTTGCAGCCGAGACCTTCGGCGACCGCGACGTGATCGACGCCATAGACGTCGATTTGCGGCGCATTGATATTCTCGAACGATAGTTGCACATGGTAGTCCATCTCGAAGCCGCGCTGCGCCTGACGGATCAGTCCAAGATACGAGTTGTTCACGACGACGTGGATGTACGGCAGTTTGAATTGCGCGCCGACAGCCAACTCCTCGATCAGGAATTGGAAATCGTAGTCGCCGGAGAGAGCAACGATCTCGCGTTTCGGATCGGCGGCGCGCACGCCGAGTGCTGCGGGCAACGTCCAGCCGAGCGGTCCGGCTTGCCCGGCGTTGATCCAGTTGCGCGGCTTGTAGACGTTCAGGAACTGCGCGCCTGCAATTTGCGACAGACCGATCACGCTGACATAGCAAGTGTCGCGGCCGAACGCCTTGCTCATCTCCTCATAGACGCGCTGCGGCTTGATCGGCAAATTGTCGAAATGACTTTTCCTGAGCATGGTGCGCTTGCGGTCCTGACACGCTGCTAGCCATGACTGGCGTTCCTTCAGGCGGCCGGTTTTGCGCCATTCGTTTGCGACAGTGACGAACAGTTCGAGCGCGGCCTTCGCATCCGAGACGATGCCGAAATCCGGATTGAACACGCGGCCGATTTGCGTCGGCTCGATATCGACGTGAACGAACTGGCGGCCCTTGGTGTAGGTCTCGATCGAACCGGTGTGGCGATTGGCCCAGCGGTTGCCGATGCCGAGCACGAAATCGGAATCGAGCATGTTGGCGTTGCCGTAACGATGACTGGTCTGCAAGCCGACCATGCCTGCCATCAGAACGTGATCGTCGGGGATCGCGCCCCAGCCCATCAGCGTCGGCACGACGGGCACGTTGAGGATTTCGGCGAACTGCACGAGCAGATGCGAGGCATCCGCATTGATGACGCCGCCACCTGTGACGATGAGCGGACGCTCGGAGGCGTTGAGCATCTCCATCGCTTTCTCAATTTGCGGCCGCGTCGCCGCCGGTTTGTAGACTGGAAGCGGCTCGTAGGTTGACTCGTCGAATTCGATTTCGGCGAGCTGCACGTCGAGCGGAAGATCGATCAGCACCGGACCGGGACGGCCCGAGCGCATGACATGAAACGCCTGACTGAACACGCGCGGCACCAAGGCAGGCTCGCGCACGGTGACGGCCCATTTGGTCACAGGCTTTGCGATGGACTCAATATCAACCGCCTGAAAGTCCTCTTTATAAAGACGCGCACGCGGCGCTTGCCCGGTGATGCAGAGAATCGGAATCGAGTCGGCAATCGCCGAGTAAAGGCCCGTAATCATGTCGGTGCCTGCCGGCCCCGACGTTCCGATGCAGACGCCGATGTTCCCGGCTTTCGCGCGCGTGTAGCCTTCCGCCATGTGAGACGCGCCTTCGACGTGACGCGCGAGGATATGATTGACCGAGCCGCGTTTTTTCAGCGCCGAATACAGGGGATTGATCGCGGCACCCGGCACGCCGAACGCCGTCGTGACACCTTCCTTTTCGAGGATTCGTATCGCTGCATCGATCGCGCGCATCTTGGCCATTGTTCAGCATCCTTCTCGTTGATGCTGGCACTGTGATGCATCGGCACGCGCTTGCGAACGTAAGCGGGCCGATTTCACTTATTCCGATTTGGAAATCAGTGCGGCGGCGACTGGCTGCGCGCGGCATCCCACCATTCGCCCTCGAAGCGCGGGAGAAGGAAGCGGATGAACGCGCCGACTTTCTCCGGCACCAATTTTGGCGAGGGAAACACGGCGTGAAGTTCCTGCTGCGGCAGAATGTAGTCTTCAAGCACCGAAACGACTCTGCCGGACTTCAGCGAAGCGGAGGCGACGTAAAGCGGCAGAATCGCGATGCCCTGACTCAAATGAACCGCAGAGAGCACGGTCGAAAGATTGTTCGAGCGCAGCCGACCGTTCGCGATGATGACGTGGTTCTTGCCCTCGCGCGACCGCAACTGCCACACCGCATCGCCCTGTACGCTGGAATAGACGATGCAGTCGTGATCGTTGAGGTCTTCTGGAATTTGCGGCGTGCCTTGTTCAGCCAAGTAGGACGGCGAGGCGACCATGACCCACGGATTGGAGCCGATGTAACGCCCGCCGAGTGAGGAGTCGGCAAGCCGCCCCATCCGCAGCGCGATGTCGATGCCGCGCGACACGAGATCGACATAGGCATCCTCACAGGTGACGTCGATTTTCAACTGCGGATGCTCGCGCATGAAATCGATCAGCATGGGTGAGATGATGCGGCGTCCGAAAGCGACCGATGTGGAGACGCGCAGCGTTCCGGTCAGTCCGTTGCTGCGATGGCCGACCAGCGCGCTCGCATCATCAACTTCCTTCAGAATGATCTTGCAGCGTTCGTAATAAAGTCCGCCGGCTTCAGTAAGGCTGACACCGCGCGTATTCCGATTGAGCAGCCGCGCGCCGAGATGCTGCTCGAGCCAGCCGATCTGCTTTGTTGCGGTGGATTGCGAAACCGTCAGATCGTCGGCGGCTTTCGAGAAGCTGCCGAGTTCGACCACGCGGGTGAAAATACGGATGCCGGTGAGATGATCCATCGTTCACGGCTCCGAAAATACCGTCCCGGAAAAGTCCGGGGCGGCTTTCGTATCGATCAGAGCAGGCCCGCGCCGCGCGCCCACTTGTATTTCGCGCCGAGCACTTCGACCGGGATTTCGGTCGAGTAGGCGTAGGCCGGAATGCCGTTCTGATAAAGATATTCGGCGGCTTCCTCGACTTCGATGTCGCCCGCAAGCGACGCGACGATCGGTTTGACGAAGCCTTTCGCTTCCATCTCTTTCTTCACTTCGACCATGTTCTTGGCGAACACCATCGGCGGGGTGACGATCGTGTGCCAGTAGCCGAGGATCAGCGAGTGAATGCGGTCATCCGAGAGGCCGAGCTTCACGGTGTTGATGTAGGTGATCGGCGGCTCGCCGCCGGTGATGTCGACCGGGTTGCCGGCTGCGCCGAACGGCGGAATAAACTTGCGGAACGCCGCATCGAGATCCGGTGGCATCGCCATCAGCGACAGGCCGTTATCGACCACCGCGTCGGAGAGCAGCACGCCCGATCCGCCCGCGCCCGTGATGATGAGCACGTTCTCGCCTTTCGGCGTCGGCAGCACCGGGATACCGCGCGCGAATTCGAGAAGCTGGCGGAGCGAGCGGGCACGAATGACGCCCGACTGTGCAAGGACGTCTTCGTAAATCTTGTCGTTACCGGCAAGCGCGCCGGTGTGCGAGGACGCAGCCTTGGCGCCGGCCGAGGTGCGTCCGGCTTTGAGGACGACAACCGGCTTTTTCTTGGAGACGCGCTTGGCGGCTTCCGCGAACGCGCGGCCGTCTTTCAGATCTTCGCAATGCTGCGCGATAATCGTGGTGTTGGGATCCTGCTCGAAGAAAGCGAGCAGATCGTCCTCGTCGATGTCGGACTTGTTGCCGAGACCGACGATGGCCGAGACGCCCATCTTCGCCGAGCGCGAGAAGCCGATGATCGCCATGCCGATGCCGCCGGACTGCGACGACAGCGCGGCGTGGCCCTTCACGTCGTAGGCCGTGCAGAAGGTCGCGCAGAGGTTCGACCACGTATAGTAGAAGCCGTAAATGTTCGGGCCCATCAAACGAATGTTGTGCTTGAGACCGACCTTGACGATTTCTTCCTGAAGTTCAGGCGCGCCGGCTTCGGCAAAGCCCGACGGAATCAGAACCGCGCCAGGAATTTTCTTTTCGCCGCACTCTTCGAGTGCGCCCGCGACGAACTTCGCGGGGATCGCGAACACCGCGACGTCGATTACGCCCGGAACGTCCTTGACGCTCTTGTAGGCCTTGCGACCCAGAATCTCGTCCGCCTTCGGATGAATCGGATAGATTTCGCCTTTATATCCGCCATTGATGAGGTTCTTCATCACCGAGTTGCCGATCTTGCCGTCTTCCGACGACGCGCCGATCACGGCGACCGACTTCGGCATCATGATGCGGTTCATCGCTTTGACGATTTCGTCGTTCGAGCGCGGAGCAGGGCGCGGCTTGTAGTTGAAATCCACCACAATACGCACGTCGGCGGCGGTCGCGTCCTTCTTGGTCGCGAACACGGGATTCAAATCGAGCTCGACGATCTCGGGGAAATCGGTGACGAGCTGCGAGACCTTCACGATGACGTCTGCCAGCGCATCGCGGTTCACCGGATCGCCGCCGCGAACGCCGTGCAGCATTTCCTTGGCCTGGATGCCGTCGAGCATCGACAGGGCGTCCGCCTTGGTCGCCGGTGCGAGACGGAATGTCACGTCTTTCAGCACTTCAACGAGAACGCCGCCGAGACCGAAGGCGACGAGCTTGCCGAACGAATTGTCGGTGATGGAGCCGACGATGACTTCGGTGCCACCCATCAGCATCTGCTGGACCTGCACGCCTTCGATCTTGGCGTCGGCCTTATATTTTTTCGCGTTGGCGAGAATCTGATCGTAAGCCTTCTGTGCGCCGTCTGCGTCTTTCACACCGACCATCACGCCGCCGGCTTCGGTCTTGTGGAGAATGTCCGGCGAGACGATTTTCATCACCACCGGGAAGCCCATGCCGCCCGCAAGCTTGGCGGCGTCGGCGGCGGATTTCGCCAGACCTTCCTTCGGGACCGGGATTCCGTAGGCGTCGCAGACGATCTTGCCTTCCGGCGCGGTGAGGCTGTTGCGCTTGTCGGCCTTTACGGCGTCGAGAATCTTGCGAACTTCGGTTTTGGCCTGCGACATCTTTTCTCTCTCCCTAACGCCTTTTTCCGAGGATTTTTGGTATTTGGTATGCCAAGAACATTGTTGTCAAGCGCGTTCCACAGCCGCATTGCAGCACGGCGTCACATCCTTGACACTTTGGCATCTGGCATGCCAAGAACCTGACATTGCGCCCTCGTGGTATTAATGAATCCCCACAGAGGCGAGGGAATCATGGCGGCACAGAAAACGACCAAGGCAGCGGCAACGGCGGGCGGCGACGCCGATCTCGCCATCGTTCGTATCGCGCCGGAAACGAGTTTCAAGAACAAAGCCTATGAGGCGCTGAAGGATGCCATCCTCAAGATGGACATCTACACGACGCCCGAACCCGTGATGCTCGACGAGCGCGCTCTATCGGAGCGTCTCGGCGTGTCGCGCACGCCGATCCGCGAAGCGATCGCGATGCTTGAACAGGACGGTTTCGTCAAAACCGTTCCGCGCCGCGGCATCATTGTCGTGCGTAAGACGAAAGCGGAAATCGTGGACATGATCCGCGCCTGGGCCGCGCTCGAAAGCATGGCGGCGCGCCTCATCACGACGACGGCGCGCAAGAAAGACATCACGGCGCTGCGCGACTTCTTCAAGAACTTCAATAAAGACCGCCTGCCGCAGGATCATCGCGTCGAATACTCCAAGGCCAACATCGCGTTTCATCAGGCGCTGATCGGTCTCAGCGAGTCGCCGACGCTGATCGAGATGACCAACGACATTCTTCTGCATGTACGCGGTTTCCGCCAGTTGACCATCGGGCGCACGGATCGCACCGCGGCGTCGCTGCCTGAGCACCTTGCGATCATCGAGGCGCTGGAAGAACGCGATACGGAATTGGCAGAGAAACGCGCGCGCGATCATACGCTGGGTCTTGCGACTTATGTCGAGACGCACGGCCAGGAGCTTTTTACGACGACTGAAAAATAAAGCGACGAAACGACAAATATAAAAAAGTATCAGGGAGAGGCGGTATGTCCGCAGTAGTTCAGAGCATCAATCCGGCCGCCGAAGAAGAACTGACGGACGGCTTCCATCTCATCATCGACGCGCTCAAGCTCAACGGCTTGAACACGATCTACGGCGTGCCCGGAATTCCGATCACGGATTTCGGCCGCATGGCACAGGCCGAAGGCATCCGCGTGCTGTCGTTCCGCCACGAGCAGGCGGCGGGTTACGCGGCGTCCATCGCGGGCTTCCTCACCAAGAAGCCGGGCGTGTGTCTCACGGTGTCCGCGCCGGGCTTTTTGAACGGCCTCACCGCGCTGGCGCATGCGACCACCAACTGCTTCCCGATGATTCTGATTTCGGGTTCATCCGAGCGCGAGATCGTCGATTTGCAGCAGGGCGACTACGAAGAAATGGACCAGCTCGCCATCGCCAAGCCTTTGTGCAAGGCGGCGTTCCGCGTGCTGCACGCACAGGACATTGGTATTGGATTGGCGCGTGCGATCCGCGCCGCAGTGTCCGGCCGGCCGGGCGGCGTCTATCTCGATTTGCCTGCAAAGCTGTTCGGCCAAGTGATGAATGCTGACGCCGGCAAGAAGTCGCTGGTGAAGGTGATTGATGCAGCACCAGCGCAAATTCCTGCGCCTGACGCAGTCAAACGCGCGCTCGACGTTCTCAAGTCAGCGAAGAAGCCGCTCATCATTCTCGGCAAGGGCGCGGCCTACGCGCAGGCCGACGAAGCGATCAAGAATTTCGTCGAGAAGAGCGGCGTGCCTTTTCTGCCGATGAGCATGGGCAAGGGCCTCTTGCCGGACACGCATCCGCAATGCGCGGGCGCTGCGCGCTCGACGGTGCTGAAAGATTCCGATGTCGTCATGCTGATCGGCGCGCGCCTCAACTGGCTGCTGTCGCACGGCAAGGGCAAGACCTGGGGCGACGCGCCGAAGAAATTCATCCAGATCGACATCGAGCCGCGCGAAATGGATTCGAATGTCGAGATCGTGGCACCTGTGGTCGGCGACATCGGCTCATGCGTCACCGCGATGCTCAATGCGATGGGTAACAATTGGCAGGCACCGGCCGCCGACTGGACCAAGGCCGTTCAGACCAAGCGCGACGACAACGTTGCGAAAATGGCGCCGAAGCTGATGAACAACAATTCGCCGATGGACTATCACGGCGCGCTCGGCGTTCTTCGCACCATCATCAAGGAGCGCCCCGACGCAATCCTCGTCAACGAAGGCGCCAACACGCTCGATCTCGCGCGCGGCATCATCGACATGTACAAGCCGCGCAAGCGCATCGATGTCGGCACCTGGGGCATCATGGGCATCGGCATGGGCTATTGCATCGCCGCCGCAGTCGAAACCGGCAAGCCGGTGCTCGCCGTCGAAGGCGACAGCGCGTTCGGGTTCTCCGGAATGGAGGTCGAGACGATCTGCCGTTACAACCTTCCGGTTTGCGTTGTCGTCTTCAACAATGACGGCATCTATCGCGGCACCGACGTCAATCCGACCGGTGGCGCGGACGTTGCGCCTACGGTGTTCGTGAAAGGCGCACGCTACGACAAGATGATGGAGGCTTTCGGCGGCGTCGGCGTCAACGCGACCTCGCCCGACGAGTTGAAGCGTGCGGTGAATGCTGCCATGGATTCCGGCAAGCCGACGCTCATCAACGCGGTTCTCGATCCGGCTGCGGGTTCCGAGAGCGGCCGCATCGGCAATCTCAATCCGCAGAGTGCTTTGAAGAAAAAGAAGTAAGCCGTCGCCCTGAGCCAAGGCTCAGGGTATTTGTGTAATTCAATGGGGCGTCAGAGGGGCGTCGCCGCTACGGAGTAAGACCATGACACAGGCGCTGAAGGGCGTTCGCATTCTCGATTTCACGCACGTCCAGTCGGGACCGACCTGCACGCAGTTGCTGGCTTGGTTCGGCGCCGACGTCATCAAGGTCGAGCGCCCCGGCGTCGGCGACATCACACGCGGCCAGCTCGTCGATGTGCCGAACGCGGACAGCCTCTATTTCACGATGCTGAACCACAACAAGCGTTCGATCACGCTCGACACCAAGAACCCGAAGGGCAAGGAAATCCTCACCGCGCTGATGAAGAAGTGCGACGTGCTGGTGGAAAATTTCGGCCCCGGCGTTTTGGATCGCATGGGCTTTCCTTGGGAAACCATCCAGAAGATCAATCCGAAACTGATCGTCGCGTCGATCAAGGGTTTCGGTCCCGGTCCTTATGAAGACTGCAAGGTCTACGAGAACGTCGCGCAGTGCACCGGCGGCTCGGCGTCGACCACCGGCTTCCGTGACGGCCTGCCGCTCGTGACCGGCGCGCAGATCGGCGACAGCGGCACCGGATTGCATCTCGCGCTCGGCATCGTCACGGCGCTCTATCAGCGCACGCATTCGGGCGTGGGCCAGCGCGTCACTGTCGCGATGCAGGACGGCGTGCTGAATCTGGCGCGCGTGAAACTGCGCGATCAGCAGCGCCTCGCGCATGGACCGCTCAAGGAATACAGCCAGTTCGGCGAAGGCATTCCGTTCGGCGACGCTGTTCCTCGCGCCGGCAACGATTCCGGCGGCGGTCAGCCGGGCCGCATCCTCAAGTGCAAGGGCTGGGAAACCGATCCGAACGCCTATCTGTATTTCATCACGCAGGCTCCGGTGTGGGAGAAGATCTGCGACGTGATCGGCGAACCGGGCTGGAAGACCCATCCGGATTACGCCAAGCCGCCGGCGCGCCTGTCACGTCTCAATGAAATCTTCGCGCGCATCGAACAGTGGACGATGACAAAGACCAAGTTCGAGGCGATGGACATCCTCAACAAGGACGACATTCCGTGCGGCCCGATTCTGTCGATGAAGGAATTGGCGGAGGATCAGTCGCTGCGCAAAACCGGCACCGTCGTCGAGGTCGATCATCCCAAGCGCGGCAAGTATCTGTCGGTCGGCAACCCGATCAAGCTGTCGGCTTCGCCGAGCGAGGTGAAGCGTTCGCCGCTGCTCGGTGAACACACCGACGAAATCCTTAAATCGGTGCTCGAACTGAACGACAGCCAGGTCGCGGAAGCTCACGCCTCCGGCTGCCTCACGCCGCCGCCGAAGGTTCAGGCCGCCGAATAATTCTCATCGAAATCGAAGTGAGCAATCGGAGCCGGCGAGTCGATCGCCGGCTCTTTTCGTTGCGCGCGGTATGATTTGACGGCGTGGTATATTGTCGCGCGACAAACGCGCACCCGCTTCAATCACGCAAACGTTCGTCAGAAAATTTTCGCGACGCGCGTCGAATAACGCTTGCGCTGTTTGACGTTCTTTCAATTTGTCCGCATTTTATCGGGACGTTTTTGATTGGCGGCGGCGAGATGCCGCAGCTCCTTCGCTGATTTTTTTTCGATTGCGATGTGGCATCCCACATACCAAAGTTTCAATCAGCGAAAGACGTACAACGAAAGAACGGGGCGTCAGCTGTGTCCGTCGCACCCGCGACGTTTCTAAGATGAGTCTCGTCGGCAAAACGCCGGCGACGATTCAAAAAAAAATGAAGCCGGCATAGAGCGGCGCAAACAAAAGTTATGGAGGAGATCACATGAAACGAATTTCATTCGGCGCAATCGGCTTCGGGACAGCCATGTGCGCTGCGCTTGCGGCGTTTCCGGCTTCAGCGGCCTGGGAGCCGACACGTCCGGTCGAATTCGTCATTCCTGCCGGCACCGGCGGCGGCGCCGATCAGATGGCGCGAACGATCCAGGGCATCGTCACCAAGCACAATCTGATGAAGCAGCCGATGGTCGTCATCAACAAATCGGGTGGCGCGGGCGGCGAAGGCTTTCTTGACGTGAAGTCGTCGGCAGGAAATCCGCACAAGATCATCATCACGCTGTCGAACTTGTTCACGACTCCGCTCGCAACCGGCATTCCGTTCGCATGGACCGATCTCACGCCGGTCGCGATGCTGGCGCTCGATGAATTCGTGCTGTGGGTCAATGCCGAGAAGCCGTACAAATCCGTGAAGGACTATCTCGACGCCGTGAAGGCGGCGCCTGCCGGCTCGATGAAGATGGGCGGTACCGGATCGAAACAGGAAGACCAGATCATTACGGTTGCGATGGAAAAGGCGACCGGCGCGAAGTTCACCTACATTCCCTACAAGGGCGGCGGAGAAGTCGCGGTCCAGCTCGTCGGCAATCACGTCGATTCAACCGTCAACAATCCGATCGAAGCGGTTGCGCAGTGGCGCGGCGGAAAAGTGCGGCCGCTCTGTGTCTTCGACAGCAAGCAGATGAGCTACGACGAGAAAATCGCCGACGGCAAGTCGTGGAAGGATATTCCCACCTGCAAATCGGCGGGCCTCGATATCGAATATCTGATGCTGCGCGGCATCTTCATGTCGCCAAAGGCATCCAAGGACGAGGTCGCCTACTACGTCGATCTGTTCAAGAAGGTTCGCGAGACGCCCGATTGGCAGGAATTCATGAAGACCGGTGCGTTCAACACCACCTTCATGATCGGCGATGAGTACGCCAAGTGGGTCGGAGCGGAAGAGAAGCGGCATCAGTCGCTGATGAAGGACGCAGGCTTCCTCGCTACTTCAAATTGACCGGATGAAACGGTTTTGCCGGCGGG
>BFBZ01000008.1_pt76 | contig 33007 bp, 14 predicted proteins | sample 1888401 | NCBI WGS metagenome assembly BFBZ01 (sample SAMD00112614, study PRJDB3348) | symbiont metagenome | host: Chara braunii | reverse complement strand
GGCCGTTCCGTCGTCCGGATGCCGCGCGGCCAGGACAGGAACGCTCAAAGCCTGAACAGCTTCTCCGCATTGCCATGGGCGATCAGCGCACGGTCGGCTGCGGTCACCGGAATCTGCTCCAGAAACGCGCGTGCCTTGACCATCGAGGCGTAGGGATAATCGGCCGAGAACATGATCCGGCCAACCCCGATCTCGAGCAGCAGGTCGAGGAACGTCGCCGGAAAATTGAAGCCCGCGAAAGTGTAGTGCAGGTTGTCGCGCAGGTAGGCGCTGACCGGACGCTTCAACTTGGTCAGTTCGATCGGCATGACGTCGACCCGCTGCATGAAGAACGGCAGGCCCTCGCCCATATGGCCGATCACGATCTGCAGTTTCGGGAAGCGATCGAACACGCCGCCCAGCACCATGCGCAGCACATGGACCGCGGTCTCGATGTGCCAGCCGAACCCCGGGCCGGCGAGCATCGCGGTGACGACCGGCGCGAATCCACCGAACGACGCGTCGATCACCGCCTTCGGCGGCCTGGTCGGGTGCAGATAGATCGGCGCACCCGACGCTTCGGCAGCCTCCAGCACCTGTCTCTTATACACATCTAGATGTGTATAAACACGCCGCCCAGCACCATGCGCAGCACATGGACCGCGGTCTCGATGTGCCAGCCGAACCCCGGGCCGGCGAGCATCGCGGTGACGACCGGCGCGAATCCACCGAACGACGCGTCGATCACCGCCTTCGGCGGCCTGGTCGGGTGCAGATAGATCGGCGCACCCGACGCTTCGGCAGCCTCCAGCACCTGTCTCTTATACACATCTAGATGTGTATAAACACGCCGCCCAGCACCATGCGCAGCACATGGACCGCGGTCTCGATGTGCCAGCCGAACCCCGGGCCGGCGAGCATCGCGGTGACGACCGGCGCGAATCCACCGAACGACGCGTCGATCACCGCCTTCGGCGGCCTGGTCGGGTGCAGATAGATCGGCGCACCCGACGCTTCGGCAGCCTCCAGCACCTGTCTCTTATACACATCTAGATGTGTATAAACACGCCGCCCAGCACCATGCGCAGCACATGGACCGCGGTCTCGATGTGCCAGCCGAACCCCGGGCCGGCGAGCATCGCGGTGACGACCGGCGCGAATCCACCGAACGACGCGTCGATCACCGCCTTCGGCGGCCTGGTCGGGTGCAGATAGATCGGCGCACCCGACGCTTCGGCAGCCTCCAGCACCTGTCTCTTATACACATCTAGATGTGTATAAACACGCCGCCCAGCACCATGCGCAGCACATGGACCGCGGTCTCGATGTGCCAGCCGAACCCCGGGCCGGCGAGCATCGCGGTGACGACCGGCGCGAATCCACCGAACGACGCGTCGATCACCGCCTTCGGCGGCCTGGTCGGGTGCAGATAGATCGGCGCACCCGACGCTTCGGCAGCCTCCAGCACCTGTCTCTTATACACATCTAGATGTGTATAAACACGCCGCCCAGCACCATGCGCAGCACATGGACCGCGGTCTCGATGTGCCAGCCGAACCCCGGGCCGGCGAGCATCGCGGTGACGACCGGCGCGAATCCACCGAACGACGCGTCGATCACCGCCTTCGGCGGCCTGGTCGGGTGCAGATAGATCGGCGCACCCGACGCTTCGGCAGCCTCCAGCACCTGTCTCTTATACACATCTAGATGTGTATAAACACGCCGCCCAGCACCATGCGCAGCACATGGACCGCGGTCTCGATGTGCCAGCCGAACCCCGGGCCGGCGAGCATCGCGGTGACGACCGGCGCGAATCCACCGAACGACGCGTCGATCACCGCCTTCGGCGGCCTGGTCGGGTGCAGATAGATCGGCGCACCCGACGCTTCGGCAGCCTCCAGCACCTGTCTCTTATACACATCTAGATGTGTATAAACACGCCGCCCAGCACCATGCGCAGCACATGGACCGCGGTCTCGATGTGCCAGCCGAACCCCGGGCCGGCGAGCATCGCGGTGACGACCGGCGCGAATCCACCGAACGACGCGTCGATCACCGCCTTCGGCGGCCTGGTCGGGTGCAGATAGATCGGCGCACCCGACGCTTCGGCAGCCTCCAGCACCTGTCTCTTATACACATCTAGATGTGTATAAACACGCCGCCCAGCACCATGCGCAGCACATGGACCGCGGTCTCGATGTGCCAGCCGAACCCCGGGCCGGCGAGCATCGCGGTGACGACCGGCGCGAATCCACCGAACGACGCGTCGATCACCGCCTTCGGCGGCCTGGTCGGGTGCAGATAGATCGGCGCACCCGACGCTTCGGCAGCCTCCAGCACCTGTCTCTTATACACATCTAGATGTGTATAAACACGCCGCCCAGCACCATGCGCAGCACATGGACCGCGGTCTCGATGTGCCAGCCGAACCCCGGGCCGGCGAGCATCGCGGTGACGACCGGCGCGAATCCACCGAACGACGCGTCGATCACCGCCTTCGGCGGCCTGGTCGGGTGCAGATAGATCGGCGCACCCGACGCTTCGGCAGCCTCCAGCACCTGTCTCTTATACACATCTAGATGTGTATAAACACGCCGCCCAGCACCATGCGCAGCACATGGACCGCGGTCTCGATGTGCCAGCCGAACCCCGGGCCGGCGAGCATCGCGGTGACGACCGGCGCGAATCCACCGAACGACGCGTCGATCACCGCCTTCGGCGGCCTGGTCGGGTGCAGATAGATCGGCGCACCCGACGCTTCGGCAGCCTCCAGCACCTGTCTCTTATACACATCTAGATGTGTATAAACACGCCGCCCAGCACCATGCGCAGCACATGGACCGCGGTCTCGATGTGCCAGCCGAACCCCGGGCCGGCGAGCATCGCGGTGACGACCGGCGCGAATCCACCGAACGACGCGTCGATCACCGCCTTCGGCGGCCTGGTCGGGTGCAGATAGATCGGCGCACCCGACGCTTCGGCAGCCTCCAGCACCTGTCTCTTATACACATCTAGATGTGTATAAACACGCCGCCCAGCACCATGCGCAGCACATGGACCGCGGTCTCGATGTGCCAGCCGAACCCCGGGCCGGCGAGCATCGCGGTGACGACCGGCGCGAATCCACCGAACGACGCGTCGATCACCGCCTTCGGCGGCCTGGTCGGGTGCAGATAGATCGGCGCACCCGACGCTTCGGCAGCCTCCAGCACCTGTCTCTTATACACATCTAGATGTGTATAAACACGCCGCCCAGCACCATGCGCAGCACATGGACCGCGGTCTCGATGTGCCAGCCGAACCCCGGGCCGGCGAGCATCGCGGTGACGACCGGCGCGAATCCACCGAACGACGCGTCGATCACCGCCTTCGGCGGCCTGGTCGGGTGCAGATAGATCGGCGCACCCGACGCTTCGGCAGCCTCCAGCACCTGTCTCTTATACACATCTAGATGTGTATAAACACGCCGCCCAGCACCATGCGCAGCACATGGACCGCGGTCTCGATGTGCCAGCCGAACCCCGGGCCGGCGAGCATCGCGGTGACGACCGGCGCGAATCCACCGAACGACGCGTCGATCACCGCCTTCGGCGGCCTGGTCGGGTGCAGATAGATCGGCGCACCCGACGCTTCGGCAGCCTCCAGCACCTGTCTCTTATACACATCTAGATGTGTATAAACACGCCGCCCAGCACCATGCGCAGCACATGGACCGCGGTCTCGATGTGCCAGCCGAACCCCGGGCCGGCGAGCATCGCGGTGACGACCGGCGCGAATCCACCGAACGACGCGTCGATCACCGCCTTCGGCGGCCTGGTCGGGTGCAGATAGATCGGCGCACCCGACGCTTCGGCAGCCTCCAGCACCTGTCTCTTATACACATCTAGATGTGTATAAACACGCCGCCCAGCACCATGCGCAGCACATGGACCGCGGTCTCGATGTGCCAGCCGAACCCCGGGCCGGCGAGCATCGCGGTGACGACCGGCGCGAATCCACCGAACGACGCGTCGATCACCGCCTTCGGCGGCCTGGTCGGGTGCAGATAGATCGGCGCACCCGACGCTTCGGCAGCCTCCAGCACCTGTCTCTTATACACATCTAGATGTGTATAAACACGCCGCCCAGCACCATGCGCAGCACATGGACCGCGGTCTCGATGTGCCAGCCGAACCCCGGGCCGGCGAGCATCGCGGTGACGACCGGCGCGAATCCACCGAACGACGCGTCGATCACCGCCTTCGGCGGCCTGGTCGGGTGCAGATAGATCGGCGCACCCGACGCTTCGGCAGCCTCCAGCACCTGTCTCTTATACACATCTAGATGTGTATAAACACGCCGCCCAGCACCATGCGCAGCACATGGACCGCGGTCTCGATGTGCCAGCCGAACCCCGGGCCGGCGAGCATCGCGGTGACGACCGGCGCGAATCCACCGAACGACGCGTCGATCACCGCCTTCGGCGGCCTGGTCGGGTGCAGATAGATCGGCGCACCCGACGCTTCGGCAGCCTCCAGCACCTGTCTCTTATACACATCTAGATGTGTATAAACACGCCGCCCAGCACCATGCGCAGCACATGGACCGCGGTCTCGATGTGCCAGCCGAACCCCGGGCCGGCGAGCATCGCGGTGACGACCGGCGCGAATCCACCGAACGACGCGTCGATCACCGCCTTCGGCGGCCTGGTCGGGTGCAGATAGATCGGCGCACCCGACGCTTCGGCAGCCTCCAGCACCTGTCTCTTATACACATCTAGATGTGTATAAACACGCCGCCCAGCACCATGCGCAGCACATGGACCGCGGTCTCGATGTGCCAGCCGAACCCCGGGCCGGCGAGCATCGCGGTGACGACCGGCGCGAATCCACCGAACGACGCGTCGATCACCGCCTTCGGCGGCCTGGTCGGGTGCAGATAGATCGGCGCACCCGACGCTTCGGCAGCCTCCAGCACCTGTCTCTTATACACATCTAGATGTGTATAAACACGCCGCCCAGCACCATGCGCAGCACATGGACCGCGGTCTCGATGTGCCAGCCGAACCCCGGGCCGGCGAGCATCGCGGTGACGACCGGCGCGAATCCACCGAACGACGCGTCGATCACCGCCTTCGGCGGCCTGGTCGGGTGCAGATAGATCGGCGCACCCGACGCTTCGGCAGCCTCCAGCACCTGTCTCTTATACACATCTAGATGTGTATAAACACGCCGCCCAGCACCATGCGCAGCACATGGACCGCGGTCTCGATGTGCCAGCCGAACCCCGGGCCGGCGAGCATCGCGGTGACGACCGGCGCGAATCCACCGAACGACGCGTCGATCACCGCCTTCGGCGGCCTGGTCGGGTGCAGATAGATCGGCGCACCCGACGCTTCGGCAGCCTCCAGCACCTGTCTCTTATACACATCTAGATGTGTATAAACACGCCGCCCAGCACCATGCGCAGCACATGGACCGCGGTCTCGATGTGCCAGCCGAACCCCGGGCCGGCGAGCATCGCGGTGACGACCGGCGCGAATCCACCGAACGACGCGTCGATCACCGCCTTCGGCGGCCTGGTCGGGTGCAGATAGATCGGCGCACCCGACGCTTCGGCAGCCTCCAGCACCTGTCTCTTATACACATCTAGATGTGTATAAACACGCCGCCCAGCACCATGCGCAGCACATGGACCGCGGTCTCGATGTGCCAGCCGAACCCCGGGCCGGCGAGCATCGCGGTGACGACCGGCGCGAATCCACCGAACGACGCGTCGATCACCGCCTTCGGCGGCCTGGTCGGGTGCAGATAGATCGGCGCACCCGACGCTTCGGCAGCCTCCAGCACCTGTCTCTTATACACATCTAGATGTGTATAAACACGCCGCCCAGCACCATGCGCAGCACATGGACCGCGGTCTCGATGTGCCAGCCGAACCCCGGGCCGGCGAGCATCGCGGTGACGACCGGCGCGAATCCACCGAACGACGCGTCGATCACCGCCTTCGGCGGCCTGGTCGGGTGCAGATAGATCGGCGCACCCGACGCTTCGGCAGCCTCCAGCACCTGTCTCTTATACACATCTAGATGTGTATAAACACGCCGCCCAGCACCATGCGCAGCACATGGACCGCGGTCTCGATGTGCCAGCCGAACCCCGGGCCGGCGAGCATCGCGGTGACGACCGGCGCGAATCCACCGAACGACGCGTCGATCACCGCCTTCGGCGGCCTGGTCGGGTGCAGATAGATCGGCGCACCCGACGCTTCGGCAGCCTCCAGCACCTGTCTCTTATACACATCTAGATGTGTATAAACACGCCGCCCAGCACCATGCGCAGCACATGGACCGCGGTCTCGATGTGCCAGCCGAACCCCGGGCCGGCGAGCATCGCGGTGACGACCGGCGCGAATCCACCGAACGACGCGTCGATCACCGCCTTCGGCGGCCTGGTCGGGTGCAGATAGATCGGCGCACCCGACGCTTCGGCAGCCTCCAGCACCTGTCTCTTATACACATCTAGATGTGTATAAACACGCCGCCCAGCACCATGCGCAGCACATGGACCGCGGTCTCGATGTGCCAGCCGAACCCCGGGCCGGCGAGCATCGCGGTGACGACCGGCGCGAATCCACCGAACGACGCGTCGATCACCGCCTTCGGCGGCCTGGTCGGGTGCAGATAGATCGGCGCACCCGACGCTTCGGCAGCCTCCAGCACCTGTCTCTTATACACATCTAGATGTGTATAAACACGCCGCCCAGCACCATGCGCAGCACATGGACCGCGGTCTCGATGTGCCAGCCGAACCCCGGGCCGGCGAGCATCGCGGTGACGACCGGCGCGAATCCACCGAACGACGCGTCGATCACCGCCTTCGGCGGCCTGGTCGGGTGCAGATAGATCGGCGCACCCGACGCTTCGGCAGCCTCCAGCACCTGTCTCTTATACACATCTAGATGTGTATAAACACGCCGCCCAGCACCATGCGCAGCACATGGACCGCGGTCTCGATGTGCCAGCCGAACCCCGGGCCGGCGAGCATCGCGGTGACGACCGGCGCGAATCCACCGAACGACGCGTCGATCACCGCCTTCGGCGGCCTGGTCGGGTGCAGATAGATCGGCGCACCCGACGCTTCGGCAGCCTCCAGCACCTGTCTCTTATACACATCTAGATGTGTATAAACACGCCGCCCAGCACCATGCGCAGCACATGGACCGCGGTCTCGATGTGCCAGCCGAACCCCGGGCCGGCGAGCATCGCGGTGACGACCGGCGCGAATCCACCGAACGACGCGTCGATCACCGCCTTCGGCGGCCTGGTCGGGTGCAGATAGATCGGCGCACCCGACGCTTCGGCAGCCTCCAGCACCTGTCTCTTATACACATCTAGATGTGTATAAACACGCCGCCCAGCACCATGCGCAGCACATGGACCGCGGTCTCGATGTGCCAGCCGAACCCCGGGCCGGCGAGCATCGCGGTGACGACCGGCGCGAATCCACCGAACGACGCGTCGATCACCGCCTTCGGCGGCCTGGTCGGGTGCAGATAGATCGGCGCACCCGACGCTTCGGCAGCCTCCAGCACCTGTCTCTTATACACATCTAGATGTGTATAAACACGCCGCCCAGCACCATGCGCAGCACATGGACCGCGGTCTCGATGTGCCAGCCGAACCCCGGGCCGGCGAGCATCGCGGTGACGACCGGCGCGAATCCACCGAACGACGCGTCGATCACCGCCTTCGGCGGCCTGGTCGGGTGCAGATAGATCGGCGCACCCGACGCTTCGGCAGCCTCCAGCACCTGTCTCTTATACACATCTAGATGTGTATAAACACGCCGCCCAGCACCATGCGCAGCACATGGACCGCGGTCTCGATGTGCCAGCCGAACCCCGGGCCGGCGAGCATCGCGGTGACGACCGGCGCGAATCCACCGAACGACGCGTCGATCACCGCCTTCGGCGGCCTGGTCGGGTGCAGATAGATCGGCGCACCCGACGCTTCGGCAGCCTCCAGCACCTGTCTCTTATACACATCTAGATGTGTATAAACACGCCGCCCAGCACCATGCGCAGCACATGGACCGCGGTCTCGATGTGCCAGCCGAACCCCGGGCCGGCGAGCATCGCGGTGACGACCGGCGCGAATCCACCGAACGACGCGTCGATCACCGCCTTCGGCGGCCTGGTCGGGTGCAGATAGATCGGCGCACCCGACGCTTCGGCAGCCTCCAGCACCTGTCTCTTATACACATCTAGATGTGTATAAACACGCCGCCCAGCACCATGCGCAGCACATGGACCGCGGTCTCGATGTGCCAGCCGAACCCCGGGCCGGCGAGCATCGCGGTGACGACCGGCGCGAATCCACCGAACGACGCGTCGATCACCGCCTTCGGCGGCCTGGTCGGGTGCAGATAGATCGGCGCACCCGACGCTTCGGCAGCCTCCAGCACCTGTCTCTTATACACATCTAGATGTGTATAAACACGCCGCCCAGCACCATGCGCAGCACATGGACCGCGGTCTCGATGTGCCAGCCGAACCCCGGGCCGGCGAGCATCGCGGTGACGACCGGCGCGAATCCACCGAACGACGCGTCGATCACCGCCTTCGGCGGCCTGGTCGGGTGCAGATAGATCGGCGCACCCGACGCTTCGGCAGCCTCCAGCACCTGTCTCTTATACACATCTAGATGTGTATAAACACGCCGCCCAGCACCATGCGCAGCACATGGACCGCGGTCTCGATGTGCCAGCCGAACCCCGGGCCGGCGAGCATCGCGGTGACGACCGGCGCGAATCCACCGAACGACGCGTCGATCACCGCCTTCGGCGGCCTGGTCGGGTGCAGATAGATCGGCGCACCCGACGCTTCGGCAGCCTCCAGCACCTGTCTCTTATACACATCTAGATGTGTATAAACACGCCGCCCAGCACCATGCGCAGCACATGGACCGCGGTCTCGATGTGCCAGCCGAACCCCGGGCCGGCGAGCATCGCGGTGACGACCGGCGCGAATCCACCGAACGACGCGTCGATCACCGCCTTCGGCGGCCTGGTCGGGTGCAGATAGATCGGCGCACCCGACGCTTCGGCAGCCTCCAGCACCTGTCTCTTATACACATCTAGATGTGTATAAACACGCCGCCCAGCACCATGCGCAGCACATGGACCGCGGTCTCGATGTGCCAGCCGAACCCCGGGCCGGCGAGCATCGCGGTGACGACCGGCGCGAATCCACCGAACGACGCGTCGATCACCGCCTTCGGCGGCCTGGTCGGGTGCAGATAGATCGGCGCACCCGACGCTTCGGCAGCCTCCAGCACCTGTCTCTTATACACATCTAGATGTGTATAAACACGCCGCCCAGCACCATGCGCAGCACATGGACCGCGGTCTCGATGTGCCAGCCGAACCCCGGGCCGGCGAGCATCGCGGTGACGACCGGCGCGAATCCACCGAACGACGCGTCGATCACCGCCTTCGGCGGCCTGGTCGGGTGCAGATAGATCGGCGCACCCGACGCTTCGGCAGCCTCCAGCACCTGTCTCTTATACACATCTAGATGTGTATAAACACGCCGCCCAGCACCATGCGCAGCACATGGACCGCGGTCTCGATGTGCCAGCCGAACCCCGGGCCGGCGAGCATCGCGGTGACGACCGGCGCGAATCCACCGAACGACGCGTCGATCACCGCCTTCGGCGGCCTGGTCGGGTGCAGATAGATCGGCGCACCCGACGCTTCGGCAGCCTCCAGCACCTGTCTCTTATACACATCTAGATGTGTATAAACACGCCGCCCAGCACCATGCGCAGCACATGGACCGCGGTCTCGATGTGCCAGCCGAACCCCGGGCCGGCGAGCATCGCGGTGACGACCGGCGCGAATCCACCGAACGACGCGTCGATCACCGCCTTCGGCGGCCTGGTCGGGTGCAGATAGATCGGCGCACCCGACGCTTCGGCAGCCTCCAGCACCTGTCTCTTATACACATCTAGATGTGTATAAACACGCCGCCCAGCACCATGCGCAGCACATGGACCGCGGTCTCGATGTGCCAGCCGAACCCCGGGCCGGCGAGCATCGCGGTGACGACCGGCGCGAATCCACCGAACGACGCGTCGATCACCGCCTTCGGCGGCCTGGTCGGGTGCAGATAGATCGGCGCACCCGACGCTTCGGCAGCCTCCAGCACCTGTCTCTTATACACATCTAGATGTGTATAAACACGCCGCCCAGCACCATGCGCAGCACATGGACCGCGGTCTCGATGTGCCAGCCGAACCCCGGGCCGGCGAGCATCGCGGTGACGACCGGCGCGAATCCACCGAACGACGCGTCGATCACCGCCTTCGGCGGCCTGGTCGGGTGCAGATAGATCGGCGCACCCGACGCTTCGGCAGCCTCCAGCACCTGTCTCTTATACACATCTAGATGTGTATAAACACGCCGCCCAGCACCATGCGCAGCACATGGACCGCGGTCTCGATGTGCCAGCCGAACCCCGGGCCGGCGAGCATCGCGGTGACGACCGGCGCGAATCCACCGAACGACGCGTCGATCACCGCCTTCGGCGGCCTGGTCGGGTGCAGATAGATCGGCGCACCCGACGCTTCGGCAGCCTCCAGCACCTGTCTCTTATACACATCTAGATGTGTATAAACACGCCGCCCAGCACCATGCGCAGCACATGGACCGCGGTCTCGATGTGCCAGCCGAACCCCGGGCCGGCGAGCATCGCGGTGACGACCGGCGCGAATCCACCGAACGACGCGTCGATCACCGCCTTCGGCGGCCTGGTCGGGTGCAGATAGATCGGCGCACCCGACGCTTCGGCAGCCTCCAGCACCTGTCTCTTATACACATCTAGATGTGTATAAACACGCCGCCCAGCACCATGCGCAGCACATGGACCGCGGTCTCGATGTGCCAGCCGAACCCCGGGCCGGCGAGCATCGCGGTGACGACCGGCGCGAATCCACCGAACGACGCGTCGATCACCGCCTTCGGCGGCCTGGTCGGGTGCAGATAGATCGGCGCACCCGACGCTTCGGCAGCCTCCAGCACCTGTCTCTTATACACATCTAGATGTGTATAAACACGCCGCCCAGCACCATGCGCAGCACATGGACCGCGGTCTCGATGTGCCAGCCGAACCCCGGGCCGGCGAGCATCGCGGTGACGACCGGCGCGAATCCACCGAACGACGCGTCGATCACCGCCTTCGGCGGCCTGGTCGGGTGCAGATAGATCGGCGCACCCGACGCTTCGGCAGCCTCCAGCACCTGTCTCTTATACACATCTAGATGTGTATAAACACGCCGCCCAGCACCATGCGCAGCACATGGACCGCGGTCTCGATGTGCCAGCCGAACCCCGGGCCGGCGAGCATCGCGGTGACGACCGGCGCGAATCCACCGAACGACGCGTCGATCACCGCCTTCGGCGGCCTGGTCGGGTGCAGATAGATCGGCGCACCCGACGCTTCGGCAGCCTCCAGCACCTGTCTCTTATACACATCTAGATGTGTATAAACACGCCGCCCAGCACCATGCGCAGCACATGGACCGCGGTCTCGATGTGCCAGCCGAACCCCGGGCCGGCGAGCATCGCGGTGACGACCGGCGCGAATCCACCGAACGACGCGTCGATCACCGCCTTCGGCGGCCTGGTCGGGTGCAGATAGATCGGCGCACCCGACGCTTCGGCAGCCTCCAGCACCTGTCTCTTATACACATCTAGATGTGTATAAACACGCCGCCCAGCACCATGCGCAGCACATGGACCGCGGTCTCGATGTGCCAGCCGAACCCCGGGCCGGCGAGCATCGCGGTGACGACCGGCGCGAATCCACCGAACGACGCGTCGATCACCGCCTTCGGCGGCCTGGTCGGGTGCAGATAGATCGGCGCACCCGACGCTTCGGCAGCCTCCAGCACCTGTCTCTTATACACATCTAGATGTGTATAAACACGCCGCCCAGCACCATGCGCAGCACATGGACCGCGGTCTCGATGTGCCAGCCGAACCCCGGGCCGGCGAGCATCGCGGTGACGACCGGCGCGAATCCACCGAACGACGCGTCGATCACCGCCTTCGGCGGCCTGGTCGGGTGCAGATAGATCGGCGCACCCGACGCTTCGGCAGCCTCCAGCACCTGTCTCTTATACACATCTAGATGTGTATAAACACGCCGCCCAGCACCATGCGCAGCACATGGACCGCGGTCTCGATGTGCCAGCCGAACCCCGGGCCGGCGAGCATCGCGGTGACGACCGGCGCGAATCCACCGAACGACGCGTCGATCACCGCCTTCGGCGGCCTGGTCGGGTGCAGATAGATCGGCGCACCCGACGCTTCGGCAGCCTCCAGCACCTGTCTCTTATACACATCTAGATGTGTATAAACACGCCGCCCAGCACCATGCGCAGCACATGGACCGCGGTCTCGATGTGCCAGCCGAACCCCGGGCCGGCGAGCATCGCGGTGACGACCGGCGCGAATCCACCGAACGACGCGTCGATCACCGCCTTCGGCGGCCTGGTCGGGTGCAGATAGATCGGCGCACCCGACGCTTCGGCAGCCTCCAGCACCTGTCTCTTATACACATCTAGATGTGTATAAACACGCCGCCCAGCACCATGCGCAGCACATGGACCGCGGTCTCGATGTGCCAGCCGAACCCCGGGCCGGCGAGCATCGCGGTGACGACCGGCGCGAATCCACCGAACGACGCGTCGATCACCGCCTTCGGCGGCCTGGTCGGGTGCAGATAGATCGGCGCACCCGACGCTTCGGCAGCCTCCAGCACCTGTCTCTTATACACATCTAGATGTGTATAAACACGCCGCCCAGCACCATGCGCAGCACATGGACCGCGGTCTCGATGTGCCAGCCGAACCCCGGGCCGGCGAGCATCGCGGTGACGACCGGCGCGAATCCACCGAACGACGCGTCGATCACCGCCTTCGGCGGCCTGGTCGGGTGCAGATAGATCGGCGCACCCGACGCTTCGGCAGCCTCCAGCACCTGTCTCTTATACACATCTAGATGTGTATAAACACGCCGCCCAGCACCATGCGCAGCACATGGACCGCGGTCTCGATGTGCCAGCCGAACCCCGGGCCGGCGAGCATCGCGGTGACGACCGGCGCGAATCCACCGAACGACGCGTCGATCACCGCCTTCGGCGGCCTGGTCGGGTGCAGATAGATCGGCGCACCCGACGCTTCGGCAGCCTCCAGCACCTGTCTCTTATACACATCTAGATGTGTATAAACACGCCGCCCAGCACCATGCGCAGCACATGGACCGCGGTCTCGATGTGCCAGCCGAACCCCGGGCCGGCGAGCATCGCGGTGACGACCGGCGCGAATCCACCGAACGACGCGTCGATCACCGCCTTCGGCGGCCTGGTCGGGTGCAGATAGATCGGCGCACCCGACGCTTCGGCAGCCTCCAGCACCTGTCTCTTATACACATCTAGATGTGTATAAACACGCCGCCCAGCACCATGCGCAGCACATGGACCGCGGTCTCGATGTGCCAGCCGAACCCCGGGCCGGCGAGCATCGCGGTGACGACCGGCGCGAATCCACCGAACGACGCGTCGATCACCGCCTTCGGCGGCCTGGTCGGGTGCAGATAGATCGGCGCACCCGACGCTTCGGCAGCCTCCAGCACCTGTCTCTTATACACATCTAGATGTGTATAAACACGCCGCCCAGCACCATGCGCAGCACATGGACCGCGGTCTCGATGTGCCAGCCGAACCCCGGGCCGGCGAGCATCGCGGTGACGACCGGCGCGAATCCACCGAACGACGCGTCGATCACCGCCTTCGGCGGCCTGGTCGGGTGCAGATAGATCGGCGCACCCGACGCTTCGGCAGCCTCCAGCACCTGTCTCTTATACACATCTAGATGTGTATAAACACGCCGCCCAGCACCATGCGCAGCACATGGACCGCGGTCTCGATGTGCCAGCCGAACCCCGGGCCGGCGAGCATCGCGGTGACGACCGGCGCGAATCCACCGAACGACGCGTCGATCACCGCCTTCGGCGGCCTGGTCGGGTGCAGATAGATCGGCGCACCCGACGCTTCGGCAGCCTCCAGCACCTGTCTCTTATACACATCTAGATGTGTATAAACACGCCGCCCAGCACCATGCGCAGCACATGGACCGCGGTCTCGATGTGCCAGCCGAACCCCGGGCCGGCGAGCATCGCGGTGACGACCGGCGCGAATCCACCGAACGACGCGTCGATCACCGCCTTCGGCGGCCTGGTCGGGTGCAGATAGATCGGCGCACCCGACGCTTCGGCAGCCTCCAGCACCTGTCTCTTATACACATCTAGATGTGTATAAACACGCCGCCCAGCACCATGCGCAGCACATGGACCGCGGTCTCGATGTGCCAGCCGAACCCCGGGCCGGCGAGCATCGCGGTGACGACCGGCGCGAATCCACCGAACGACGCGTCGATCACCGCCTTCGGCGGCCTGGTCGGGTGCAGATAGATCGGCGCACCCGACGCTTCGGCAGCCTCCAGCACCTGTCTCTTATACACATCTAGATGTGTATAAACACGCCGCCCAGCACCATGCGCAGCACATGGACCGCGGTCTCGATGTGCCAGCCGAACCCCGGGCCGGCGAGCATCGCGGTGACGACCGGCGCGAATCCACCGAACGACGCGTCGATCACCGCCTTCGGCGGCCTGGTCGGGTGCAGATAGATCGGCGCACCCGACGCTTCGGCAGCCTCCAGCACCTGTCTCTTATACACATCTAGATGTGTATAAACACGCCGCCCAGCACCATGCGCAGCACATGGACCGCGGTCTCGATGTGCCAGCCGAACCCCGGGCCGGCGAGCATCGCGGTGACGACCGGCGCGAATCCACCGAACGACGCGTCGATCACCGCCTTCGGCGGCCTGGTCGGGTGCAGATAGATCGGCGCACCCGACGCTTCGGCAGCCTCCAGCACCTGTCTCTTATACACATCTAGATGTGTATAAACACGCCGCCCAGCACCATGCGCAGCACATGGACCGCGGTCTCGATGTGCCAGCCGAACCCCGGGCCGGCGAGCATCGCGGTGACGACCGGCGCGAATCCACCGAACGACGCGTCGATCACCGCCTTCGGCGGCCTGGTCGGGTGCAGATAGATCGGCGCACCCGACGCTTCGGCAGCCTCCAGCACCTGTCTCTTATACACATCTAGATGTGTATAAACACGCCGCCCAGCACCATGCGCAGCACATGGACCGCGGTCTCGATGTGCCAGCCGAACCCCGGGCCGGCGAGCATCGCGGTGACGACCGGCGCGAATCCACCGAACGACGCGTCGATCACCGCCTTCGGCGGCCTGGTCGGGTGCAGATAGATCGGCGCACCCGACGCTTCGGCAGCCTCCAGCACCTGTCTCTTATACACATCTAGATGTGTATAAACACGCCGCCCAGCACCATGCGCAGCACATGGACCGCGGTCTCGATGTGCCAGCCGAACCCCGGGCCGGCGAGCATCGCGGTGACGACCGGCGCGAATCCACCGAACGACGCGTCGATCACCGCCTTCGGCGGCCTGGTCGGGTGCAGATAGATCGGCGCACCCGACGCTTCGGCAGCCTCCAGCACCTGTCTCTTATACACATCTAGATGTGTATAAACACGCCGCCCAGCACCATGCGCAGCACATGGACCGCGGTCTCGATGTGCCAGCCGAACCCCGGGCCGGCGAGCATCGCGGTGACGACCGGCGCGAATCCACCGAACGACGCGTCGATCACCGCCTTCGGCGGCCTGGTCGGGTGCAGATAGATCGGCGCACCCGACGCTTCGGCAGCCTCCAGCACCTGTCTCTTATACACATCTAGATGTGTATAAACACGCCGCCCAGCACCATGCGCAGCACATGGACCGCGGTCTCGATGTGCCAGCCGAACCCCGGGCCGGCGAGCATCGCGGTGACGACCGGCGCGAATCCACCGAACGACGCGTCGATCACCGCCTTCGGCGGCCTGGTCGGGTGCAGATAGATCGGCGCACCCGACGCTTCGGCAGCCTCCAGCACCTGTCTCTTATACACATCTAGATGTGTATAAACACGCCGCCCAGCACCATGCGCAGCACATGGACCGCGGTCTCGATGTGCCAGCCGAACCCCGGGCCGGCGAGCATCGCGGTGACGACCGGCGCGAATCCACCGAACGACGCGTCGATCACCGCCTTCGGCGGCCTGGTCGGGTGCAGATAGATCGGCGCACCCGACGCTTCGGCAGCCTCCAGCACCTGTCTCTTATACACATCTAGATGTGTATAAACACGCCGCCCAGCACCATGCGCAGCACATGGACCGCGGTCTCGATGTGCCAGCCGAACCCCGGGCCGGCGAGCATCGCGGTGACGACCGGCGCGAATCCACCGAACGACGCGTCGATCACCGCCTTCGGCGGCCTGGTCGGGTGCAGATAGATCGGCGCACCCGACGCTTCGGCAGCCTCCAGCACCTGTCTCTTATACACATCTAGATGTGTATAAACACGCCGCCCAGCACCATGCGCAGCACATGGACCGCGGTCTCGATGTGCCAGCCGAACCCCGGGCCGGCGAGCATCGCGGTGACGACCGGCGCGAATCCACCGAACGACGCGTCGATCACCGCCTTCGGCGGCCTGGTCGGGTGCAGATAGATCGGCGCACCCGACGCTTCGGCAGCCTCCAGCACCTGTCTCTTATACACATCTAGATGTGTATAAACACGCCGCCCAGCACCATGCGCAGCACATGGACCGCGGTCTCGATGTGCCAGCCGAACCCCGGGCCGGCGAGCATCGCGGTGACGACCGGCGCGAATCCACCGAACGACGCGTCGATCACCGCCTTCGGCGGCCTGGTCGGGTGCAGATAGATCGGCGCACCCGACGCTTCGGCAGCCTCCAGCACCTGTCTCTTATACACATCTAGATGTGTATAAACACGCCGCCCAGCACCATGCGCAGCACATGGACCGCGGTCTCGATGTGCCAGCCGAACCCCGGGCCGGCGAGCATCGCGGTGACGACCGGCGCGAATCCACCGAACGACGCGTCGATCACCGCCTTCGGCGGCCTGGTCGGGTGCAGATAGATCGGCGCACCCGACGCTTCGGCAGCCTCCAGCACCTGTCTCTTATACACATCTAGATGTGTATAAACACGCCGCCCAGCACCATGCGCAGCACATGGACCGCGGTCTCGATGTGCCAGCCGAACCCCGGGCCGGCGAGCATCGCGGTGACGACCGGCGCGAATCCACCGAACGACGCGTCGATCACCGCCTTCGGCGGCCTGGTCGGGTGCAGATAGATCGGCGCACCCGACGCTTCGGCAGCCTCCAGCACCTGTCTCTTATACACATCTAGATGTGTATAAACACGCCGCCCAGCACCATGCGCAGCACATGGACCGCGGTCTCGATGTGCCAGCCGAACCCCGGGCCGGCGAGCATCGCGGTGACGACCGGCGCGAATCCACCGAACGACGCGTCGATCACCGCCTTCGGCGGCCTGGTCGGGTGCAGATAGATCGGCGCACCCGACGCTTCGGCAGCCTCCAGCACCGGCCAGAAGAATTTGTCGTCGAGATAGCGGCCGCACTGGTGGCCGTTGATGACCGCACCGGCAAAACGCTGACCGCCGACCCGGCGTTCCAACTCCTTGGCCGCGTGGTCCGGCTGCGCGATCGCCAGCGCTGCGAAGCCGGAGAGCCGCGCCGGATGCCGCGCGATCGCTTCGGCCAGCACGTCGTTGGTATCGCGCGCCAGCGCCACCGCGTCGGCGGGCTCCAGTTGCTCGACGCCTGGCGCAGTCAGCGAGATCACCTGCATGTCGATGCCGGCGGTATCCATCTGCGCGATCCGACTCGCGTCGAGGTCGCACAAATCGCGCATCAGTTGCTCGGCGCGGCCGCCGACCTGGCGCGCCTGGTCCCTGAGTTCGCGGCCCGGACCATCGAGAAAGTCCGGCGTGGCGAAATGCTCTTCGAGCGTGATGGTGCGCATGGCCTCGATGCTCCGCTGCAGCAGGATGTCGCGTTAACGTGGCTCGCCCTTATGTTTCGAAGCCAATGGTGGCTATTTTCCGGGCGATCAATCGACGCCTCAATCCCGGTTGGCGCAGGATCGCGAATAGGCCGCGCGATCGGCCTGGCTCAGGCCGGCGGCTGCGGCGGCGTCGAGACATCGGCTGACCCGATCGCCGAACGAGCTGCGCGGGGGAGCACGGAGGTTCGGCTGTGTCGGCGCATCCATTTTGGGGATCGGCAGCACCTCGATCCGGGGCGGCGGCGGGGGCTGCGGCACCGGCGGATTGTTGATCGAGCCACCTGGCGCAATGATTTGCGCGAAGGCGCTGGTCGCGCCCATGTTCCACAGCAAGGCGCAGGCTAGAATCGAAGATCGTGTCATGATTGATATTTCGTGACACGGCGGCGCAGGTTCAAGTGACAACGGTGCGCGTCAATGCTGCCCGGGACACGCGGCTTCTCCGGCCGCCCCTCACGGCTTCTGATAGATCACGTGCCCGGCGCGGATGGTGGTGTTCACTTTCGCGAGATTGCCGATATCGCTGAGCGGATCGCCGTCGAGCACCACGAGATCGGCATCGAAGCCCTGTTCCACCCGGCCCTTCTTGGCCGCCTTGAAGAACCGCGCCGGATTGGTCGTCAGCGACGCCAGCACCTGGCGCTCCGACAGCGCGCGGTGCATCAGTTGAACCTCCTGCGTGGTGTCGTACAACTTGGTGAAGCCGACATCGGTGCCGAACAGCACGGTGCCGCCATTGTCAGAGAATTGCTTGAGCTGGTTGACGGTCGCCGCCACCATCCGATTCGTGACGTTCGGATCGAGCACCACGGTCGTGAACAACGCCAGCGTCGGGACCAGCGCAGTCCCCTGCGCCTTGAACCGCGCCAGCTGGTCTTCGGTATAGCCGCGCTCGCCCGGCGTTGTGTGCGCGAGCACGTCGACGTCGGCCGCGATCACGGTCTCGACGCCGGTCTTGTTCTGCGGATGCGCGAACACCGGGCGGCCCTGCGCATGCGCGACATCGACGGCCGCTTTGGCGATGGCGGGGTCCATGTTGATGACGGGCTTGTCGCCCATGAAAACGCCGGTGAAGAGCTTGACGCCGTCCTCGCCCATCGCAAGCCAGTCGCGCGCCCACTTCGCCGCCTCCTCCGGTGTCGCGGCTTCGGGAAGCTGCATCTCGGGCGGCAGGTACACCGGATGCCCACCCTTGGGAAAGACACTACCGGCCAGCAGGATGTTGGGACCGGCGACGTCGCCTGCCGCGATGCGTTTGCGCAGCGGCAAAATATCTCTCGGATCGGATCCGAGATCCCAGACCGTGGTGAATCCCCAGCGGGTCAGCATGTCCTGCATGTGCTGCGTCAGCGGCGCGGCCGGCGCCTCGCCGGCATTGTGCCAGACGCGTTCCGTGAAATGCACATGGCTGTTCCAGAACCCGGCAACCACGGTCTTGCCGCTGCAATCGATGACGCGCGCATCCGCAGGCAGCTTGACGTCGCCGGACTTGCCGACCGCGCTGATGACGCCGTCTGCGATCACGATCACTGCATCCGGCAGCGCTGGCGCATCGGCCGTCGCGTAAAGCGTGCCGCCGCGCAGCACCACGGTTTCGGCGCGCACTGCCGTAGAGGCAAGAGCCGAGCCAACGAGAACAAGCGCTACGCGCAGCCAGAGCCCGGTCATGGACAACCTCTTTGATGATCGTATGCCGGCAATGCCCGGCGTGCGGCAACATAGCCGTCACGCCCCAGGGCGCCTTGATCATTCTTGCTGTCTGCGGTCGATACTCCGACGGCGCCCGGGTTTCACTCCTCGGGCGCGTTCTCGATCGGGTCGAACCGGTCGGCCTCGAGCCCGAGCAGGTTCCAGGATTGCAGCATGTGCGGCGGCAGCGGCGCGCTGACATCGATCACACCGCCACGCGGGTGCGGGATCACGATGCGGCGGGCAAGCAGATGCAGCCGGTTCTGCAGGCCGCCCGGCAACTGCCAGTTCTCCTTGTTGAAGTATTTCGGATCGCCGACGATCGCATGATCGATATGCGCCATGTGGGCGCGCAATTGGTGGGTGCGGCCCGTCACCGGCTTGAGCGACACCCAGGCGAGCTTGGTCGCCGAAGCCTCGACCACGGCGTAATAGGTCACGGCGTGGCTGGCGCCCTCGTCGCCATGCGCCGCGATCCGCATGATGCTGTCCTCCTCGCTCTCTTCCTTGGCGAGATAGGTCGAGATCCGACCCTGCTTCGGCTTCGGCACACCGGCGACCAGCGCCCAATAGATCTTGCGCGCGGAGCGATGGCGGAACGCACCGGTGAGGAACGAGGCCGCGAAACGCGTCTTGGCGATCAGCAGGCAGCCGGAGGTCTCCCGGTCGATGCGATGCACCAGACGCGGCTTCTGCCCCTTGGCGTCGCGCATCACCTCCAGCATCTGGTCGACATGCCGCGTCATGCCGGAGCCGCCCTGCACGGCGAGACCGACCGGCTTGTTCAGCACCAGCACGTCGTCGTCCTCGTACAGCGTCATGTCCTTCAGCGCCTGCAGCGTCTTCGCCTCGGCCTCGGACAGCGCGGTCGCCGCCTTCGGCGTATCGAGCCGCAGCGGCGGAATGCGCACGCTCTGCCCCTCCTCCAGCCGGTCCTTGGAGTCGGCGCGCTTGCCGTTGACCCGAAGTTCACCCTTCCGGACGATGCGCTGGATATGGGAGAACGACAGGCCGGGGAACCGCGCCTCGAGGAAGCGGTCGACGCGCATGTTGTCCTCGTCAGCGGTGACGACGACGGTCTGCACCTTGGTCGGCAACGGCAGCTCGGCCACAGGCTTTGCCGCGGCGGATTCCGGTCGCGGCTCCCGGTCACGGCGCGGCTCGGCGAAGCGCGGCGGCTTGCCGGCTGTGCGCTGCGAGAATGGACGGTCGCCGAACTTGCGATCAGCGGTCTTGCGCTCAGCGGGCTTGCGATCAGCAGTCCGGTGATCGTCCGCCTTGCGGCTGCGTTGCGCCGATCCGGCCTTGCTGCGATCGCTGTCACGTCCCTTGTCACGCCCCTTGGCGCGATCGCCCGGCGATGTGGTTCTCTTGATGCGGCGGCTCATGGTGATTTTTGGCTCCAGACCTGCGTTGTGCCTAGCGCAAATGCCGCGAATCGTCACGGCGAAATCGGCCCGAATCCGCTGCAATATCGGCCGGTTCGACCGAATACGGCGGGCCGAGCGCACAGTCCGCCTATTCCGAAGACCGCTCCTTGCGCAGCCGCTGCCAATAATCCAGCCGCTTGCGGATCTCACNGTGATCGTCCGCCTTGCGGCTGCGTTGCGCCGATCCGGCCTTGCTGCGATCGCTGTCACGTCCCTTGTCACGCCCCTTGGCGCGATCGCCCGGCGATGTGGTTCTCTTGATGCGGCGGCTCATGGTGGTTTTTGGCTCCAGACCTGCGTTGTGCCTAGCGCAAATGCCGCGAATCGTCACGGCGAAATCGGCCCAAATCCGCTGCAATATCGGTCGGTTCGGCCGAATATTGCGGGCCGAACGCACAGTCTGCCTATTCCGAAGACCGCTCCTTGCGGAGCCTCTCCCAGTAATCCAGCCGCTTGCGGATCTCGCGCTCGAAGCCGCGGTCGGGCGGATCGTAGAAGGTCTGGCGGCCCAGCGCTTCCGGGAAGTAGTCCTGGCCGGAGAACGCGTCGGGCATGTCGTGATCATATTGATAGCCGGAGCCGTAGCCTTCCGACTTCATCAGCTTGGTCGGCGAATTCAAAATGTGCTTCGGCGGCAGCAGCGAGCCGCCCTGCTTGGCGGTCTGCATTGCGGCGCCGAACGCGGTATAGACCGCGTTCGATTTCGGCGCGGTGGCGAGATAGACCACAGCCTGCGCGATCGCGAGCTCGCCCTCCGGCGAGCCCAGGAAATCATAGGCATCCTTGGCGGCGTTGCAGACCGCCAGCGCCTGTGGATCGGCAAGGCCAATGTCCTCGACCGCCATCCGCACCACGCGCCGCGCCAGGAACAGCGGGTCCTCGCCGGCATCGAGCATGCGTGCAAGATAGTACAGCGCCGCATCCGGATCGGAGCCGCGCACCGATTTATGCAGCGCCGAGATCAGATTGTAATGGCCGTCGGCCGACTTGTCGTAGATCGGCGCACGGCGCTGCAGGATGGCCTGCAACTGCTCGGCGTTGAACACCTCGCCCTTGCGCGCGGCGCGCCAGACCTCTTCGGCCAATGTCAGCGAGGCGCGGCCATCGCCATCGGCCATCCGCACCAACACGGCGCGCGCCTCGGCATCGAGCGGCAACGCCTTGCCTTCGATCTTCTCGGCATTGGCAAACAGCCGTTCGATCGCGGCCGTATCGAGCGAATGAAACACCAGCACGCGGGCGCGCGACAGAAGCGCCGCGTTGAGCTCGAAGGATGGATTCTCCGTGGTGGCGCCGACCATCACCACGGTGCCGTCCTCCATCACGGGAAGGAAGGAATCCTGCTGTGCGCGGTTGAACCTGTGCACCTCGTCGACGAACAGCAGCGTGCCCTTGCCCATCTCGCGGCGGGCACGGGCGGCGTCGAACGCCTTCTTCAGGTCGGCGACGCCGGAGAACACCGCGGAGATCTGCTCGAAATGCAGCTCGGTGGCATCGGCCAACAGCCGCGCCACCGTGGTCTTGCCAGTGCCGGGCGGTCCCCAGAACACCAGCGAGCCCAGCGTGCGCGTCTCCAGCATACGCGTCAGCGCGCCGTCGGGGCCGAGGATGTGGTCCTGGCCGACGACATCGGCCAGCGTGCGCGGGCGCAGCCGGTCCGGCAACGGGTGTGGCGCGTCCTGCTCCATCCCCGCCGCAGCGAACAGGTTGCTTGCCTCGCGCGGTTGTTTTGGACTCATCCGCCGAGCGTCACGTTGATCTGCTGGCCGCCGCGCACCAGCGTGATGCGCCAGACCCGCGAGCCCGCCTTCGACGCCTTGTCGAGGTCGCTGGTGCGCGCGATCTTCTCGTTGTTGACCGCGAGGATGATGTCGCCCTTCTGGAAGCCGACATTGGCGGCGGTGCCGTCATCGGCGAGATCGGTGACGACGACGCCCTCGGCGCCGGCGTCGAGATGCAGCTCATCGGCGAGCGCCGGCGAGATGTTGGCGACCCGGGCGCCCTGGAACGGCGAGCGCGCGGTCAGCACGATCTCGTCGCGGTTGGTGTCGGGCGCGGTCTCCAGCGGCACGGTGAGCTTCACCGGCTTGCCGGCGCGCTGCACCTCGATCTCGGCGTTGCCACCGAGCGGACGAGTCGCGAAGCGGTAGTCGAACGCGTTCGGATCGTCGACCGGCGTGCCGTCGATCGAGACGATCAGATCGGAGAGCTTGAGGCCCGCCTTCGCGGCGGGGCTGTTCGGCGCGACATTGGCGACCAGCGCGCCGCTCGGCAGCTTCAGCCCCAGCGTCTCCGCGATCTCCGGCGTCACCGCCTGCAAGCGCGCMCCGAGCCATGGCCGCTTCACCGCCTTGCCGCCGCTCTTGGCGGAGGCCACCACCACCCGCACCATGTTGGCCGGGATCGCGAAGCCGATGCCCTGCGAGCCGCCGGAGCGCGAGAAGATCGCGGTGTTGATGCCGGCGAGCCGTCCGGTCATGTCGACCAGCGCGCCACCCGAATTGCCCGGATTGATCGCGGCGTCGGTCTGAATGAAAAATTGATAATCCGTGATCCCGACTTGAGTGCGGGCCAGCGCCGAGATGATGCCGTGCGTGACGGTTTGGCCGACGCCGAACGGGTTGCCGATCGCCAGCACCACGTCGCCGACCAGCAACTGGTCGGAATTGGCGAAGTCGAGCGTCGCGAACTTCTCCTTGTTGGTCTCCTTCAGGCGCAGCACCGCAAGGTCGGTTCGGCTGTCCTTCAGCACGATCTCGGCCTCGTATTCCCGCTTGTCGGCGAGCGACACCTTCACCTGGTCGGCGCCTTCGATCACGTGATTGTTTGTGACCACGAGGCCGGAGGCATCGACCATCACGCCGGAACCAAGTGAGCGCTGCATCTGCTCCGGCTGCTGCCCCGGCACACCGAAGAAGCGGCGGAAAATCGGATCGTCCAGGAACGGRTTGCGGTTCTGCACCACCTTGGCGGCATAGACGTTGACCACCGCCGGCTGCACCCGCTGCACGATCGGCGCGTAGGACAATTGCAGCTCGGCCTGCGAGGACGGCACGCGGCGATCCTGGGCCGCGGCTGGGGCAAGATTCCCCATGAAAACCAACGCTGACAGTGCGGATAGGGCAGCAAAGCGGACAGGTCGGAGCATTCTCACCTCTCGTGGAAACGCCGGAATATAGGCGTGTTCGGCGGCCAATTGAAGGGCGCCCGGCCGGATAACCCGCCCCATTCCGGACCGGTGCACAACCGCCGGCCGCCGCGTTGAAGCGCGCCGCCGAACTTCTATGATGGCTGTCATCTCACTGCCCGCGCCGCTTGTTGCCAACAGACAACAAGCCGACCTGCGATGCAGCCGTGCGGCGGCGCTGTCGTGCGTCAGTCACGATAGGCTCCTAACGACGTTCAGTGAGTGAGTGGGGAAGTCAAACACAACAGGGGTGCATAATGAGTGCGACAAAAATTGGTGCAATCGCCATCGGGCTGGCCGGGGCGCTCGCCGCCTCGCCGGCCTATTCGCAATCGGCCGGAGGCGGCAGCGACGCGGAGATCGCGGTGCTGAAGCAGCAGCTGAAGATGCTCGAGCAGAAGCTCGACAAGTTGCAGAAGCAGACCAACGCCAATACCGCGACGGCGGCCAGCGCAAACGCCAACGCGAAGGCGGCTGATGCCAAGGCGGCGCGAGTCGCGAGCGCCAATGCCGCGATCCCGGTCAAGGGTCCGATCGCGCCGTCGGGCGTCGTGGTGTCGATGCCGAACAACCGGCCGACGATCTGCACCGCGGACGAACAGAACTGCGTCGCGATCACGAGCCGGGTGCACTGGGATGTCGGGGGCTACGACTATCGTCCGAACACCGCGGGCACCTCGCCGCAGAAGCTCGACAGCGGCGAGAACCTGCGCCGCGCCCGCATCGGCATCGTCGGCAAGTTCTTCGGCGACTGGAATTACGCGCTGATCTACGACTTCGGCGGATCGTCTGACGGCTTCGGCGGCGCAGCGCCGGGCTCGCTGCCCGGCGGCGGCACCTCCGGTGTCGAGAATGCCTATCTGAGCTATACCGGCTTCAAGCCGTTCGGCGGCAAGATGGCGATCGAAGGCGGTATCATGGACATTCCGTGGACGCTCGACGAAGCCACCAGCTCCAACGACATCCTGTTCATGGAGCGCGCCTCGGTCGGCATCATTGCGCAGAACATCGCGGCCGGTGACTTCCGTTCCGGCGCCGGCACCCGCTGGTGGAACGACCAGCTCTGGATCGGCGGCTATGTCACCGGACCGACCTCGGGCGCAATCCACTCCGCGTCGTCGATCACGCCGGCCGGAAGCTCCGAGCAGTATGGCGGCGTCATCCGCATCGCCGGCAATCCGATCAGCGGCAAGAACTACTCGGTGCATATCGGCGCCGATGCCGAGTGGCTGGTGCAGCCGCCGCGCAACCTGGTCACGCAGGCTCAGACGCTGACGCTGAGCGACCGGCCCGAGCTGCGCATCGATCCGACCACGCTGATCTCGACCGGCGCGATCGCCAACGTGTCCGGCGCGCAGGTCTACGGCGCCGAAGCCGCCGCGACCTATGGACCGTTCATCGCGCAGGGCGAATACTACTGGTTCAATGTCGACCGCACCGCGAACACGGGACTGCCGCCATTCGGCGCGCCGAGCCTGAAGTTCGACGGCGGCTACGCGCAGGTCGGCTATGTGCTGACCGGCGAGAACCACGCCTACAACCCGGCGACGGCCTCTTATGGCGGCATCAAGCCGCACGATCCGTTCTCGCTCGCCGGCGGCGGCATTGGCGCGTGGGAAATCGCCGGTCGCGTCAGCACGATGAACCTCAACGACCAGGTCGGCCAGGCGGTCGGCGTCGCGGGTGGACGGCAGACCGTCTACACCGCCGCGCTGAACTGGTACGTCAACAACAACGTCCGCTTCATGCTGAACTACCTGCACGGCGACGTCGCCAAGCAGGCCTCGGCGACCTCGAGCGCGGATGTCGGCTCGAAGTTCGACGCGGTCGCGCTGCGCACCCAGGTTGCGTTCTGAGGCGATCCGAGCAGCCGTCAAGCACAACGGCCGGGAGCGACACCGCTCCCGGCCAGTACGCCACCGAAATATCGAAAACAACCCCATGCAAAGGAGCCGGGTTGCCGGCGCTTGACACGGCGAATTGACACGTCGGGCAAATCAGGGATATATTTCCAATATTCCGAAATCACGCAAGCGCGCCCTCGCCCGCAAATGCGACCCCATGGATTTCTCCCCATCGGGGAGAGGTACCCGATTCAATTCAAGCGCATCTTGAACTACGCCGCGCGCTTCGGCTTCTTGCCAACGACCTCGGGTGCCGGCGCGCAGGACAGCCGCTCCTGATGTCCCTCGCCCCACGCCTTCAGAATATCGATGACCGGTCGCAGGCTCTCGCCGAGTTCGGACAGCGTGTATTCGACCCGCGGCGGCACCTCGGCATAGACCTTGCGGATCACGAGGCCGTCGTCCTCGAGCGCGCGCAGCTGTTTGGTCAACATGCGCTGGGTAATGCCGGGCATCCGCCGCCGCAGTTCGCCGAAGCGCTGGGTGCCGGCCTGCAAATGATACAGGATCACGCCCTTCCATTTGCCGTCGATCAGATCGAGCGCCGCCTCGACCGCACAGCCCGGCCGGCGCGCAAAATTCTTCCGCTTCATCGGGTATTTCCCAATAGTATACAAACGGGGACTAGTTCCCTGTTTTTACAGTACTTGCCAAATTGACGCCAGCGCGACAGGTAACACGGCAGGCAATCGCCCACCACGGAGACCAGGCATGAAGGCCGTCGGATACCAAAAGTCGCTGCCGATCGAGGCGGCGGATTCGCTCGTCGATTTCGAGATCGCCAAGCCGGAGCCGAAAGGACGCGACATCCGCGTCGCGGTGAAAGCCATCTCGGCCAACCCGGTCGATTACAAGGTGCGCAAGCGCGCTGAGCCGACCGATGGCGGCTACAAGATCCTCGGCTTCGATGCGGCCGGCGTAGTCGATGCGGTCGGGCCCGACGTCTCGCTGTTCAAGCCGGGCGACGAGGTGTTCTACGCCGGCTCGATCCAGTGCCAGGGCACCAATTCGGAGTTCCACCTGGTCGACGAGCGCATCGTCGGCAACAAGCCGGCGTCGCTGTCGTTCGCGCAGGCGGCCGCCCTGCCGCTGACCTCGATCACCGCCTGGGAGCTGCTGTTCGACCGGCTCGGCGCGGTGCCGGGCAAGAGCCTCGACCCGCGCACGCTCCTGATCACCGGCGGCGCCGGCGGCGTCGGCTCGATCCTGATCCAGCTGGCACGCCGCCTCACCGGCCTGACCGTGGTTGCGACCGCAACACGGCCGGAGTCGCAGCAATGGTGCCGCGATCTCGGCGCCCATGCGGTGATCGACCACTCGCAGCCGATGAAGGAGCAGATCGAGAAACTGAAGCTGCCGCCGGTCGGCCTCGTCGCCAGCCTCACCTTCACCGACCAGCATTACAAGTCGATCGCCGACTTCATCGCGCCGCAAGGCAAGTTCGGCCTGATCGACGATCCCGCTGAGTTCAACGTCGCCGCGTTCAAGGGCAAGGCGGTGTCGGTGCATTGGGAATCGATGTTCACGCGCTCGTCGTTCCAGACATCAGACATGATCGCGCAGCATCATTTGCTCAACGATGTCGCCGACCTGATCGACAAGGGCGTGCTGCGCACCACGCTCGACCAGACCTTCGGCACCATCAATGCTGCCAACCTGAAGCGTGCCCACGCCCTGCTGGAAAGCGGCAAGTCGCGCGGCAAGATCGTGCTGGAAGGCTGGTAGGACTATTGGAGTGAAGCCGTAGGGTGGATTAGCCGAAGGCGTAATCCACCGCGCCACGCGCCGAGAAAGGCGGGTTACGCTGACGCTAACCCGCCCTACGCTCCTCGCACGTTATCCCCACGGGTCGCCGTATGGCTTTGCCAAGATCGCGGCATCGCCTGTATGATTTGCGCAACGATCACCCCGTCCTCAATTCGGCCGTGCAAGACGCGACCGGAACGGTGGTGACGCTCACGGGGATGGGAGGACGCCGATGAGTTTGCTCACGGCCGATCCGTCGCGGATCGATCCGGAGTGGATGACGCGGGCACTGCGCGAAGCCGGTGTGATCGACCAGGCCAGGGTCATCGATCTCGCATGCAAGCCGGTCGGCAACGGCCTCGTCGGCGACAGCTATCGCTTTGGTCTGCGCTACGACGGCGAGGAGCCGAACGCGCCCGCAAGCGTCGTCGGCAAATTCCCGGCCGCGGATCCCGACAGCCGTCGTTCCGGTTCAGCACACACGCTTTACGTCCGCGAGGTCGCGTTCTATCGCGAGTTGGCGGCCACAGTCGCCATCCACACTCCGCGACCGATCCTCGCGGAAATCGATCCGGCGACCGACGACTTCACCCTGATCCTGGAAGATCTCACACCCGCGCGTCCCGGCGATCAACTCGCCGGATGCGCGATCGAGGACTGCCGGACGGCAATGTCGGAAGCGGCGGCCTTGCACGCACCGCGATGGAACGATCCGACGCTCGACGCGGTCCAATGCTTCGTGGTGGCGGCCAGCCGACGCAGGGACCTTCGCGCGGCACTGCCCGCCATCATCGGTCACTACAAGGATCGCTACCGCGGCGTGATCGAGCCCGAATTTCTCGATCTGATCGACAGGCTTCCCGACGCGATCCCGCGCTACCAGTCCGATCGATCGACGCCACGAACGTTGCAACATGCCGACTTCCGGCTCGACAACATGCTGTTCGAGGTGCGCGGCAACAGCCATCCGATGGCGACGCTGGACTGGCAGACGCTGACGGTGGGGCCAGGCGTCGTCGATGTCACCTACTTCCTGTCGGCCGGCATCGATCCGTCCGAACGGCGGTTACACGAAGTCGACCTGGTGCGATCGTATCATTCGGAGCTGATCCGTCGCGGCGTGCGCGACTATGGCTGGGACGCGTGCTGGCGGGACTACCGGCGCTACACGCTGCATGGCATCGTGATGGGCGTGGTCTCCGCACTCAGCGTCCAGCGCTCTGAACGCGGCGACGCGCTGTTCCTGAAGATGACCCGCGGCGCCTGCGCGCAAGCCCTCGACCACGACAGTTTCTCATACTGGCTGGACTGAAGCGTTCTCGAACGAAGCCATCGAAAGGGATCGGCGTGCTCAACAAACTGGACGACTTCCCCATCCACCAGACGCCGGAGCCGATCGCGGTTCCCTCGACCAGCGACCGCAACGTCTATGACCGGACCTGGTTCAACGGTTACACCGCCGACGGCGCGTATTATTTCGGTATCGGAATAGCGATCTACCCGCACCGCAAGATCCTCGATTGCGCCTTCAGCGTCGTGGAGCGCGGCGGACGGCAGCATTGCTTCTACGGCTCGCGGCGGGCGCCGATCGAACGCACCGAGATGCAGGTCGGCCCGTTCCGGCTCGAGGTGATCGAACCGATGCTTCGGACCCGGGTCGTGCTCGACGACAACGCGACCGGCCTCGCCTGCGACCTGACCTTCTCCGCGCGCACCGCCGCGATCCAGGAAGCCCGCCAGATGCTTTGGTCGGGCGATCGTCGCGCCATGGATGCGACCCGGTTCGATCAGTTCGGCCGCTGGCACGGTGTCATCCGCCACCCCGATGGCGAGATCAAGGTCGACGATCACACCTGCTATGGCACCAAGGACCGCTCCTGGGGCGTACGCAATGTCGGCGAACGCGACGTCGGCGGCGCGCCGATGCCGCCGCCGAGCGTGTTCTTCCTGTGGGCGCCGCTGGTCTGGGACGACCACATCTCGCACGCCATCTTCTTCGACGGCACACAGGGCGAGGCGCTGGTGCGCGAGGGCATCACCGCGCCGCTGTACCGGAGCGAGGCCGAGATCCCCGGTGTCGTCGACGGGCTCGACCGCCGCATGGCGACCGCGCGGCATCGGGTCAAATACGTGCCGAACACCCGGCTGGCGCAGTCGGCCGAAATCGATCTCGTCGATATCGACGGCCACACCAGCACCATCGCGCTCGATCCGATCCTCAAATTCCAGATGAAGGGCCTCGGCTACGGCCATCCGCAATGGGGCCAGGGCATGTGGAAGGGCGAGCTCGAGATCGGCGGCGAGTCGTTCGATCCCGCGACACTTGACCCGCTGGCCCGCGAGAACGTGCACGTGCAACAGGTGGTGCGTGCTCGCCAGGGCACCCGGGCGGGCATCGGCGTTCTCGAGCAGATATGCTTCGGCCCCTACCGTCCCGCCGGTTTCAGCGAATTCCTCGATGGAGCCAAGGGATAGCTTTCTAGACCGGCGGAACACCCTCGACAAAAATCAACCGGCGATCGAGCGCAGATCGCCGGTGGACAAGCGCCTCGGCATATTCCGGCGACGCGTACCATTCGTGCAGCCGCGCCATCGACGGAAATTCGACGACGATGATGTTCTTCGGCGGTGGTCCGCCTTCAACCACCTCAGCAGCGCCGCCGCGCACAAGATAGCGCCCGCCATACTGCGCGATCGCCTTGGCGGCGATCGTGCGATAGGCCTCGAATCCGGCAGCGTCCTTCACGTCGACCTCGGAAATCACATAGGCTGACATGGCCGCAACTCACGCGATCGTATTGACGATGCCGCCCTCGGCGCGCAGCGCGGCGCCGTTAGTTGCGGACGCCTGCTTGGAGCAGGCATAGACCACGAGGTTGGCGATCTCCTCGGTGCTGGCGAAGCGTTGCAGCAACGAGGTCGGCCGGTGCTGCTTGACGAAGTTGGCAGCCGCCTCCTCGACCGACTGGCCGTTCTGCCTGGCGAGATCCTTGACGAAGGTCTCGACGCCTTCGGACATGGTTGGTCCAGGCAGCACGGAGTTGACGGTCACCGCGGTGCCCTTGGTCAGCTCCGCGAGCCCGCGCGCGATCGCAAGCTGCGCGGTCTTGGTCATGCCGTAGTGGATCATCTCGGTCGGGATGTTGAGCCCGGACTCGGAGGAGATGAAGACGATGCGGCCCCAGTTGCGCTTCAGCATGCCCTGCATGTAGCCGCGCGACAGCCGCACGCCCGACATCACGTTGACCTCGAAGAAGCGGCTCCAATCCTCGTCCGGGATGTCGAAGAAGCCCTTCGGCTCGAAAATGCCGGCATTGTTGACCAGGATGTCGACCTCGGGCAGCGCCGCGAGCAGCGCCTTGCAACCTTCCGCGCTCGAGACGTCCGCGGCAATGCCGCGAACCTTCGCACCTGGCACCGCCTGCGCGATCGTGGCAACCGCTGCATCGACCTTGGCCTGACCGCGGCCGTTGACCACGACCTCGGCGCCGGTCGCGGCGAGCCCCTTTGCAATCGCATTGCCGATGCCCGCGGTCGAGCCAGTCACCAGCGCAGTCTTTCCGGAAAGGTCGATCTTCATGAGAGGTCTCCTGTCAGCCAATCGGTCATATTTGGATGCGCGCACGCGGATGCAACCGGGGGTCGGCTCGGCCCATGCGCAAATTCCCCACAATGCAGACCGGCATCTCAGCACCTCTCGCGGCCGACGGCAACCATGTCGCGCTGATGACGCGAGAAGCGCAGTGCGCATTTTCGCCGCGAGTCAAATTGCCACGCGCGATCTTGGTTGATGCATCGTCTCGCCGGCCTTCATCCAATCTTCATATGAAACATCGCGCGCACGGCGACTGCTTTCACACATTGTCAATTCGCCGCCGATAAGCGTCCCGCGAAACGGCTCGAGCGAGTTCGAGCTGTTGTCTCGGCAACCGGACGCAGCCTTCCTTTCGATAACGACGTCCGGAGCCAGCGCGACTGACAGGAATGCATCAGATGTTCGTCACTTCCAGGATCAAGCCGTTCGCCGTGTTTGTCCTGAAACGATTTCGTCCCAGCCTCAAAAGCCAGATCGCGATGCTCGGGATTGGCGGTGTCGCCATCGTCAGCCTCACCTGTCTCGGCGGCCTCGACTACGCGGCACATGTTCAGCGCGATTCGGACGGCAGCATGCGCTTCAGGGCACAGCTGTCCGAGCTTTCCGACGGCTTCCTGGAGACGCAGCAGATCGCGGCCCGTTTCCTGAAGTCGCGCGACGAGGCGCTGGCGAAGAAACTGTCCGGTCGCGTCGCCGACGAAATCGCCCTGCTCGACAAGCTCGAAGCCTTCGCGGCCACCGCGCCGGAAGGCGACCCGATCCGGCAGGTCGCCTCGTTGCGGAGCGGAATCAATCTCTATGCGACGCGCTTCCAGAACATCGTCGGCGCCCAGCGCATCCTCGGCATGAATCCGAACGACGGCTTGCAGGGCAAGCTGCGCAGTGCGGTTCAGCAATTCGAAGCCAGGGTCGGTCAGATCGATCAGCCGCGCCTGACCGTCCTGCTGCTGACGATGCGCCGTCTCGAGAAGGATTTCGCGCTGAGCGGCGAAGAGCGATTTGGCGACCAGCTCAACGAGCGCGAGGGCGAATTCGAGACTGCGCTTGCGGCCTCCACGCTCACCGCGGATATGAAGACCGAGCTGCTCGGTCTTGCCCGCGCCTACAAGCTTGCCTTCGCCGGTTTCCTGGTCTCGCGCCAGGCGCTCGACGACCAGCTCGACGACCTCTCGCAGATTTTCGACCGCACCCGGCCGGCGCTGGTCAAGGTCGCGGACGCGGCCAACGCCCGTGCCGAGCTTGCGCAGCACAGGGCCGACGCCTTCAGGCAGACATTCAACTGGCTGATCGGGATCGTCGCATTCGTGCTGACGCTGTTCGCCATCCTGTTCGGCCGGCGCGTTGCGGGCCTGATCAGCCGGATGAGCGCAGCGATGCGGCAGCTGGCTGAAGGA
>BFBZ01000581.1_pt1 | contig 33073 bp, 34 predicted proteins | sample 1888401 | NCBI WGS metagenome assembly BFBZ01 (sample SAMD00112614, study PRJDB3348) | symbiont metagenome | host: Chara braunii | reverse complement strand
CGACGCTTACGGTGGCTCAATCGAGAATCGCGCGAAGCTGATGCTCGAAGTCTCGAAGGCTGTCGCCGGAGCAATCGGCGCGGATCGAACCGGTATTCGCATTTCTCCGGTAACTCCCGCCAATGACGTCTCCGACAGCAATCCGCAACCGCTGTTCGATCATATCGTGGACGGCCTCAGCGCGCTGAAACTCGTCTACATCCACGTCATCGAAGGCGCGACCGGCGGCCCGCGCGACATTGCACCGTTCGACTACGACAGCCTGCGCAAGCGATTCAAAGGCACCTACATTGCCAACAACGGCTACGACTTCAAACTGGCGAACGAGCGGTTGAATGCGGACAAGGCCGACCTCATCGCGTTCGGCAAGCTGTTCATCTCCAACCCCGATCTCGTCGAACGGTTGAAGCTCGGCGCATTACTGAACGAACCCGACAAGGCGACGTTCTACGGCGGCGGCGCGAAGGGATATACCGACTATCCGAAACTCGCGGACGCCAGGGCGCCTGCGGCATAACGCGCAAAACAGAAAGCAAAAGGCCGGGACATGTCCCGGCCTTTTTCGCGTTCGAGTTCATAGCTGATCTAAGCGACAACCGCCTCGTGACCCACGGCCAGAAACCGCGCCGCGGCCCGCTCCGCCTCGCGTGCGCTGGAAAACACGCGGCCGTCCAGCGAATTGAAGCGGTGGGACGCCGCGAAAAAGCGGAATCCTTTTTTCTCGCGCACGACAATGCCTGCGGCTTCCGAACTGACTTCGATGATGTAGGTGTCCGACATTTCTTTTGTCCGTTGCCCAACCGGTTAGGATTTATCCGGCGCACCAACGCCGGATGGCACAAAAGGTTTCGTCCGTTCTCGAACGGTCGTCGACTTACTTGGGCGGCATATCCTCACACCCTCCTCCCGACTCCTATGCATGCGGCGGGCCAACTCGGAACCCTGCCAATCTGCGGCAATTTGATCGGCCCGAAGGCAAACCGTGGCTCACGCATGTGCAACGCGCCGAAGCTCTAGGCGCTTTGTACGACAGGCGGATAACGGTTCAACGCGCACGGAGGCAGAATGAACGGAACCGAAATCGCGCGCAATACACGCCCAAAAATAGCGATGGACGCGCTGCGAGGGAGCAACGCCGGACAAAAATGGAGCGGGGAAACGCCAAATCCTGCAAGAATTAACCCGACGCTTTTTGCGCGCCAGAAATCAGGCCGAGACGGACGCCGGATTCTGATTGATCGGAGTCGGATGACCCTGTTCGTCCACCGCGACATAAGTGTAGTTGCCGTCGGTCACGAGAATGGATTTCTCCACGTTACGCCGCTGCACCCATGCTTCGAGATGCACGCAGATCGACGTGCGCCCGACATGCACCGTATTGGCGTAAACCGACACCACGTCGCCGACGAAAACAGGCTTGCGGAATGTCATGGCCTCGACAGCGACGGTGACGTTGCGCGTCTTCGTCGTCTTGTAGGCGAAAATGCTTCCGGCCAAATCCATCTGGCTCATCAGCCAGCCGCCGAAAATATCGCCGTTCTGGTTGGTGTCGGCCGGCATCGCCAGATTGCGCGTGGAGAGTTCGCCGCTCGGTGCATCGGGTGCGGGTGCTGCGTGAATAGGCGTATCGGTCATTCAACAAATTCCATCGCTTAAGAAAATTATTTGTACCGGCTCCAGCCCGCGTCCGGCTTGAACCGTTCGCCGAATTTTGCGCGCAGGTTTTCCAGCGTGGCGACAATATCGGCAGCGCCACGCGCCTTCGCATAGTTCACCGGCCCGCCGCGGAACGGCGCGTAACCCGTGCCGAAGATCATCGCGCCGTCGACCAGATCGCCATTGTCCACGATGCCCTCGCGCAGACACGCCACGCAGACATTCGACATCGGCAGCACCAGCCGATCGATCATCTCTTGCGTCGGCTTGGCTTCCGATGGCGTCTTCACGGCGTGGCCGTCCTTCCATTCGTAGAAGCCCTTGCCGGTCTTGCGGCCGAGGTCGCCGTTCTTGACCTTGTCGCGCAGCCAGTCGGGCGCAGGCGGCAACGCCTGATCGCCGAACTTCGAGCGCAGCATGTCGCCGACGGCAAGACAGATGTCGAGACCGACCTGATCGGCGAGTTCAATAGGCCCCATCGGCATGCCGAATTTCTCAGCGGCGGCGTCGATGGTTTCCTTCGCCACTTTCTCGTCGAGCATCACCATCGCCTCCAGCATGTAGGGCGTCAGCGCGCGGTTGACGAGGAAGCCCGGCGAGCTTTTCACCGGCAGCGGCAGGCGATCAATGCCACCGACGAAATTGATTGCTTTCTTGAGCGACGCCGGATCGACGCCGTCATGGCTTACGACCTCAACGAGTTGCAGCCGCGATACCGGATTGAAGAAATGCAATCCGAGCAGGTGCTGCGGGTTTTTCAGCGTGGTGCGCAAATCCTGAAGCGGAATGCTGGAGGTGTTGGTCGCGAGAATTGCGCCTTCCTTCATATTCGGCTCGATACCGGCATAGACCTTCTGCTTGAGACCGAGATTCTCCGGCACCGCCTCGATGATGAGGTCCGCGTTGCGAACGCCCTGCCCGTTTAGATCGGGAATCAATCGATCGAGTGCATCGCGCTGATCGGTTTTCTTCTTGATGATCTTCCCGAACAACTCCGCCGCACGCTTGATCGCGCCTGCGATCGGATCCGGCTTCATGTCGGCCAGCGTGACGCGCAATCCTTCGTTCGCGCACCATGCCGCGATGTCGCCGCCCATCGCGCCCGCGCCGATGACGTGGACGTGCTCAATAGCGTTCTTGCCTTCGGCGAGCTTCTTCATCTGCTCGCGCAGAAAAAACACGCGAATGAGATTCTGCGCGGTCGGCGTCACCATCAGATTGGCGAACGACTTTTTCTCGCCGGCCAGCATCGCGGATTTGCTGCCGCCGTGCTTTTCCCACAGATCGATCAGCGCATAGGGCGCGGGATAGTGCTCTTCGGGTGCGGACTTGCGCGCCTGCGCGCGCATCCGGTTGCCGAGAATGCCGCGCACCGGCGCGAAATTCACGATGTGACCGAGCAGGCTTTGCTTGTGAGGCCGCAAGCGTCCGAAGATCGCGTCCTTCACGGCATTGCGGACGTGACGTTCCTGAGTGACAGCATCGACGAGGCCGAGCGATTTCGCTTTGCGCGCGTCGATGGTCTTGCCGGTCAGCATCATGGTCATGGCCTCAACCGGCGAGACCAGTTCGGTGAAGCGCGCCGTGCCGCCGAGACCCGGATGCAGGCCGAGCATCACTTCGGGAAATCCGAAGCGCGCATTGTCGATGGCGATGCGCGAATTGCAGGCGAGTGCGATTTCGAGACCGCCGCCCAGACAGAAGCCGTGGATCACGGCCACGCTCGGGATCTTCAGCGCCTCGAGCCGGTCGACGACGGCATGCGCCTTGTTCATTTCACTTTCGACCTGGCGCGGATCGGTCGCGCCACGGAATTCGTTGACGTCGGCGCCGGCGATGAAACCCGAGGTCTTGGCCGAGCGCACCACCAATCCGGCCGGCCTGTCGCCTTCCAGGGCGCTGACGACCTGATCGAGTTCGGCGATCACATCGCCGGACAGCGTGTTGGCGCTCGCGCCGGCGCGATCGAACAGCAGCCACGCGATACCGTCTTCGTCGCGCGTCAAGCTAAAGTTCTTGTAGGCGCCGATAACGGCCTTCGGGCCGAGTTCGAGCACGCGGTCCTTGAGAGCGTCCATGATCCGTGAATCCATGACGTTCTCCTAAACCGTCTCGATAAGCATGGCGCCGCCGAGGCCGCCGCCGATGCATTCGGTGGCGATGCCGCGTCTGGTGCCGAGCCGCTTCATCGCGTTGACGAGATGCAGCACGATGCGGTTGCCGCTGGTGCCGACCGGATGGCCGAGACTGATCGCGCCGCCGTCGATATTGAGCTTCGACTGATCGAGCACGCCCGCCGCGCCATCGAGACCGAGAATTTCGCGGCAGAACTTGTCGTCATTCCATGCCGCAAGACAAGCCAGCAATTGCGAGGCGAACGCCTCGTTGATCTCCCAGGTCTCGATGTCGCCCAGTTTGAGATTGTTGCGCTTCATCAGATCGGTGGACGAGAGCACCGGGCCGAATCCCATGATGGCAGGATCGAGACCTGCCCATGCGCTGTCGATAATTTTTGCTTTCGGCTTGAGGCCGTGTTTGGCGACGGCATCTTCGGATGCCAGAATCGTCCAGCATGCGCCGTCGGTGATCTGCGATGAATTACCCGGCGTCACCTGACCCCAAGGCCGCTCGAAAGCAGGCTTGAGCTTCGCGAGCTTGTCCATCGATGAGTCGGGCCGCACGCCGTCGTCGTGATCGTAGAATTTTCCGTCGCACGAGAACGCGGTTTCGACCTCGCCTTTCAGGAAACCGTTTTCCTGAGCGTTGGCGAGGCGCTTGTGGCTTTCAACAGAATAAGCGTCGGCCTGTTCGCGCGTCACGCCCATCAGATGCGCGATCACTTCCGCAGTCTGGCCCATGTTGAGGTCCGTCACCGGATCGGTCAGCCCGCGTTCAAGTCCGATGATCGGATTGAAATAGGACGGGCGTACTTTCAGAAACGCGGCGATCTTCTCGAAAGGAGTCTTGGCGGTCGCGAATTTCGCAAACCAGCGCACGCCCGATTGCGGAAACACCAGCGGCGCATAGCTCAACGCCTCTGCGCCGCCCGCCAGAATCATGTCCGCTTTGCCGGCTTCGATATAGCGATACGCCGTATCGATCGACTGCATGCCGGAGCCGCAATTGATCTGCACGGTGAAGGCAACCATGCGCTCGCCCATGCCGAGGCGAAGCGCGGCGACGCGTGCGGGGTTCATCTCGTCGGCAATGACGTTGACGCAGCCGAGAATGACCTGATCGAACGCATCGGGTGCGAAGGGCTGGCGCGCCAGCAGCGGGCGGCCGCATTGCACGGCAAGATCGACCGGAGTGAATGGTCCGGGCCCACCCTGCGCTTTCAGAAACGGCGTGCGTGCGCCGTCGATAATATAAACCGGACGCGCCATCAGCTCGCCGCCCGGTCAGGCGCCTGCGTCGAGGCAGCGCGTTTCTTGTAGATCGGCGACAGAGCTTCAGGCGCGAAGTCATCGACTTCGATGACCTTGCTGACGGCATCGTGCGCCGATTTCAGTTTTGCCGCTTCGTCGGCAGTGATGACGCCGCTCTTTACAGCCTCGTCGGGATCGCGGACATGCGCCGCATGCATTTTCTTTTCGATAGGCTCGTTGGCGGTGACGGCGAGGAACGCGCGTTCGAGCCGGGCCAGCGGGCCGTCGTCGTCGATATGATAGAGACCGGCGGTCAGGCGGTCGCGCACCGCGCCGGGCGCAAGAATCATCTGCGCGCATTGATGGACGACTTCATCCGATGGTCCGCGCGAATTCGCGCCGAGCGGCTGCACGATCAGCTTGAGGAACAGCGCCACGAAGCGGTTCGGCAGGTTGGCGAGGATTTCCGCAAAACGGATTTCGATGGTCTGGATGCCGTCCGCCACCACCCATTGCAGCGCAGGCAGATCCGCGTCCTGACGGCCTTCATCCTCCCAACGCTTCAACGCCGCAGAGAGAAGATAGAGTTCGGACAGAATATCGCCGAAGCGCGCCGACAGCATTTCCCGGCGTTTCAATGCGCCGCCGAGCGTCAACAGCGCCATGTCCGCACACAGTGCGAATGCCGTCGCATGCCGCGAAAGTTGACGATAGAAGCCTGTCGCCGCGCCTGCATCGGGTGCCGGCGCAAAGAGACCGCCGGTCCAGCTTCGTCCCCACGCACGGAAAATATTGATGACGGCGTGACCCGCATGTTTCCAGAAATACTTGTCAAAGTCCGCTAGCCCCTGCTTCTGGTCGGGATTACCGATGGCGTTGATCTCTTCCAGCAGATAAGGATGCGCGCGCGTCGCGCCCTGCCCGAAGATAATCAGGTTACGCGTCAGAATATTTGCGCCCTCGACCGTGATCGCGACCGGCACCGAACGATAGAGTCCGCCCATGTAATTCTGCGGGCCGTCGATCACCGCCTTGCCGCCGTGAACGTCCATCGCGTCATCGACCGTGATGCGCAATCGTTCTGTGGCGTGAAGTTTCATGATTCCGGAAATCACCGCCGGATGGGTGCCCTGATTCAGCGCCGCGCATGTCAGCCGCCGTGCGGCATCGACCTGATAGGCGGTGCCTGCGATGCGTGCGAGGCGCTCCTCAATGCCCTCGAATTTTCCGATCGGCACATGGAATTGCTCGCGGATGCGCGCATAGGCGCCGGTCACGCGTGCGCAGTAGGCCGCGCCCGCCGCCGATTGCGACGGCAGCGAAATGCCGCGTCCGGCCGCGAGCGCCGTCATCAGCATCTTCCAGCCCTGACCGATGCGCTCTTGGCCGCCGATGATGTGATCGAGAGGAATGAAAACATCCTTGCCCCAGTTCGGGCCGTTTTGAAAAACCTGCATCGCAGGCAGATGGCGATGACCGATGGTGACGCCGGGCAGATCGGTGGGTATCAGCGCGACCGTGATACCCAATTCCTTCTCAGTGCCGAGCAGTCCGTCCGGATCGAACGCCTTGAACGCAAGACCGAGCAACGTCGCGACCGGGCCGAGCGTGATGTAACGCTTGTGCCAGTTCAGACGCAGGCCGAGCGTCTCCTTGCCGTTGAATGTGCCTTTGCAGATCACGCCCGTGTCGATCATCGAGGCGGCGTCCGAGCCTGCTTCGGGACTCGTCAGGCCGAAACACGGAATCTCGCGCCCCTCGGCGAGACCCGGCAGCCATTTCTGCTGCTGCTCCTTGGTGCCGAAGCGCATCAGCAGTTCGCCGGGTCCGAGCGAGTTCGGCACCATCACCGTGACAGCCGCCGTCACCGATCGCGACGAGATTTTCCGCACAACTTCCGAATGCGCATAGGGCGAGAATTCCAGACCGCCGAACTGCTTCGGAATAATCATGCCGAAGAATTTGTTGCGCTTGATGAAGTCCCAGACCTCCGGTGGCAGATCGCGCCACTCCCAATTCACCTTCCAGTCGTCGATCATGCTGCAAAGCTGTTCGACCGGGCCCTCGAGAAACGCTTTTTCTTCGGCCGTCAGTGTGGCCGGTGCATTCGCGAGAAGCTTCGACCAGTCGGGATTGCCGGTGAACAGATCCGCGTCCCACCACACATCGCCTGCTTCCAGCGCCTCGCGCTCGGTGTCCGACATCGGCGGCAGCGCCTTGTGAGCCCAGGCGAAGATCGGTTTTGTGATGATGTCACGGCGAAACGAGAAGCTCATGGGACGATCCTTTTGATCGAGGTCGCAAAGGCAATCGGATTCGCAACAGCTTTGAGGATGCTAGCGCCATTGGCGGGCGGCGGGAACCTGTCTGCGGAGCAAGCGGTGAATGAAGCAAAATCCTCAAAACACTATGCGCGCCAATAACCTGCGCCGGAAGTCTAGGTTCCGAGGACAGCGGACAAACAGAGCAAAAAGCCATCAAGTCTTGTTGAGCGAAGCCGCCGCATTAACGCGGCCGGACCATCTCAAACATCATGTCGGGGCGAATTTCGGCATAATCGCCCATCCGTCCGGCCCGCAAAATCGGATGCGCCTCGGCTGTCTGATACACGCCGTCCTTTATCAGCCGCTTGTCGATGTAAACAGCGACGACCTCGCCGAACACCATCCAGGCATCGACCTTTGCGCCATTCGTGCCCTGAAGCTGGATCAGTTGCGTCAGCTTGCACTCGAATGAAGCGAGGCTTTCACCGACACGCGGCACTTTCACCTTTCGGCTTGCAACCTTGGTCAGCCCTGAAATCGTGAACTCGTCGGTCTCATGCGGCACGCTCGCCGACGTCATGTTCATCTGCTCGCCGATATGCCTGGTCGCGAGATTCCAGCAAAACTCACCGGTTTCCTGAACGTTGGAAACCGTATCCTTCCAGCCGATACTGGAAAAACCGATGATCGGCGGGTGATAGTTGAATCCGTTGAAGAAACTATAGGGCGCCAGATTCACATGGCCCTTGGAGTCCTGCGACGAGATCCAGCCGATGGGACGCGGGCCGACGATGGCGTTGAACGGATCGTGGCGCAGGCCATGACCGTCTTTGGGCTCATAGAAGTGAAAATCGCTCATCGCAAATCCGCTCGCCAGGAAGCCTGTTATTTCTTTTCCGCCGGATCGCGATGGATCGGATCGACCCACAGCACCGTCTCCGGCTTCTCGACCGGCTCGATGTCGAGATTGATCGCAATCGCTTCGCCGTCGCTGCGCACCAGCACGCATTCCAGAACTTCATTGCGGCTTGCGTTGATCTCTTGATGCGGCACGTAGGGCGGAATGAAAATGAAATCGCCGGGATTGGCCTCGGCGGTGAATTGCAGATGCTCGCCCCACCGCATCCGCGCCTTGCCGCGCACAACGTAGATGATGCTTTCAAGATGACCGTGATGATGCGCGCCGGTTTTCGCATCGGGCCTGATCGTCACCGTACCGGCCCATAATTTCTGCGCGCCGACGCGCGCAAAATTGATCGCGGCCTTTCGGTCCATCCCCGCGGTCGAGGGAACATTCGGATCGAGCTGATTGCCGGGAATGACGCGAACGCCATCATGTTTCCAGCGCGTGTCATGATCGTGCGTGTGATCGTGTGTTCCAGACATATTCTTCTTTCTTGAATTGTTGTTCCAACTCAACAGATCAGGAACATCCGGTCAATCGGCGCGTTGAATCTGCATCTCACAAAAGGAGAGTTAGTATGGGTGCGACAGCCGACAAGGTAAAAGGTGCGGCTAACGAAGCGATCGGCAAGGCCAAGCAGGCTCTCGGCGATGCAACGGGCTCCGAAAAACTGAAAGGCGAAGGCGCCATTCAGGAAGCCAAGGGCCACGGCCAGCAGGCCGTCGGCAGCGCGAAGGATGCCGCAAAGTCCGCGATCAACCGCGCGGCGGATGCGGCGAACAAGAAACTCTAATCAGATTTGTAGAGTGAAAATCGACCGGCCTTCATGGCCGGTCTTTTTTGCGGCTCAATAGGATTTCGGCAGGCCCAGAACTTTCTCGGCAATGAAACTGAGAATGAGTTGTGGGCTGACCGGCGCGATGCGCGGGATCATCACCTCTCGCAGATAACGCTCGACATGATATTCCTTGGCGTAACCGAAGCCGCCATGCGTCATCACCGCCTGCTGACATGCGTCAAAGCCTGCTTCACCGGCGAGATATTTCGCAGCATTCGCCGTAGGTCCGCACGGCAATCCTTTGTCGTATTGCCATGCCGCCAACATCGTCATCAGCCACGCGGCTTCAAGCTCCATCCAATTTTTCGCAAGCGGATGCTGAATCGCCTGATTCTGCCCGATGGGACGATTGAAGACGATACGCTGCCTGGCGTAATCTGCCGCGCGCGACAGCGCGAGCTTGCCCAGTCCGATTGCTTCAGCCGCAATCAGCACGCGCTCCGGATTCATGCCGTGCAGAATGTATTCAAAACCCCGCCCTTCTTCGCCGATCCGGTCCTGAACCGGAATTTCAAAATCGGAAATAAACAATTCATTCGAGTCGACGGCCTTGCGGCCCATCTTCTCGATCTCATGCACGGCGATGCGCGCGCGATCGAAGTCCGTATAAAAGAGACTCAAGCCATGCGTCGGCGTCTTGACGTCTTCGAGCGGCGTTGTGCGCGCCAGCAGCAAAATCTTGTGCGCGACCTGCGCGGTGGAAATCCACACCTTCTGGCCGTTGACGACGTATTTATCGCTCTTGCGAACCGCGCGCGTTTTCAACTGCGTCGTGTTGAGCCCGGTGTTCGGTTCGGTCACGGCGAAACACGCCTTCTCGCGGCCTTCGACAATTCCCGGCAGCATCCGCTTGCGCTGCTCGTCGGTGCCGAACACGACGACGGGATTCAAACCGAACACATTCATATGCACGGACGATGCGCCGGCCATGCCGGCACCGGACTCGGAGATCGTCCGCATCATGATCGCGGCTTCGGCAATGCCGAGGCCCGCGCCGCCGAATGCTTCAGGAATGCAGATGCCAAGCCAGCCGGCCTTTGCAATCGCGTCGTAAAACTCGTGCGGGAAGCCGCCGCCGCGATCCTTCGTCAGCCAATAGGTGTCGTCGAAGCGCGCGCAGATTTTTTCAATCGCATCGCGAATGGACTCCTGCTGTGCTGTGAGTGCGAAGTCCATTGAGAACGATCCCGCAAATCGCTAATAAGTAAATTCAATCCGCACACTAGAACGGATCGCATCGAAGGGAGCAAGATCATATGGCATCGGATCAGGAGACGCTTGTCGCGTTCAACCGCGATTATATCGATTCCGTCCAGAATTCCGACGTGAAGCGTTTCGACGAAATCCTGGCCAAAGAGTTCTATTGCTCCAATCCCGACCGCTCGCTGGTCGATCGCGCGCAATTCCTGAAGCAGACCGAAAAGCCGGTCGCGATCAAAAACCTCAAAGCCAAAGATGTGCTGATCCGCATCATGGGCATGTTGCGATCATTCACGCGCGGACGAGCTACCGGATGCCGGACGGAAGCGAAGGCGCTGGACGTTATACGGATGTCTGGGCCAGGCAGAACGGCAAATGGCTCGCCGTGTCCGCTCACGTCACGCGATAAATCTCGGGCACAGCTTGCGGGCTCAAAGCAGCCTACTTGGCGCTTCCATCGCAAAGCATGCTTTTCTCTCCATCGAGCTGACACGGACGGCCTGTGCCATTTCGGCTCGCGTTGCACTGGTCGATGGCGCGTTTGGTCGCTGTCGCAGAGTCAGGCGCAATCGCCCAGCCTGCACCTGTCACCGGATCGCTGCCGTCGGCGTTTGCCGCGACCGCGACGCATTGATCGCTGAAAGTGCCGATCAGCATGCAGGCCTTGCCGGTTGCGGGGTTTCTGGCCGCGCGACAATCTTTCATCGCCGACGACGCCGAATCCGGATTGTTGATTTGAATGCTCCACCGGAAACCCTTGTTCGGATCGCCCTGCGGGATTCCCACTGCAAGCGCGCCTTCGGCAAAGCTAGAATGTGAAAACACGGCGGTCATGCAAGCTGCCGCCAGAGCCAGGATGATTTTCTTCATTGTTGTGCCTCCCGCAATTCGTCCCCGGACAAAGTTCAGCAGGCTCGAAAGAGCCTGTCGATATGTTAGTCGCGATTTTGCGGAAAAGGTTTTGGTAGCGAGAGAGGGACTCGAACCCCCGACCCCAGGATTATGATTCCCGTGCTCTAACCAGCTGAGCTACCTCGCCAAATGCCCGTTGCCGGTTTTCTCGAAAACGGCTGCGAACCGGCGGCATATAAGGAGCCGTTCAAATACCTGTCAAGCAACGACAGGCCCGCGCGTCCTCTCATTTGGGGCGGATTGAAGGATCGCCGCCGGGGCTTCCGGGTGGCGGAATCACAGGCATTTTGCCGACATTCGGCGCAGGCGTGTGCATCTGGGGATCGACATTCGATGGCGGACAAAGAACGCCGTCGGATTTCGCGAGCTTGTCGCCCAGCGTCTCGGTTGCCTGGCCCGTTATGGTGTTGTCGCGCGGCGCGATCGTGCCGTCATTCGGCATCGCCTGCGTCGGCGCGCATTTCTGCGCACCATAGCGATCGAGATTCGGCGGAGCGGTTTCAGACGCAGGCGTCTTTGGCGTGGGCGGCGCTTGCGCGAATGCTTCGCCTGCCGCCAACAGAAATGCCATCGCCAGACATAGTGATTTGATCCGCATGGGAACTTAACGGCCTCAAAGCGCCGATGTTCCCCGCGGCGAATTCGCCCGTCACGTCTTGCGGTAGCGGATCAGCGAAAAATGCCCCATCGGCGGCATCGGACGGCGCTCGACCAATACGGCACCGCCATGTTTCGCGGCCCAGTTCACCAGCCGCTCCCACGGAAACTCCGGCCGCCAGCCGAGCCGCCGTGCCAGAGGCGCAAAGCCCATCTCGAAAATCTTGCGCGGGCCGCTTTCCGCGCCGATGTGATTGACGAGAATCAACTCGCCGCCCGGCTTCAGCACGCGAATGAAATCGTCGAGCGTCGCTTCAGGATCGGGTACAGCCGTAATGACATATTGCGCCACCACCGCATCGAATGTGTTGTCGGGGAATGCGAGATTTTTCGCGTCCATCACCGACAGCGTTTCGACATTGGTGAGGTTGAACGTGCGGACGCGCTCCTGCGCCTTGCGCAGCATCGGCTCGGAAATATCGACGCCGTGCAGTTTGGTCGTTCGCGAATAGTCCGACAGCGACAATCCCGTGCCGACGCCGACATCCAAAACGCGCCCACCGATATTGTCGGCAATCGCGATGGTCGATTTGCGGCCCTCGTCGAAAACCTTGCCGAACACCATGTCGTAGACCGGCGCCCACGCGGCATAAGCCTTCGCCACTCCGGCGCGGTTGATGTCCTCTGCCATCGTTCTAACCGGCGATGGTTTCGCGTAAATTCGCGGGCGCATTCATCGCGCGCGACGCGCTCTTGATGAAGCCGCCGCCGAGCACGCGCGCTTGTCCGGACGGCGCATCGTAGAACACGCAGGCCTGTCCGGGGGACACGCCTTCTTCGCCGTCGGCGAGTTCGACAACATAGTCGCTGCCCGTCTTGCGCAGCCATGCCGGCCGCTGCGGTCGCGTCGAGCGCACCTTGACGAAAATCTCAAGACCGTTCGCGACGGCCTTGTCGAGATCGCCGTCGCCGATCCAGTTGATGTCGCGCAGAACGATGCTGCTGACATTCAGAGCTTCGCGCGGGCCGACGACGACACGCCGCCCATCCGCATCGAGATGCACGACATAAAGCGGCGCGCTCGCCGCGATGCCGATGCCACGGCGCTGACCAATCGTGAAATTGACAATGCCGTTGTGCTTGCCGAGAACCCTGCCGTCGAGATCGACGATGTCGCCGGGCGCCAGCGCATTCGGCTTCAGCCGCTCGATCACTTCGGTGTAGCGGCCCGTCGGCACAAAGCAGATGTCCTGGCTGTCGTGCTTGTCCGCGACAGACAGACCGAAGCGCCGCGCAAGCTCGCGGGTCTGCGGCTTCGTCATGTCGCCGAGCGGAAAGCGCACATCGGCAAGCTGATCGCGCGTCGTTGCAAAAAGAAAATAGCTCTGGTCGCGCTCGGCGTCGGCTGCACAGACCAGCGAGCGAGAGCCATCGCTCAGGCGGCGTGAGGCGACGTAATGACCTGTCGCCAATGCCTTCGCTCCAAGTTCGCGCGCAGTCGAAAGCAGATCGCGAAACTTGATCGAGCGGTTGCATTCGATGCACGGCACCGGCGTCTCGCCGTGAACGTAACTCTCGGCAAAACTTTCGATGACGGATTCGCGAAAGCGGCTTTCGTAATCGAGCACGTAATGAGGAATGCCGATGCGGGCGGCGACATCGCGCGCGTCATGGATGTCCTGACCGGCGCAGCAGGCCCCCTTGCGATGGGTGGCTTCGCCATGATCGTAGAGTTGCAGCGTGACGCCGACCACGTCATAGCCTTCGGCCTTCAAGAGCGCAGCCGTGGTCGAGGAATCGACGCCGCCCGACATGGCGACGACGACCCGTGTCTCTTCGGGGCGTCCCTCAAGATCGAGGCTGTTGAGCATGGTGCGGCCAATCTCGGTTGCGGCGGCAGAATACCGCCCTCAACCCGTAATCTCGAATGATGGCCTTTATTATAGAGCCGCTCTCAGCGAGGCAATCGGACTTGCCGGGCGGGCAAATCTTGCCGCCGGGCAGAATCGCTCCGGATAAAACCGGCAAAATCGTGCCTCTGCTTTGATTTAAACAATTGATATAATTGATATTTTTCTATGACAGCCGATGGCCCGGTCCTTGCTCATATTTGGGTGCTTATCACCGTGAAAGGCCGCCAGTGTTCCGAGTCAGCCAAGAAAACGCCGCTTCCGCAGCCACTCTCAACGCGCGCTCGAAACAGACGCGATCCCAGCCGTCCTCCTCCGACGGCTTTTCGGCGCTGGTGGACAGCAATGCGCCGGATTCGCAGCGCGACACACCGGCCCCCAACGACCCGCAGACGCAGCGGCTCAACGGCGGCGACACCTCCTCGAAGACCGACAACCGGCCCGACACGCGCCCGGACGGCCAGAGCGACGGCAAACCCCGGCCGGCAGCCGACGCCTCCAATTCGGACGCCAAGTCTGACAACAAAGCCGCAGCCAAAGGCGGATCGAAGGCCAAATCGGCAGCCGCTGCCAAGGATGCCGCAAAATCGAATTCCAAGGCTGACGCGAAAACCGACAAGGCCGAGATTCAGGCCGACGAAACCATCGGCAATGCGGCTGCAACCGGCGCGCCCGTACTAGCCGCAGACACGACCATCGCTGATGCAACGGCGAAGACTGGCGCGGTTCAAATTTCCGCCGCCGCCATGATCGCTGCTGCCGCAGGCGACGGATCCGGCACGACCGCGACAAAACCCACCACCGACGGCAAGCCGGACGACGCCAAGACCTCATCGGCCGCAACACCGGTTGTTTCTGCTGTCGTGCCCGACGCGTCCGCCATTGTCGCCGTTGTTGTGCCTGTCGCTGCGACGACAGCCGCTCAGGTTACGGCCTCGGCCGGAAAAACCGACGGCCAGATCGCAGCCGTGCAGACCGCCGCAACTCAATCGGTAGCGGCGACTGCGACAGCATCCGCCGCAACTGCTTCCGATATCAAAGCTGACGCCGTAGCGAGCGCCGCAACGCCAGCAGCCGCTGCACCGGCATCTTCGACCGTTCCCCCGGCCGCAACGACGGACTCGGCCCCAGCTGCGACAGACCAGACGGCCAAAGCCGCGACAACCGCCGTTCAAGCACAAACGCTGGCCGTAACCGGCGATGCTTCGGTTGACGCAACGGTAGCGATCGCCGATTCCGCCGTGGCGCAGCCGGTTGCACCGGGCAAGCCGAAAGTAGCGCCCGTCGCAACGCATGCCGACAAGGCGGCGGCCGAGACCGACGTCAAAGCGAGCTTCACCCCCGCAGTTACCCTGCCCGGCCAGACCGCCGAAGCTCACGCCCCACGCGGAGCCGAACACAGCAAGGACGGGAGCGACAACATCGCCGCGCATGCCGACAAGACGGATGCCGCGCCAGCGGAATCCAAGGACAAGGCCGCTTCAGCAACGCCGGCAACCGCGACGGCCGAACACCGCGCTCCTGCAATTGCGCGCCCCGCTTTGCCCGACGTGAATCTTCCGCCGGTCCAGACCCAGCAGACGCAGCCTTTGCAGACCCAGACGCCGAATCTGACTGCCACGGCGGCACCTCAACTCAATACGACGCTGGCCAATACGCCGGTGCCCGTCAGCGGTCTCGCCGCAGACATCGCGCTGAAGGCCGCCGGCGGCAACAGCCGCTTCGATATCCGCCTCGATCCCGCCGAACTCGGCCGCATCGACGTGCGTCTCGACGTGGACAAGCACGGCAACGTCACCTCGCATCTGACCGTCGAGAAACCTTCTACGCTCGACATGCTGCGTCAGGACGCGCCGAAATTGCAGCAGGCGCTCGAAGACGCGGGCCTGAAGACCGGCGACAGCGGTTTGCAATTCAGCCTGCGCGACCAGTCATCGGGCCGTAACGACAGCAACGACGGATCGGGCCGCAATTCGCATCGCCTGATTATCAGCGAAGACGACACCGTGCCCGCGCAGATCGCCGGGCAGACTTACGGACGCGGGCTCTCGTCGAGCAGCGGCATCGACATCAGGGTTTGAGGAGACAGTCATGGCCGTAGATGCAACCATGCCGTCGGTGGTGACGTCCGCAGCAGCGACGACGACCACCAGCAGCAGCAGTTCGACCAGCACCACCAGTTCGAATTCGACGGCAGGTCTTGCGAGTAACTTCCAGACCTTCCTGACACTGCTGACCACGCAGTTGCAAAACCAGAACCCGCTCGACCCGCTGGATACCAACCAGTTCACCGCGCAGCTCGTTCAGTTCGCGCAGGTCGAACAGCAGCTCAAGGCCAACGATCAACTCGCTTCGCTGGTGTCGCTTCAGAAGACCGCGCAGGCGACGCAGGCGCTGAACTTCGTCGGCTCCACCGTTGCGGTCGATGGCTCGACCGTGGCCTTCAACGGCTCGGCGACCTGGAATCTGAACGCCGCGAAGGATGCCAACGCAACAATCACGATCTCGAACTCGGCCGGACAGGAAGTCTACAATGGCGGTTATTCGCTGAAGTCCGGCAATTCGAGCTTCGTGTGGGACGGCAAGGGCAATGACGGCACAAAATGGCCGCAGGGCAACTACAAGATGACCGTCACCGCCAAAGACTCGCAGGGCCAGCCGGTGACTGTTTCGACGGAAATCCAAGGCGTGGTCGATTCGGTCGATCTCACCGCCTCGCCCGCTCTGCTGTCGATGGGCGGCAACAACTATACGGTCGATCAGATCAAGCGCGTGATCCGCAATAACACAACGACATCGACTTCGTCGTCGTAGCGCAACATCTCAAATATGAATCAAATCTAAACCTGCTCTCGATTGCGAGAGCGGGTTTTTCGCGTTCAACGAGATTTGTATTGGACACATGAACTTAGGCAAATTTTAAGCCCAGCCGGGTACGTTATTCCCAAGAGTTCGTTCCATGCGTTCAGTAGTTTTCGAGTTTGTGAGTACACCATGACAGAACCCCACCGCCCGAGGGTCAAGTACGTCATCGGGCCAGATGGCAGTCCGCTGACGATTGCCGATCTTCCAGCGCCCGGCACCAAACGGTGGGTTATCCGCCGTAAGGCCGAGGTTGTTGCCGCTGTTCGCGGCGGTCTCCTCTCATTGGAAGAAGCGTGCAGCCGCTATACGCTGACCGTCGACGAATTCCTGTCCTGGCAGTTCTCCATCGACCAGCATGGCCTTGCCGGCCTGCGCACCACGCGTATCCAGCAATATCGCCAGTAAGACCTTTTTCTTTCATTTAGACGATTTTCCGAAAACCGGTCCCTTCACGGGAGGCCGGCTTTTGGCATTTCAGCGAATTCCCGGCCGCCGTTAACCCGCGTTAACCATCTGGAAACCATACCTAGGCAATTCTTGCCCAGTCGGCATGTAGCCGAATCTTGGGGCTGGTTCGTTGCAGGGTCTGTTGTCATTCCTCAAAAGTCTGGGTGCGGCGCGAATGGCGGCAATGGCCGCCGTGACGTTCGCGCTCGTCGGCTTTTTCGGCTTCGTCATCATGCGCGTCACCACGCCGCAGATGACCACCCTCTTTACCGATCTGTCCTATGAAGACTCCTCGGGGATCATCAAGGAACTCGACCGCCAGGCGATCCCCTACGAACTAAAGAACGACGGCGCTGTCATCATGGTGCCGAAGGACCGGGTCACGAAGCTGCGCATGAAGCTCGCCGAAGGCGGCATGCCGAAAGGCGGCGGCGTCGGCTACGAGATTTTCGACAAGTCCGACGCGCTGGGCTCAACCAGCTTCGTCCAGAACATCAATCATCTGCGCGCCCTCGAAGGCGAACTCGCCCGCACCATCAAGGCGATCGACCGCATCCAGGCCGCCCGCGTCCATCTGGTGCTGCCGGAACGGCCGCTGTTCTCCCGCGAAACGCCGGAGCCGTCGGCCTCCATCGTCCTGCGCGTACGTGGCCAGCTTGAGCCCGCACAGGTCCGCGCCATCCGTCATATCGTCGCCTCCGCCGTCAACGGCATGAAGGCGCAGCGCGTCTCCATCGTCGACGAGACCGGTCAGTTGCTTGCCAATGGCGGCGCCGATGCCGACTCGGTCGACGGCGCCAATGGCGACGAGCGCCGCGCCTCTTATGAGAAGCGGATGCGCGATCAGGTCGAGCGCATTGTTTCGTCCGTCGTCGGCGCAGGCCGCGCGCGCGTGCAGCTCTCGGCGGATTTCGACTACAACAAGGTGACACAGACTTCCGACAAATTCGATCCGGAAGGCCGCGTGCTGCGCTCGAGCCAGACGCGCGAAGAATCGTCGGCCACAGCGAATGCAAATGACGGTCAAGTCACCGTCAACAATGAATTGCCGGGCAACCAGACTTCTGCCGGCGGCGCTCCGAACCCCAAGGACCAGAGCAAGAAGAGCGAGGAAATCAACAATTACGAGATTTCCCGCGTCACCAAGACCGAAGTCACCGAAGCCGGGCGCGTCAACCGTCTCTCGGTCGCGGTTCTCGTCGATGGCACCTACAACAAGAACGAAAAAGGCGAAGTCGTCTACGCCGCGCGCCCGAAGGAAGAACTCGACCGCATCGGTGCGCTGGTCCGCTCCGCCATCGGCTTCGACCAGAAGCGCGGCGATCAGGTCGAGATCGTCAATCTGAAATTCGCCGACGAGCCTTCGGTCATTCCCGTGCAGGAATCGAAGGGCCTGCTCGGCATGTTCCAGTTCACCAAAGACGACATCATGTATTTCATCGAGCTTGGCGTGATGTCGCTGCTCGGTCTGATCGTGCTGTTCATGGTCGTTCGCCCGCTGGTCAAGCGCGTTCTCGCCGCCGATCCCGCAGCCGCCAAACCAGCCGCCTTGCCGGTGCCGGTCGAAGCTGCCGCACCTGCCGTCACCCAGCTCACGCATAACGCGACATCCCAGATGATCGATGTCGCTCAGGTGCAGGGCCAGGTGCACGCGCAGTCCGTTCACCGCGTCGGCGAACTCGCCGAGCGCAATCCGACAGAAACCGCATCCATCATTCGTCAGTGGCTTGCAGAACCGGTGTGATCTGACATGGCAACAGCACCCGCACTCCCGGCTCCGAACACCAGCGACATTGCAGGCGTGGTTGCCGCGCTTGCCAGCCGTCAGGCGGGACGGCCGCGCGGCAAGCAGATGAGCGGGCCGAAACGTGCCGCGATCATGATGCTGGCGCTGGGCGAACAATATGGCGGCAAGGTCTGGTCGATGCTCGACGACGACGAGGTGCGTGAACTGTCGCTCGTGATGTCGCAACTCGGCACCGTCGAAGCCGACGTCGTCGAAGATCTGATGCTCGAATTCGTTTCGCGCATGTCGGCGTCAGGTGCGCTGATGGGCAATTTCGACGCGACCGAACGGCTGTTGCAGCAATATCTGCCGTCGGAACGCGTCAACGGCATCATGGATGAAATTCGCGGCCCCGCCGGCCGCAACATGTGGGAGAAGCTCTCCAACGTGCAGGAAGAGGTTCTGGCGAACTATCTCAAGAACGAATATCCGCAGACCATCGCTGTCGTCCTCTCCAAACTGAAACCGGAACACGCCGCGAAAGTGCTGGCGATTCTGCCGGAAGACATGGCGCTCGATGTCGTCGGGCGCATGCTCAAGATGGAAGCCGTGCAGAAGGAAGTCATCGAGCGTGTCGAGCAGACGCTGCGCACCGAATTCATGTCGAACCTGTCGCAGACCCGCCGCCGCGACGCCCATGAAGTAATGGCGGAAATCTTCAACAATTTCGACCGCCAGACCGAAACCCGCTTCATCACCTCGCTCGAAGAAGACAACCGCGAATCCGCCGAACGCATCAAGGCGCTGATGTTCACCTTCGACGATCTGGTCAAGCTGGACTCCGCGTCCGCGCAGACGCTGATGCGTCATGTCGACAAGGACAAGCTCGGCATTGCGCTCAAGGGCGCGAACGACGCGGTGCGCCAGTTCTTCATGGGCAACATGTCGAGCCGCGCGGCGAAGATGCTGACCGACGACATGGCCGCCGCAGGTCCGGTTCGGCTGCGCGACGTGGATGAAGCACAGGCATTGCTGGTTAATCTCGCCAAGGATCTCGCGGCCAAAGGCGAAATCATGTTGCAGAAAAACCGCGCTGACGACGAACTGGTGTACTGATGGGCGCACCCGCAAAATTTCTTTTCGACACGGACTTCGCGGCACCCGCCTCTGCAAAAGAGCGCGCCGCGACATCGGCCGAGATCGCCCAGCAGGTCGCGGACGCCGAAGTGCGCGGCTATCGCGAAGGTTTCGAGGCCGCGCAGCGCGAGGCCAGGATCGAAAGCGACCGGCGTTCGGCGCTCGCGCTCGAAGAAATCGGCATCGGCATCAACGGCATCGCCGGGCGTTTCTCCGGCATCGAAGGCCGCATGGAGACCGAAGCCATTGAAGTGGCGATGGCCGTCGCGCGCAAACTGTGCAGCGAACTGATGGCGGCCGAGCCTCTCACAGAGATCGTGGCGCTGGTGCAGGATTGCTTCCGCCATCTAACATCCACCCCGCATATCGTGGTTCGCATCAACGACGATCTCTACGACACAGCACGCCAAAGCATCGAGCAGCTTGCCAAGCGCAGCGGCTTCGAGGGCCGGCTGGTTATTCTCGCCGAGCCGCAGATTTCAGGCGGCGACTGCAAAATCGAATGGGCCGATGGCGGCGTGACGCTGGATCGCACATCCATCGACTCCAAAATCGACGAGCTCGTCGGGCGCTATCTGGCGACCCGCAATCAGGCCGACATACAAGCGGCCGTGAGGACCGACCATGAGTGACACAAACACCAACGTCCCGCTTCCCGAGCTGAACGCTGCGGACACACCGGCCATCGACGATCAGACGATGTACGCCGACGACGATCCGGGGGCGCGCATCGCCGCCGATCTCGAAGCGGTGTTCGACGTTCCCGTGCAGGTGTCTGCCGTGCTCGGCCGTTCGCGCATGGATGTCGCTGAACTGCTCAAGCTCGGTCCGGGCACCGTGCTCGAACTCGACCGGCGCGTCGGCGAAGCCATCGACATCTACGTCAACAACCGTCTCGTCGCGCGCGGCGAAGTCGTGCTGGTCGAAGACAAGCTCGGCGTCACCATGACGGAAATCATCAAGACGGAACGCGCCTAGAATTTTGAATCTAACAACCCGGTGTCGAAAATGACGCGGGGACAATAACAGGAGCAAACCATGCGGCTTCTCATCGTTGGCACCCTCAAGGGCCAACTCACCACCGCAACGAAGATCGCCATGCAGAATGGCGCAACCGTCACGCACGCCGAAGACGCCGAACAGGCGATGGCTGTTCTGCGCGGCGGCAAGGGTGCGGATCTTCTCCTTGTCGATGTCGCGCTCGATATTCGCGATCTCGTGACGCGGATCGAAGCCGAACACATCCACGTGCCGATCGTCGCCTGCGGTATCACGACCGACGCCCGCGCTGCGGTCGCCGCAATCCACGCCGGCGCAAAAGAATACATTCCGCTGCCGCCCGACCCGGAACTGATCGCCGCCGTCCTGGCCGCAGTCGCCAACGACTCGCGCGATCTGATCTACCGCGACGAATCGATGACCAAGCTCATCAAGCTGGCGCAGCAGATCGCGGGCTCCGATGCGTCGGTGATGATTACCGGCGAATCCGGCACCGGCAAGGAAGTGCTGGCGCGCTACGTCCACACGCGATCCAATCGCGCGAAGAAGCCGTTCATCTCGATCAATTGCGCGGCGATCCCCGAGCATCTGCTGGAATCCGAATTGTTCGGACACGAGAAGGGATCGTTCACCGGCGCGGTCGCACGCCGCATCGGCAAGTTCGAGGAAGCCAGCGGCGGCACGCTGCTGCTCGACGAAATTTCCGAAATGGACATTCGCCTGCAATCGAAACTGCTGCGCGCCATTCAGGAGCGTGTGATCGATCGCGTCGGCGGCACCAAGCCCGTGCCGGTCGACATCCGCATCATTGCGACCTCGAACCGCAATCTTGCCGACGCGGTGAAAGACGGCTCGTTTCGCGAAGATTTGCTGTTTCGTCTCAACGTCGTGAACCTGAAGATTCCGCCGCTGCGCGAGCGTCCCCAGGACGTTCTCGAACTGGCGCAGCATTTCGCGAAGAAATATTCAGACGCCAATGGCGTGCCGCTGCGGCCGATTTCAGCGGAAGCACGTCAGGTGCTGATAACCAACCGCTGGCCCGGCAACGTCCGCGAACTGGAGAACACCATCCACCGCGCGGTTCTGATGGCGAGCGGCGACGAAATCGGCCCCGACGCGATCCTGTCGCCCGACGGCGACCGGCTCGATCTGTCGAAAACCGCGCCTGCCGTTGCGCACGCGACGATGGCCGCCGAACAGGTCACGCGCGCGCTCGTGGGACGAACCGTCGCCGACGTCGAACGCGATCTGATCCTCGAGACGCTGAAGCATTGCCTCGGCAACCGCACCCATGCCGCCAACATTCTCGGCATCTCGATCCGCACGCTACGCAACAAGCTCAACGAATATGCCGACGATGGCTCGCCTATTCCGCCGCCGGGCGCAGGCGAACTGCGCGGCGCCGCCTGACACCGACCAACAAAAGTGTGAGCAAACTTGAAGCTGGCGCGAAAGCGCCGGCTTTTTCTTTACGCGCGCGCTTTTTCGATATTCGCGCTGCGCTCCGGCACGCCGAACTCCTTGCGGCACACTTCGGCGAGCGCCGCGACCCCCTCGCGAATGTCCCGCACGGACGGCGAGGCAAAACACAGCCGCAGGCGGCTCTTGCTGTGCGCGGCATTCACCGACCACTCGGTGCCGGGATTGATCGCGATGCCTGACGCGAGCGCCGCCTGATAGAGCTTCATCGTATCGACATTGTCCGGCAGCTTGACCCAGAGAAAAATCCCGCCTTTCGGGTCGTCGAACTCAGCCGCCGTACCGAACTGTTCGGCCAGAGCATCCATCAGCGCATCGAGCTTCACGCGCAAACCCTTCGTGAGCTTCGGCACATGATCGTTGAAATGCGCGGCGCAGAATTCGGCGAGCACCATCTGCTCCAGCGCGCCCGAACCCGCGTCCGTCTTGATGCTGAGAATTCGCGACAGCACATCCCATGGCGCGACGATATAGCCGACGCGCAAGGCCGGCGCGACAGACTTCGAGAACGAACCGATGTGAATGACGTTGTTCGCTTTGCTCATGGCGTAGATCGCGGGCGGACGCTTTCCGTTCCAGATCAGGTCGGCGTAACAATCGTCCTCGAAAATTGGCACGCCGTACTGGTCCGCGAGTTTCAGGAGATCGCGGCGGCGCTGCTCGCTCAGGATCGTGCCGGTCGGATTCTGCACCGTCGGAATGGTGTAGATGTATTTCGGCTTGATGCCCTTCGCCTTGAGATCGGCCAGCGCATTCTGAACCGCGTCGATCCGCATGCCTTCACCATCGAGCGGAATTCCGACGATCTTGATTCCACGCCGCGTCAGCCGCGTGATCGATCCCTGATAGCATTCCTGCTCGATCAGCACCGTGTCGCCCGGTGACAGTAAAATCCCGTTCACCAGATCGAGTCCCTGCAACGAGCCAGACGTGATGAGAATTTCATCCGCCGTGCAGACGATGCCGGCATCGCGCTTGAGCTTGCCGACGAGGAATTCGCGCAACGGACGATAGCCGAGCGGGCCACTGTTCAGTCCATAGGTCGCAAGCGTCGCGCCTTCGCGGACCAGCACCGCGTTCGACGCGGCGGTGAGCTGTCCGACCGGCACCTGATCGGCATCGTTGTTGCCGCCGACGAAATTGTATTTGGGAAATCCCGTCCACTTGATCGCAGGCGGCGGCAGACCCTGGACGAAATCGAACGAACTCATGAACGCTCCCGATTGTTCTTTTTTCTTGAGGACGATTTATAGAGCCGTTTGGTCGCGGTGCAACCGCTCAGGCGCGCGAGGGCGTATCGCTGCGCTGGAAGATGACCGGCGGACGCTCAGGGTCATCGGTCGCAACCGCGCGACGATAGAAATTGAACGCGAACAGGCCGAACACCGTGACCACAAACAGGATCACGGCGAGAACCGCAATGCGCTTAAGCATGCGCATCATTTCGGCTTGGACGCCGCGCGTTTGGCGACATGCCGCTGCATAAGCCACAGCACCGGCACATAGATCAGCTCCATGAACAAGCCGAAGATCGTGCCGTTGCTCGGAACGGGGCGCATCAGGAATGCGTAGAAATGCGCAAGGCCTCCGAGAAAGATCAAAAAGCAGAGAATGCGAAATCGCCGCGTCCGATGCTCGATATGCGGGACCGTGGTCAGAAACAACACGCCGATGCCGGCCACAATCGCGGACAGGAAGCGGAAATAATTGTCGATCACCGTGTTACCGGTGCCGTGCAGAAACTGCACGCCGAGGAAAACGCCGCACAGCCCGATGGCCAGCAGTACCAGCGCGCCGAAAACTGTCGCGATCTGAAGGAGCAGGCGTTCCATGATGGCGATGTCCTGACCGAACCTGCGGCAAATATACATAACAGAAGGGCACAAGTGCGACGGCCGTTCACGGTTCGGCAGTCATTTATTTCCCTAATCGCCGCCGAGTCGGTTATGCAGATCAGCCTCCGGAAGCTCCCTTCGATTTTCGACATGACCACCTTCACCCCGCATCAGGATCAGGCGCTGTCCGCCGTCGCCGACTGGCTCAAGGCCAAGCCGGGCAAAAACGGCACGCCGCCGGTGTTTCGCCTGTTCGGCTATGCCGGAACGGGAAAGACGACGCTGGCGCGCCATATCGCGGACGGCGTCGACGGCGCGGTGAAATTCGCGGCCTTCACCGGCAAGGCTGCGCTGGTGATGCGAAACAAGGGCTGCGACAACGCCTCGACTATTCACTCTCTTATCTATCGCACGCGCGAGTCGGGCGAGGAGCAGCCGAGCTTTGAATTGTGGGACGATGCGCCCGCCTCCAAGGCCAAGCTGATCGTGATCGACGAATGTTCGATGGTGGATGCTGAACTCGGCCGCGATCTGATGTCGTTCGAGTGTCCGCTGCTTGTGCTTGGCGATCCCGCGCAGCTTCCGCCGATTCAGGGTGGCGGATTTTTTACCAATGCGGAGCCGGATGCGATGCTGACCGAAGTGCATCGTCAGGCGCAGGACGACCCGATCGTGCGGATGTCGATGGCAGTGCGCGAAGGCCGCGCGCTCGATCTCGGCACGTTCGGCGAGAGCGAGGTCGTGCGGCGCGACGCACTCGATCCCGGCCGCGTCATGGAAGCCGATCAGATTCTCGTCGGCCGCAACAACACCCGCCGCTCCTACAACATGCGCGTGCGCCAGAAGAACGACATCGAAGATCCCTTGCCGGTCGCGGGCGACAAGCTGGTTTGCCTGCGAAACAACCGCAAGAAGGCGCTGTTCAACGGCGGGCTGTGGCGCGTGAAGTCGCGCGCAGCATCCAAATCGCAGATCATCACCATGCGGCTGTCGCCGGATGAGGAATTCGGCGCAAAGGTCACGAAGGTTTCAGTGCGCGCCGATTGCTTCGGCGGCGGCATCGAGGACATTCCGTGGGAACAACGCCGGCCCTACGACGAATTCGATTACGGTTATGTGCTCACCGTTCACAAATCGCAGGGCTCGCAGTGGGACGACGTCGTGCTGTTCGACGAGAGCTTTGCGTTTCAGGACAGCCGTGCGCGCTGGCTTTATACCGGCATCACGCGCGCGGCGAAGCGGTTAACGGTGGTCGTCTAAGACTTTGTACAGGCCTCCGCTGCCGCACCGCAAAACGCAATTTCCTTGAGCCGAGGCGCCGTTTTTCACTAAGGTCGGTTCCAAGCCGGGCCCAAGAACCGGCGTTCAAAACCAGGGAATGCCGGGGCAATCATGACCGATCTCGTGACAGGCCGGCTGGATGAATCCAGCCGCGAATTCGCTGCGGCTGGAGGATTCGGCAGCCGTCTGCGACGCGTCGCACGATGGTTTGCGGCGCGCGACCTCTACGATCTCGCCTCGCTGATTGCGATGCTGTCGCTGCTGATTCTGGCCTGCGCGACCTTTGACGACTATGCGATCTCCAACGACGAGGGCGTGCAGCACCATTACGGCGAACTCATCATCGCCTATTACAAGAGCGGCTTCACCGACCAGTCGCTGTTCAAGCTGGACAATCTTTATCTCTACGGCGGCCTGTTCGATGTCGGCCTGATTCTGCTCGGCAAGATTCTGCCGTTCGATCAATATGAGCTGCGCCATCTTGTCTGCGCGCTGATCGGTATCGGCGGCATCGGCTTTGCCGCCCTCACCGCACGGATGATTTCGGGTGCGCGCGCCGCTTTCTTCACGGTCGTCGCACTCGCGCTTTGCGGGTCTTGGTACGGCACGATGTTCAACGACACCAAGGGAATCCCGCAGGCCACATTCATGGCCGGCGCGATGTATTTCCTGATCCGCGCGACGCGCGATCTTCCGGCGCCGCGCATGCGCGATGTAATCGGCTTCGGCATTATGACCGGCGCCGCGCTCGGCATCAAATCGCTCAGTCTTCTGCTCGTCGGCTATTTCGGCATCGCGATTCTGATGAGCACGCCTCGTCCTGTCATCGGGCACGTTCGCGACCGCACCGGATTCGTTCTCACTTCGGCGCTGCATCTTCTGCCCGCAATGATGATCGCCTACGTCATCATGATCGGCGCGTGGCCGTGGTCCGCGCTGTCGCCGCTCAATCCGATCCGCGGCCTGCTGAGTTTCGGCGATTTCCATTATCACATCCGCACGGTGTTGTTCGGCCGCTTCTACGAGATGGCGGATGTGCCGAGTTACTACGTGCCGACCTATATCGCGATCCGGCTGCCGCTTCTGACACTCGGCGCCGCCGTCTTTTCTCTCGGCCTGCTGTTCACGAAAGTCTTCGCGCGCGAAGCGGACGGCAACCCTGCACGCCATCGCGAGATCGGTCTCATCGCATTCACGGCGATTTTTCCTGTGCTGTGTCAGGTCGTCACCGAAGGACCGGCAATCGACGGCTGCCGCCATTTCATGTTCGTGTTTCCGTCGATCGCCATTCTCGCCGGAATGGGGGTCAGCGCATTCATCGGCATTCTGGCGCGGTGGCATCGCCGCGCGATGATTGCCGGGCTTGCCGTCATTGCGTCGCTTTACGCGCTGACGGCGAGCAAGCTCTACACGCTGCATCCTTACGAATATCTCTATTACAATCAGCTTGTCGGCGGGCTTGAAGGCGCATCGCGGCGGTTTGTGACGGACTACTGGGTCAACATCATGCCGGAAGCGGTCGATGAGCTTCACGACTATCTCGACCGCACCGAACCTGCGACCGCCCAAACCAGGAACTATCGCGTTGCGGTCTGCGGCGAGCGCGTGTCGTATGAAGAATACGCGCGGCCCAATCTGCAATGGATCAAGATGTGGGACTGGCGCTATGCCGATTTCTACATCGCGCCGACGCATATGAACTGCGACCGCAACCTCGGCGGCAAGGTGGTTGCGAAAATCGAACGAATGGGCGTCACCATTGGCGTCGTCAAGGATCGCCGCGACATACGAACGCCGGGCAAGCCGGCCGAATAGAACCGCCCGGCAACAGGAAAACGAACGAGGAAACAGCCATGACCAGCATCGCAACATCCGCGCGCGGCGCATTCGCCCTGCTCGCTCTTGCAAGCATTTCGGTGTCCGTCGCTTCCGCCCAGACCGCGCCGCCGGCAATTCCGGATGCCGCGCAGAGCGATCCGAAGGCGCGCGGCATGATGCAGGGTTTCCCGCCGCCGCCCGACAAGATCATCCGCTTCGGCGACGGATCGAGCTCGCGCTTCCCGAATACGCGCTGGGCATTCAGCCACATTCGCGAACTGGTCCCGACGGCGAACGTCTCGCGCGGTCAACCACGCGCGCTACCGCTGCTTCGCGCCGAGCGCGATCTCGGCAAGATCACGTTCCAGACGCTCGACGGCAAAACCGTCAATTTCGCCGACGCGCTGGGGCTGACCTATACCGACGCGATTCTGGTGATGCACAAGGGCCGCATCGTGTTCGAGAAATATTTCGGCGAAGGTGCGGTGGATCGTCCGCATATCGCGTTCTCGGTGACGAAATCCTTCGTCGGCACGCTGGCCGCGATTCTCGCCGTCGAAGGCAAGCTCGATCCGAATGCCTTGGTCACGAAATACGTGCCCGAATTGAAAGACACGGCTTACGGCGACGCGACCGTGCGTCAGGTCATGGACATGACCATCGGCGTGAAGTTCTCCGAGAATTACTCCGACCCGAAGGCCGAGGTGTTCGACTACGCGCGCGCCGGAGGAATGGTGCCTGCGCGTCCCGACTACGCGGGGCCGAAAACATTTTTCGAGTTTCTTGTGACGCTTCAGAAGGAAGGCAATCACGGCGACGCATTCGCCTACAAGACGTCGAATGCCGAGGTACTCGCGTGGATCGTCAAGCGCGCGAGCAATCTCTCGCTTGCCGACCTTCTGTCGCAAAAGGTCTGGTCCAAAATCGGCGCCGATCAGGACGCCTACTTCATGGTGGACAGCATCGGCACGGAATCCGGCGGCGGCGGATTCAACACCACGCTGCGCGACCTCGCACGCTTCGGCGAGATGATGCGCAACAAGGGCATGGTCGACGGCAAGCAGGCCATTCCGGCCGCAGCCGTTGCCGACATCGAGAAAGGCGGCGACAAGGCGAACTTCGCCAAGGCAGGCTACACGCTGCTGAAAGGCTGGTCGTATCGCGACATGTGGTGGATCACGCACAACGAGAACAACGCCTATATGGCACGCGGCATTTACGGACAGAACATCTACGTCGATCCGAAGGCCGAAATGGTGATCGTGCGCTACGCCTCGCATCCGATGGCCGCGAACGCCGCCAACGATCCGGTCACGCTGCCGCTCTATATGGCGGTCGCGAAAGAACTGATGAAGAAGTGACGCGAACTGCAACGTCGCCTGATCTTCGCGGTCAGGCGACGTTGCGTTCCGGCGCGACGAATTCCGCCTCACCCTCGCCGAGCAGACGGCGCAGTTCTTCCTCGAGAAATTCATTGGCGATGATGAGTGCTTTCAATGCGCCGCGCAGATCGCCGCCGCAGGTGGCGATGGCGCTGTCGACGGCGCGGTCGTAGCGATCGAGATCATGCTGTTTTGAGGGCTGAAACATCGCGACTCTCCTTCCGTTTTCTTGTTCACTATTTGTTCCTGTGGCGGAATTTGTCAAGGCGAGTGTTTTCCGCGCGCTGGAAAAATCCGACTTGTCCACCGCACATCATTTCGGATCGGTCTTTGATTGTCTCGACCGGCCGCCCATATTCTCCAGCGCGACTGTGCGCGATCGTGTTTGACGCCGCCTCGTTCCATTCGTCTGCTCTGCCGAAAATTCCATGTCCCGTTTCACAAATAAGTGTGGCCAGAGGACTGTAACAACGCCCTCATCGTCCCGTATCTCTGGCAACCCACGGCGATTCGACGACCGCAAAGGAAAGCCCATGCGCAACTTCCTGTTCAGCAAGACCGCCATCGCTTTGACCGCAGCCTGCGTGCTTGCGCTGTCGTGGTTTGTCGCCGTGCCTTCGCGCGCCGCCGAGGAAGCCTTCGTCATTCCCGCGCCGACGAACGACATCGCGCCTGGCAACGGCACCAAAACGCTCGTGCTTGCGGGCGGCTGTTTCTGGGGCGTGCAAGGCGTCTATCAGCACACGAAGGGCGTGACGCAGGCCGTGTCCGGATATTCGGGCGGACTCGCACGAACGGCGAATTACGAAACCGTCGGACGCGGAACGACAGGCCACGCGGAAGCCGTGCAGATCACCTACGATCCCAAGCAGGTCAGCTTCGGCAAGCTGCTTCAGATCTATTTCTCCGTGGTGCACGATCCGACGCAGCTCAATCGTCAGGGACCGGACACCGGCACGCAATATCGCTCGACCGTGTTCACGTCCGACCCTGCCGAACGCAAGGCCGTCGAGGATTACATCGCGCAGCTGAATGCCGCGAAGGTCTATCCGAAATCGATTGCCACCACGCTCGAGCCGATGCAGGGTTTCTATGCTGCGGAAGATTATCATCAGGATTACCTGACGCTGCATCCGAACCAGCCCTATATCGTGTTCAACGATCTGCCGAAGGTCGAAAATCTGAAAAAGATGTTTGCCGATAATTATCGCGAGAAACCGGTGCTGGTGCGCGAAGCCAAGGCCGGCAACTAAAATCTGTCCGGCCTGTCGAATACGAAGCGGCGGCCCAACGGTCGCCGCTTCTCGCATTTTGCGTTATATTCAAAACAATAAAGGAGCATCGCATGTCCGACACAAAAACGAATACCGGCTCCGGCAGAATCGAAAAATCCGAAAGCGAATGGCGCAAGGAATTGACGCCGATGCAATACGCCGTGCTGCGCGAGAAGGCGACCGAGCGGCCCTTCACCGGCGAGTACGATCACTCCTTCGATCCGGGCACGTATGTGTGTGCAGGATGCGGACAGCCATTATTTGAGTCGGATGCGAAATTCGATTCAGGCTGCGGCTGGCCGGCGTTCTCGCAACCGGCGAAGGAAAGCGCGATCGACGAAGAAACGGACGTCACGCATGGGATGGTTCGCACTGAAGTTCTGTGTTCAAAATGCGAAGGCCATCTGGGTCACGTGTTTCCGGACGGACCCGGCCCCACAGGGCTGCGCTACTGCATCAACTCCGCGGCACTGAAACTTCAACCGAAGTAACAACGTTCCTATATCGAAACCTTAACATCCATGCGGCCACAATCCGGCCGCATGGATTCTTATGGTCTGGCCCCCGGCTTCAAAAACAAAAAAATCGCCCGTTCACTCGAAGGAATCCACCATGTCCCGCTCGACCCATATTCTCCTCGGCCTCGGCCTTGCCGGTCTCATTGCCGAGACCGTTATATCTCACCCTGCACTCACCGTGGATAAGGTGAAGCTGTTCAAGGTCACGACCTCGAACAGCGAATTCGTTGTCGGCCTGACGAAGGACGAACTCGCACGTCTCCATACGAGCGATGCCGCAAGCCTCGCGCAGGTCTTGCAGAACGGCGGCGCCATGAATGCGTGGCAATACGCGGTTCGGCGCGGCGCAGGCGGCGAACAGGAAGAAGCGCCGGTGAAGAAAATCGTTCTCACGTCGGACGCTTCAATGCGGATCGAGGCGTATCGGGCGCAGATGCGCGTTGTGCCGATTGCCGAAGTCCGCATGGCGCAGGCCGCCGAGTAAATTCCGCGCTTCTGCCCTTTATTGGAACCGGTCGCATCCCATCTGCCCGAATGCGTAAGCCCGCAGCATCCAGGCTGCGGGCTTTTTCGCCTCTGGATGCGGTTAGAGCCTTGAATTTCAAGCATTTATCGGACCCGGCTAAAGTCCCGCCCGCCGTTCATCATGCTCCCAATGTCGGGTCGCAATTGGCAAAAAATGGCCTATATTAGGGGCTGTTCTGGAATAAATGACGCGAGCCGCAGCGGTACCCCAAATCCGCGCCGCGCCCGTCATGTCCGCGAAAACCAAAACGAAGAAGGCCCGGTGTCATGGCTGCGTTCAATTACAATACCGAAGCTGAGTTGTTTCCTGCGGCGATCCGCAAGAAGAAACGCGCCGGCTTCGCGTACCGCCGTTTTCCGACCGCAGCCGAGGCCGTGCAATTTGCGATCGAGCAACTGCCTGCCGATTCGCTGAACGGCGCCTACCTCCAGGTGGACGAAGCCCGTTTCGACCAGAGCGGTATCCGCACGCTTTATGAAGCGGCCGAATTTCCGCTGAAGCGCAACCGTCCGAAGCCCGCGCCTGTGGTCGAGGAAGTCGCAGCACCTGCCGTTGCGCCTGTCGCCGCGACGCCTGCGAAGAAGCCGGTTGCAAAGACCGCCGCAAAGGCCGCGCCAAAGGCCAAGCGCACCGCCTCCGCGCGTTAATATTTAAATATCCATTCGCGGCTGCTTCTCCATCCATCTCCGCAAAATTCGCATGTTGCGGATATTGGCGCGGAACATGACATCGAACGCATCGCCGACGAACGGCACCAGTCCCACCACGCCATCGAGCGCGACATTGCCGAGCATCCGCGCCACCACATGACGCGGCGCGCCGAGCGAACGCGCCTCGCGCACGATCCACAGTGAGATCGCGGTGGTCAGAATATCGCCGACCACCGGAATGAGACCGACGAGACCGTCGACGCCGTAGCGGATTTTGGTGCCCGGCAGCACGAAGGCGACATCGAGCAGCTTTGCCAGCGCATCGAGCCGCGCGAAACGCTGCTCGCGCGTCAGCTTTCCGAACTGCATGTCGCCGAGCGAGGCCGAGATATTCTCGAAATCGAGGCCTTGCGTGAAACCGCTTTGATTCATGCGGCCCGCAAAGCCGGAACGTGCGCGCGCGTCATTGCCGTCCTGATCGATGATCGGCGCGCGCCTGGGCCCGGCGCTGCGCGGCCTGTCGCGCACCGGCTCCAGAATTTCCTCACCCATATCGCCACGCGCCATGCGCCTGATCCTCGAAACCGCCCGGAATGGGCAAACATCGCTACATAGGAACGCTTTGAGGCCGCACAAGTTGCCAGGCCGATTTTACAAAGCGAAATTTTCACTGGCGCCGCCGCGTCATTTTCGCGCAAGTGCTGCAAGATGCCGCGCGCGCCGCGCCACAAGCTCGCGCCACTCCGTCACGTTTTCGCGCGGGAGTGTGATCTCGCGGGGCAAAGTCCACACGCAGCGCCGCTCGGTGCCGATGCATTTTCGCGCGCGCCGGCAATCGGACAGGCTGCACTCCGCCGACAGATTGCACAGCTGCGCCATGCGCGTCAGCACGGCGTAGAGTTGACGCTCGATCGAGCCGTCATTGCGAACGCTAGAACCATTCATGTTGTGTCCTCTCCCGTCGTCCCCGCGAAGGCGGGGACCCATACGCCCTGAGCGATCTGTTCAACGCTGTTGCCAGTGTCCTTCCTCATTTCTTCTCTTAGGGGTTATGGGTCCCCGCCTTCGCGGGGACGACGTTGAAAAGTTTTTCATTCGCATTCTTCTCCTCTTAAACAAGCGCAGTGATCTCCCCGCGTTTTCGCGGGCGTCCGTTCAGCCATGTCCGAAACCGTTTTCAATTCGTCCCTCAACAAGAGGGAGCGGAGCGCCGAAAGGCGCGACTTCGATAGTGCCGCGATGCGCGCGATGTCTGCGAAACATCGCGTGTACCGCGTAACGCCTCACGGCGCTCCACCGCAGACAAGTTTACGCAAGTCTGCGACTTGCTTTGGCGGCTTTTCTGTCCCCGGTGCCGCTCTTCCGGGCGCGGGATCCGCAACGCTTTCGACGTTGCGTTTATCCGGGCGGATTTCGCCGCCCTTCAGCCGCGCCGCGTGCAGCCACTGAAGGCAGGCTCCCGTAGTGGAGCCGGTCGGCGAACCGGG
>BFBZ01000580.1_pt1 | contig 33122 bp, 42 predicted proteins | sample 1888401 | NCBI WGS metagenome assembly BFBZ01 (sample SAMD00112614, study PRJDB3348) | symbiont metagenome | host: Chara braunii | reverse complement strand
GCGATCGCCGGCAGCGGATTGAACATCGAGGTCAGCGCCTCCAGCATGTCGGCGCCGATCCGCGAGCCGATCGCGATCGTGGTCAGCACGGCCGCCAGCGCGATGCCGATGCCGTAGCCGATCAGCAGCGTCTCCAGCGACACGAGGGTGCGCGCAGGGATGATGCCGTTGCCGATGTTCTCGAAGAAGGCTGAGAGCGTGTCGGTGAAGGTCGGAAACAACAGGGGATTGCCGAGCCACAGGCCATAGGCCTGCCACAGCGCGGCGAGCGCCACCAGGATGATGGCCTTGCGGACCGCACCGATATGGTAGATGCGTTCCAGCCAGGACAGGCTCGCCTCGACCTTGACGTCGCCGAGGGGCGTGTCTGCATTGACGATTTCGGGGCGCAGCGCCAGCGTCTCGCTCATGGATGCTCTCCTCGTCTCAGTGTTGGCCGAACAGCATGTCGTTGATGCGCCCTTCGAGGGCGACCTGTTCGGGCGAGCCCATCGTGCCCGGCGGCACGCTGTTGAGCTCGGCGCGGACGCGGCCGGGATGCGGCGACAGCAGCAGGATGCGGGAGCCGATCTTGATCGCCTCCTCGATCGAATGCGTCACGAACAGCACGGTGAAGCGGGTGTCCTGCCAGAGCTGCAGCAGCTCGTCCTGCATCTTGCGCCGGGTCAGCGCGTCCAAGGCGGCGAACGGCTCGTCCATCAAGAGCACGTCGGGCTCCATCGCCATGCCCCTGGCGATCGCGACCCGCTGCTTCATGCCGCCGGAGAGCATATGCGGATAGGAGTCGATGAACTTGGTGAGGCCGACCTTGTCGATATAGGACTTGGCGCGCTCGTTGGCTTCCGCGGTGCCGAGCCGGCCGCTGGCGGTCAGCGCGAACACGACGTTCTCGCGCACCGTCTTCCACGGCAGCAGCTGGTCGAACTCCTGGAATACCATCATGCGGTCCGGGCCGGGCTCGCTGACATCGTGGCCCTTGAGGCGGATGCGGCCCTCGGTCGGCTTCAGATAGCCGCCGATCGCCTTGAGAAGCGTGGATTTGCCGCAGCCGGAGGGGCCGAGCAGCACGAAACGGTCGGAATCGAAGACCTTGAAGTCGACGCGGTAGGTCGCCGTGACCAAGGTGTCCGGCGTCTTGTACTGGAGCGTCACGCCCTCGACCGAGAGCAGCGGCTCGAACTGAGATGGCGATTGATGGACGGTCATCGTCCTCCCCTCCTTTATATTGCAATGCGAAATTTCGCTCGGTGCACTTCGGCGCCCTTATTCGAGGTGATAGAGGAGGAGACTGACGCGAACCTGACTCCGAGGCGGACAACAAGACCTTGCGCATCCTGCTGGTGGAAGACACGCCCGAGATCGGCGCCGCCGTGACCAGCCGGTTCGAGCGGATCGGCTATGCCGTCGACTGGGAAAAGGACGGCCGCACCGCGAGCGAGCTGATCGAGGTGCAGACCTATGACCTTATCGTGCTCGACGTGATGCTGCCGAACATGGACGGCTTTGCCGTGCTCAAGCACCTGCGCAAGCGCGGCCTGCGCACGCCGGTGCTGGTGCTGACCGCGCGCTCGGCGGTCGACGACCGGATCGGCGCGCTCGACCTCGGCGCCGACGACTACCTGATCAAGCCGTTCGACTATCGCGAGCTGGAGGCGCGGGCGCGGGCGCTGCTGCGCCGGGCCGCCGGCCAGTCCGACAATCTGCTGACCCTGGGGCCGCTGGTGATCGACCGCGCCGGGCGCACCGCCAGCGTCGCCGGCCAACCGCTGGACCTGACGCGGCGCGAGCTGACCGTGCTGGAAATCCTCGCCGCACGCCCTGGGCGTTACGTCGCCAAGGAGGAGCTGGTCGAGCAGCTCTTCAGCTTCGACCAGGATCCGAGCCCCAACGCCGTCGAGCAGTTCGTCGCGCGTCTCAGGCGCAAGCTGGCGGCGACATCCGTCGAGATCAAGACCGAGCGCGGCCTTGGCTATCAGCTCCACGCTTCGTGACCTCAGGACCTCGCTGCGCGCGCGGCTGCTGATCGCGATCGGCGCGATCCTGGCCGTCGGCGCCGTCGTGCTGAGCCTCGCCGCCTGGCAATATGCCGCCACCGCCGCGCGCGACGCCTATGACAAGCTGCTCGCCGGCGGCGCCGTGCAGATCGCCGAGAACATCTACATGCAGGGTGGCGTCGTGACGCTGGATCCGCCGGCGGCGGCGTTTGCGACATTGTCGGCCTATGACCTCGTGTTCTATCGCGTCACCGATCCGCGCGGCGTCGTCGTCGCCGGCTATGACGATCTCGCCGTCACCGCGCCCGCCAGGGCGCTGCGTGAGGGCGTCGTCCTGCGAAACGGCATCTATCGCGACCAGGCGGTGCGCATCGCGGCCGTGGCGCGCAAGCTCGACGGCGCGCCCGGCGACGGCTGGAGCGAGATCGTGCTGGCGCAGACCCTGCGCGCCCGCGACGCGCTGACCTGGGATCTCGCCTCCAAGGCGATCGGCCTGATCGCTGCGATGAGCCTGCTGGCGCTGGTGGCGACTGCGCTGTGCCTGCGGCTGGTGTTCGCGCCGCTGACGCGGATCGAGGCCGAGATCGTCAAGCGACGGCCGGACGATCTCAGCCCGATCGCGATCACGCCGCCGCGCGAGGTGCGCGCGCTGGTCGGCGCGATCGACGGCTTCATGCAGCGCCTCGCCGAGCGCATCGCGCTGATGCAGCGCTTCATCGCCGACGCCACCCACCAGCTGCGCACGCCGCTGGCGGCGATCGATGCCGAGGTCGAGCTGCTGAGCGATCAGACCAAGGACCCGAAGGCGCTCGACAGGCTGCGCGGTCGCATCGCGGATCTCGCCCGCCTCACCAGCCAACTGCTCGATCACGCCATGATCCAGCACCGCGCCCAAGCACCGCGCTTCGCCGCGGTCGATATCAACGCGCTGGCGAAATCGGTGCTGTCGCAGAGCGTGCCGCTCTCTCTCGATCGCGAGGTCTCCGTCAGCTTCGTGCCATCGGAGGACGAGGTGATGCTCGCCGCCGACGCCATCAGCCTGCGCGAGGCGCTCGCCAATCTCATTCACAACGCGCTGGCGCATGGCGCGCGGACCCGGCTGATGGTGACGGTGGGAAGAACCGCGACGCATGTTGCGATCATGGTCTGGGACGACGGACCTGGGATCGCAGCCGACGCGCAGCAACGCCTGCTGACCCCGTTCCAGAAGGGCGACGGCTCCCACGGCTCAGGCCTCGGCCTCGCCATTGCGAGCGAGGTCGCGCAGGCCCATGGCGGCCGGCTGCGGTTCAGCGGAGTGGCAGGCGACTTCAGTGTGCGACTGGAGCTGCCGGCCGATCGGTCGACGGCAGTCGATGCACGTCCAGATTCACAGCTCAAACAGCAGCAGACATGACGTCGTCGTCCCGCGGCGGACCACGCCCGGGTCTTGCGATCGACATGCCCTTTCGAAGATCGAGAGCGCGCAGGGAACGCCGGGAGCCTTCCAGCGTGCACTTGCAAAGTGTAAAGGCTTGGCGGAATGAGTTGGCAGAATAGCGAGACCGTGGAATTCTGACACGAACTCCGTCGAGGATCGTTAAGCCCATCTTTTGGGAGAACCTCTCATGGCCTGGGTGATCTTATTCATTGGCAGCCTTTGCGAGGTGGGTTGGCTGATCGCTCTCAAATATTCCGAAGGTCTCTCGCGCCTGCCGTCGATCCTGGTCACCGTGGGTTTTATGGGCGCCAGCGTCGGTTGTCTTGGCCTCGCCGTGAAGACGATCCCGATGGGCACGGCCTACGCCGCGTGGACCGGCGCGAGCATCGCCGTCGCCACTCTCTTCGGAATCTATCTGTTCGACGAGCCGACGACCGCGACCCGGCTCGCCTCGATTGGTCTCATTGTACTTGGCATCGTCGGACTGCGCCTCGAGTCCGGATAGGCGTGCCAATCCTCAAAAATAGCTCTCGAGCGTCCCGCGCCGCCTGATGTCGAGTGTCGCGCAATGGAATGCTCCGCCAAATGCGGCGTAATGCAGGAATTCGCAGGGGATCGGCTCGAAACCCCATTGCTCGATCGCACGCATCGTTCGCACATGATGCGGATCAACGATGATGCGCTTTTCGTCCACCATCAGTACATTCATGTTGAGCCATTTTCCGCAGAGCGACGTGATATTGAGCAAGCGATCGGTGATCGGATCAGGCTCGGGAGCGACGAGAATGTCCCATTTCTTCAGTATGTCCGGGAGGCGGCTGACGTCGATGTATTCGGGATTGATCAGAAGCCTGCCCGGCCCCAGCGGCAAAATGGTCGTGTCGATGTGCATCGGGCTACGACAGCGGCTCTCGATCTCGTGGATGCGATAGCCGTCGCCGAGATGGCGGCGCAGCCATTCGATGCCGGATGCATTGGTGACATTGCTGAGGGTTACAAACAGATCGCGCCCGCAGCGGACGAAATCGGCAGCGTCGAACACCGGTTCGAATTCAGTCAGAATATACGACATCGGCTCACCGTTTTCGGGCCGTCTGAAATCGGCGTTATACAGTTCGTCCGTGAGTTGCGGCCGTGGCGCGGCAGTCCAGCGGGCGCCGCGACGGAAATAGTCCTTCAGGACCGGACGAAAGGAATGGGTCTCGAAATAGCGGCTGGGCCACGCCATAGGCGTTTCAATGATTTCGTCTCCGATCACCAGCATGCTATCGCGCGGGCAGGAGTTGCAGAAGCCGCGCGAAGACCATTCGGGCGTGCTGAAGCGCTTCTTGAAATCAGCCGGTTCCGGCCGGGTGACCACCACGCCAAGCGACTGCAACAGCGCAATAAAGCCGTCGAGCTCGCGCTGAGCCGGTTCAATCATCATCCTTGGATAGCGGAAGCCCCCGAGCAGCGCTTGCGCCCGTGCAGCCATTCCCGGAATGTTACAGGCGACGACCGGATGAGCGGATGGAATCGTCGCGCCTTCGAGCCTTCCGACAATCACTTCCTCGAGTGGATCCCACTCATTGTGCGAGTTGACCGGAGAAATCCTTACCTTGCGGTCGGCATCCGGGCCGCTGTCGTGCGTGATCATGGCATGACCAAAGCAAGAGGTGCTGATGTGGCACGAATACTCTAATGCGGTAGCATCGCCGGCGCATAGCCTCAGTGCAGCAATGCACCACAATCCGTCCTTAACAAACGGCGCGGCGCTTCCAGCCCAGTGCGGTGGCAGGGCTTCACGGCGAGCGCTCCGCAGTCATGTCGCGCGGCGTGCGAGCGCCACAACGCGGATATAAAGATGACGTTGTATCTGTCCGTAGGGCTCTGCCCTGTCAGGAGCCGCCTTTCTTGAATTCCAGCGGCGCGGCCGGCTTGAACTGGCTGCTCACCTCGCCGACCAGATCCCTGTCCGCCCCGGACAGGTCGAGCTTGCGGATCGGAGCGCCGACGGAAAGGTCCAACAGCGGCAAGTTGACCCAGACGATGTTCGGGCTGAGGGTCGATTCGAAGAAATAGAGCCGGTCGGTCGAGTCGGCGACGGCGCGCCAGATCGTATGCGACGCCTCCGGTCGCTTCGGGTCTGGCCGCACGAAAGGCTGCGCCACGTTGCGCATGACGGACAACATGCGGGCCACGGTCTGGCGGGTGTCCGACGGCTTGGTCTGGTTCTGGATGTAATAGGCGGCGCGGACGAAGCGGTCGGCCGCTTCGCTCGTCCCCGGCAGCGCTTCGGTGCCGCCAAAGACGTGGTATTTCTTCAGATTGGCGAGCTGCTCGGGGAAGGGCGGCGAGTTCGTCATGACCAGATAGCGGCGGTCGTGATGAACGCGCACCTTGCCGCCATCGACGATCTCGATGATCGCCGAATCGCCCGTCGCGTCCGAAAGCGACAGATGCACGGTCGCCGTCGCGTATCCGGGCATGCCGGCGGCGATGAGTTGATAGCGACCGGTTTCGATGTCGGCCACCGCCTCGGCAACGGTGGCAAAGTTGTCGAGGTTGTATTGCGCCCATAGCGACAGCGCGAGGCCGGGGCGCTTGAGATCGCGCTTTCCGTAATCGCTCTCGGAGAGCCACAGCAGGTTGGCGACAAGACCTTTTTCATTCATGCCGTCGGCGATCGCCAGATTATAAACCGCCCCGCCGACGCTGCCGTATTTCGACGTCCAGCTCAGTTCGTTGTCGTCGCCGCTCTCGCCTTTGCGCGCAAGGCCGCGCGGAAAGGCCCAGAGATCGGTGCGCATGTCTTCGGGCCAATCCATGTTGCGCCCGGTGACAACGGCCTGACCATTATCGGCCCAGAGGACGCGCGAACACGCGTCCGCCAGAGATGATCCAAACGCGACGATTGCCAAAGCCATCGCCCCGCTCATCACGCCCGCACACCGCATCACGCCCGCACACCGCCGCATGGTCAGGCTCCTCGTTGTGTTCAATACAATCTAGAGGCGAGTGCGAGTCGGCGACCTTGATCTGGGTCAATCATCGTCGGTCGCGGCGCCGCGACGATTCGCATGAGATCGTTGTCTTGCCTGGCGCGGCGGGGCGATCCGACAGCATCGTCCCCTCAGATGCACAATTGCACCGAAAATCTCGAGATTCCGGATTCAGCCCTGACGGGCTGGCCCGGAATGGCGGGCTATGACGCAGCAAGATCAGTCGCCGCTGCGCATGCAGGGGCGCGACCAGATGCGGGTGTAACCCTCGCCGCCCTCGTCACCGAACAGTTCGGCGCAGATCGGCGCGTTGAGCGACGCAACAGGAGCACGTCCGGCGCGGAAGCGTCCCGCGCGCTCGCTCAGGCCGACGCTTTGACCTTTGCCGCCTTCGCCTCGGAGATCGCCGCCCACACCTTCTCCGGCGTCAGCGGCGTCTGCAGGTTGGTGATCCCGAGCTCGAACAGCGCGTCCATCACGCCGTTGGTGACGCAGGGCGGGCCGCCGATGGCGCCGGATTCGCCGCAGCCCTTGGCGCCCAGCGGGTTGGTCTTGCACGGCGCGGAATCGTCGAGAGTGACCACGATCGGCGGCACGTCGTCGGCGCGCGGGATGCAGTAGTCCTGATAGGTGGCGGTCAGGAGCTGGCCGTCGGCATCGTAGGCGACGTTCTCGTACAGCGCCTGGCCGATGCCCTGCGCGACGCCGCCATGGATCTGGCCCGCCACCAGCATCGGATTGACCGCGACGCCGACGTCGTCGACCGTGGTGTAGCGCACCACGCGGCTGATGCCGGTCTCCGGATCGATCTCGACCTCGCAGACATGCGTGCCGTTCGGCCAGCTCGGACCGTCGACCTCGCCCTCGCTGTCGACCGACAGCTGGGCGCCCTGCTCCTTCCCGGCGATGTCGAACAGGCTGATGCGGCGGTCGGTGCCGACGACGGTGAGGAAGCCGTCGCGATACTCGATGTCCTCGACCGCGGTCTCCAGCAGGTTCGACGCCTTTTCCCGCGCCTTCGCAATCAGGTCGTTCGACGACACCGCCACCGCCGTGCCGCCGACGAACAGCGAGCGCGAGCCGACGCTGCCGAAGCCGGTGGCGAGATCGGTGTCGCCCTGCACGACGTCGATCTTGTCCAGCGGAATGCCGAGCGTATCGGAGATCATCTGCGTATAGGTGGTCTGCAGGCCCTGCCCCATCGCCATGGTGCCGGAATGCAGGATGACGCGGCCCTCGGAGGTCGCGTGCAGCGATACCTTCTCGGTGTGGGCGCGGCCGCCGGTCCATTCGATGTAGCTGGTCAGGCCGCGGCCGTAGAGCATGCCGCGCTTCTTCGCCTCGCGCTTGCGCGCGTTGAAGCCGTCCCAATCGGCAAGCTTGGACGCGCGCTCCAGCATGTGGGCGAAGGCGCCGGAATCATACACCTGGCCGACGGCGTTGGTGTAGGGGAGCTGCGCCGGCTTGATGTAGTTGGTCTTGCGGATGGCGCGCGGATCGATCCCGATCTGGCGCGCGGCCGCATCGAACAGCCGCTCGACGATGAACACCGCCTCGGGGCGTCCGGCACCGCGATAGGCGCCGACCGGCGCCGTATGCGTCATCACGGTCTTCACCTCGAAATGCACCAGCGGCAGATCATAGACGCCGGTCTGCACGAACGGCCCGAGCACCAGCGGGATGATGTTGGCCGCACCCGACGAATAGGCGCCGGTGGCGCCGATCGAGCGCACCCGATAGGCCAGCACCTTGCCCTTGGCATCGAGCGCGAACTCGGCGGTCGAGGTGAGGTCGCGGCCATGCGTGCCGCCGACGAACTCGTCGGTGCGCTCGGCGCGCCAGCGGATCTTCTTGTTAAGCTTGGTGGCGGCATAGGCGACGATGCCGTCCTCAGGATAGAGGTTGGTCTTCTGGCCGAAGCCGCCGCCGATGTCGCCGACCAGCACGCGCACACTTTCCTTGGGCCGCTTCAGCACGGCTTCCGCCAGCACGTCGCGGGTCGAGGCCGGGGTCTGCGATTGCACATGGAGCAGCAGCCGGCCGGTCTTCTTCTCGATCTCGGCGATGGTCGAGCGCGGCTCCATCGCCGAGGGCACCAGGCGCTGGCTGGCGATGTCGAGCGAGACCTTGTGCGGGGCGTTGGCGAAGGCCTCCTCGACCTTGGCGGCATCGCCATAGCTCATCGCGGCGACGATGTTGTCCGGCGCCTCGGCCCAGACCACGGGCGCGCCTGGCGCGAGCGCCTTCACCGGATCGGTCACCGCCGGCAGCACCTCGTAATCGACGACGATCGCTTCCGCGGCCTCCTGCGCGACCGTGCGCGAGGTCGCGACCACGGCGGCGACCGCCTCGCCGGTGAAGCGGACGATCTCATGGGCAAGCAGGCGGCGCGGCGGCACCGTCATCGGCTTGCCGTCAGGACGCTTGAAGATCGCCAGGGTCGGAATGGTGCCGACATCGTCAGCGACGAGGTCCGCGCCGGTGTAAATCGCCTGCACGCCCGCAATCTCGCGGGCAGCGGCGGTGTCGATCGACAGGATCCTGGCATGCGCATGCGGGGAGCGCAGCACGTAGAGCCACAGCGCGCCGTCCTCCGCCTTGTCGTCGATGAACTGCCCCTTCCCGGTCAGCAGCCGCTGATCCTCCAGACGCTTGAGGGGCTGCCCCGCACCAAACCGCATATTGTTGGGAAGAATGTTCATTCGTCAGTCCTTGGTCAGTTCAATGAATTTGGCAGGGTCTTAGCGGATCGGCATTGCGGTGGCCAACACGTGTTTAAGCTGGTGCGTCATGACGAACCGTCATTCCGGGGCGCGCGCAGCGCGAGCCCGGAATCCATAACCACGACCGGTAGTTTGGAGGCTCGATGTCTCCATGTCTGCCCACCCGAGAGGTCGCGGAGTATGGATTCCGGGCTCAGCCCTTTGGGCTGCCCCGGAATGACGATGAGGAGAGAGCGGGGGCCAAAGCCGGGGCTAGCTCACCCCAGGCTGCGCAGCACCTCTTCGACGACCTTGCGCTGCTCGGGCGAGAGCGGGGCCTGCGGCGGCACGGGATCGCCGACGTCGTAGCCCTGGATCGACAGGCCGGCCTTGATGCAGGCCGCGAGGTTGAAGCGGGCGAAGGCCTCGTTGACGCGCCACAGCTTCTTCTGCAGCAGCATCGCATCGTCCCAGCAGGACGCCTTGCAGAGATTGTAGAGCTCGACGCTCTGGCGCGGTATGATGCAGGCCGGCCCGGCCATCCAGCCCTTGCCGCCGATCAGCATCACCGCGGCCGGAATGTGTGAGGACGCCGCGAACACCTTGATGGCGTCGCCGCAGCGATTGATGATCGACAACAGCCGGCCGGTGTTGGTCGAAGCGTCCTTGATGTAGTTGATGCGCGGATGCTCGGCGAGGCGCGCGATGACGTCGAGCGACAGGTCGGAACGCTGGAACTGGGGATTGGTGTAGATGACGACGGGAACGTCGACGGCATCGGCAATCGCCCGGAAATACGCCTCGATACCGGCGTCGTTGACCGGGAAGTAGGCTTCGAGCACCGCCAGGATGCCGGTTGCGCCGCGCTTCTGATAGGCCTTGGCCCTGTCTCTTATACACATCTAGATGTGTATAAGAGACAGGTTCGAGGCATCCTTGATGTAGTTGATGCGCGGATGCTCGGCGAGCCGCGCGATCACATCCAATGTGAGATCCGAACGCTGGAAATTCGGATTGGTGTAGATCACGACCGGAATATCGACGGCATCGGCGATGGCGCGAAAATAGGTTTCGATCTGCGCGTCCTTCACCGGGAAATACGCTTCGAGGATCGCAAGAATGCCGTCGGCGCCCATGCCCTGATACGAAATTGCCTGCGCGACGGCGTCTGCGGTCGATGTGGATGCCACGCCCGCGACCACCGGCACGCGCTTCTTCGCGGCCTCGACCGTCGTCTTCACCACAGCGGCGCGCTGGTCGCGGTTGAGATAGGCGAACTCGCCGGTCGAGCCGAGCGGGGTGAGGCCATGCACGCCCGCGCCGATCAGATCGTCGCACAGTTTGCCGAGAACGTCGGACTTGATTCTCCCGTTCTCGGACAGCGGCGAGACGAGGTAGGGGAAGACACCGTGGAAGTCGGACATTCGGAGCGGCTCTTTGACGGATGGGCTGCGTTAACGAAATGAAGCACGTTTCGCACGCGATTGAAAATTCGAGATGCACGATATGGACCGCAAGTGCTGCTTCGACACAAGATGTCGTTGCGCGAATCAGCCATCGCCGATTCGGACGCGATTTGTTCAGGCCGCGTTCAAAGTGTTAACAAACGCGGCAGCAGCCGTTGCATTCCGGGACACAAGAGCGAGGAGCACGCCGTGAAATCCATGCTGATCTTGTTCGCGATGCTCATCGCGACGCCGGCCCTTGCGCAGGACGTTCCGGGAATCGAAATCTGCACCGCCGAGAAAACCTGGGAGCGGCGCACGTCGTGTCTCCAGAGCAATATCGACTTCCTGAAAAAGACCATCACCAAGGCCCAGCTCGACAGCCAGCAACGCATCGATGCCGCCAATCGGCAGATCGATGCTTTGAAGGCGACCGTCGCCGCACTTCAGACAAGGCTCGAGACGCTTGAGAAAAAGCCGCTGGCGAAAGAGCCGGAGAAAGACTCCAAGCCTGCCGCGAAATGACATGAGCGCCTTCGTCTACGTCCTCGGCAGTTTCCACAAGGGCCGGCACATTTCCTATGTCGGCTGGACCAACGATGTCGCCAAACGCTTTGCGACCCACAACGCCGGGAAGGGCGCGCGCTCGACCAAGGGCCGCGTCTGGACGCTCTTGCATACGGAAGAATTCGAGACGCGAAACGAAGCGATGAGCCGCGAGTGGCACCTCAAACGCGACCGCGCATTCCGCAAAAAACTTCTGGCCAGGATAAAGACGAAGATAAAATCGCGGCGCACGAAGGCGAGGCGCTAGTCACGTCGCTCAACTCCCGATAGCTTCCGCCCAACGAAACGGCTCAAGAAAATCCGGGAGGCCTGAATGCCCAAGGCGCGCGTGATCGCGGCCGATCTGCAATTTCCGGAAGGCCCGGTCGCGATGCCGGACGGCTCGGTCGTGCTGGTCGAAATCCGCCGCAAGACTCTCACGCGTGTTTATCCCGACGGCCGCAAGGAAATCATCGCTGAAATTCCCGGCGGTCCGAACGGTGCGGCGCTCGGTCCCGATGGCAAAATCTACATCTGCAACAATGGCGGCTTCTCGTGGACGCCATCGAAAATCGGGATCATTCCCGGCGCGCCCGCCGCGCACGAATATATCGGCGGCTCGATCCAGCGCGTCGATCTGCAATCGGGCAAGGTTGAGACGCTGTTCACGCATTGCGGCGAGCATCCGCTGAAAGGGCCGAACGATCTGGTGTTCGATCGCCACGGCGGACTCTGGTTCAGCGATCTTGGCAAGCGCCGCGCGCGCGATCTCGATGTCGGCGCGTTTTATTACATCAAGCCGGGATTTAAAGAGATCGTCGAAGGTCATCACGGCATGATGCCGGCCAACGGCATCGGTCTCTCGCCGGATGAAAAGACCGTCTATGTCGCCGAAACGCCCACCGCGCGGCTGTGGGCGTTCACCGTCACCGCAGGCGAAGTGAATCCGTCCGAGGTGATCTATCGCGGCGAGCGCGGCAAACCGATCTGCGGTCTCGGCGGCTATCAGATGTTCGACTCGCTCGCGGTGGAGGCGGGCGGCAATATCTGCGTCGCAACCCTCATCAGCGGCAACATTTCGGTGATCGCACCGGACGGACAACTCGTCGAGCAGATTCCGACCGGCGACAGCGTGACGACAAACATCGCCTTCGGCGGCCCCGAACTGAAGACTGCCTACATCACGCTGTCGGGCAAAGGCGAATTGATTGCGATGGACTGGCCGCGCAGTGGCCTGCCGCTTAATTTTCTGAACACGTAATTCGCTTGCCTGTATTCCAATGTTGAAACCTCTTTAATTCCCGACCGTATCCGGTAGTATTGGGGCATTGCCGGGAGGTGCCCATGAAACTCGTCACCGTCTGCACTGCTGTGGTATTCGCGACAGCGGCTAATGCGCAATCCGTGACAAGCCGCGTGACCAGTGCCGTTGGCGTCGCGACCACGGGAGTCACGGCAGGCGCCGGCAATGCTGCCGGAGGAGCTGCAAGCAGCGTCACTGATTTTTCGGCCTTGAACTCGACACCTGGAAGCGCGCAGATGGGCGGCGACTGGAACGGCGGCGCGAAGACGCGCATCGGCGGCAAGGACGTCACGATCCGCGGCGCGGTCGCGAGCGAAGGCAGCAGCAGCGCCTTCAAGGCCGGCGCGGGTATCAAGTTCTAACTTCGCTCATACCTCGCGGCGGCTGAGGAAGGCGAGCCGTTCGAACAGATGCACGTCCTGCTCGTTCTTGAGCAGAGCGCCGTGCAGCGGCGGAATGAGTTTGCGCGGATCTCGTTCGCGCAACTGCTCGGCAGTCATTTCCTCGTTCATAAGAAGTTTCAACCAGTCGAGCAGTTCGGATGTTGATGGCTTCTTCTTCAGGCCCGGCACGTCGCGCACCTCGAAGAAAATCTTCATGGCTTCGGAAACGAGACGCTTCTGAATGTTCGGGAAGTGCACGTCGACGATGGCCTGCATCGTGTCGGCGTCCGGGAACTTGATGTAGTGGAAAAAACACCGGCGCAGAAACGCGTCCGGCAATTCCTTTTCATTGTTGGACGTAATCATCATGATCGGGCGCTGCTTCGCCTTGATCGTCTCGCCGGTCTCGTAGACGTAGAATTCCATGCGATCGAGTTCGAGCAGCAGATCGTTCGGGAATTCGATGTCGGCCTTGTCCACTTCGTCGATCAGCAGCACGGGACGCTTCTCAGACGTGAACGCGTCCCACAATTTGCCGCGCTTGATGTAGTTGGAAATGTCCGACACGCGCGGATCGCCGAGCTGGCTGTCGCGCAGGCGCGACACGGCGTCATACTCATAAAGACCCTGCTGCGCCTTCGTCGTGGACTTGATGTGCCAGGTGATGAGCGGCGCATCGAGCGCCTTGGCGACTTCCTCGGCCAGCACGGTCTTGCCGGTGCCGGGTTCGCCCTTCACGAGCAATGGGCGTTCGAGAACGATGGCCGCGTTCACCGCAACTTTGAGATCGTCGGTGGCGACGTAGTTTTTCGTGCCCTTGAATTTCATCGTGCGAACGCCCTTGAAGTCCGATTGAGTCGTCTTGTTTCAAACAAGAAACGACCGCCACCAATTGCCGGGGCGGTCGCTTCCGAGATCGTTTAGTGCGTCAGGCGCGCCGGAGCAATCCGATAATGACGAGCACCAGCACTGCGCCGATCAGGGCATTGATGATTTCGCCGACCATGCCGGCGCCAAGACGAACGCCGAGTTGCGGCAACAGCCAGCCCGCCACGACCGCGCCGACGATGCCGACCACGATGTTGCCGAGAAGCCCGAAGCCGAAGCCGCGGACGACCAGCCCTGCAAGCCAGCCGGCAATCGCGCCGACGATAAGCCAAGCAATAATACCCATGAGCGTCCCCTAATGTTCAGTCACGGCTCACCCGGCCGTGCGGGCAAAGTCTAGTTGAGTCGCGGTTCCGGTCCAGCCGGGCGGAGCGCAGATTTTCGGCAGCAGCCCTGCGTTGCGGCGCGTCAGTTGCGGGTGCGAACCCTTGACGGCGCGGCCTTCGCGGGCGATCTACGTCTTATGTTTCTGCAATTCTTCACATCGCTGCGCGACGCGCAGGTGCCGGTGACGCTGCGTGAATATCTCACGCTGATGGAGGCGCTCGACCGCGATGTCGCCGACACGTCGGTGGAGAATTTCTATTATCTCGCGCGTGCCTCGCTGGTGAAGGACGAGCGCAATCTCGACAAGTTCGACCGCGTGTTCGGCGCGACCTTCAAGGGTCTGGAAAATCTGCTCGACGCCATGGAGAAGGCGGAGATTCCGGCCGAGTGGCTGAAGAAGCTCGCCGAGAAATATCTGACGGAAGAAGAGAAGAAGCAGATCGAGGCGATGGGCTGGGACAAGCTCATGGAGACCTTGAAGAAGCGTCTTGAAGAACAGAAGAAGCGCCATCAGGGCGGCAACAAGTGGATCGGCACCGCCGGCACGTCGCCGTTCGGCGCGGAAGGTTACAATCCCGAAGGCATCCGCATCGGTCAGGAAAAAAGCCGTCACCAGCGCGCGGTGAAGGTGTGGGACCGCCGCGAGTTCAAGGATCTCGACGGCAATGTCGAGTTGGGAATTCGCAACATCAAGGTGGCTCTAAGACGTCTGCGGAAATTCGCGCGCACCGGCGCGCCGGACGAACTGGATCTCGACACCACGATCAAGGAGACAGCCAACCACGGCTATCTCGACGTTCACATGCGGCCCGAGCGGCGCAACGCCGTGAAGGTTCTGATCTTCTTCGACATCGGCGGCTCGATGGACGGCCACATCGCGCAGGTCGAGGAATTGTTTTCCGCCGCGAAAACCGAATTCAAGCACATGGAATATTTCTACTTCCACAACTGCCTTTATGAAGGCGTGTGGAAGCAGAACAAGCGGCGCTTCTCCGACCGCACGCCGACATGGGACATTCTCCATAAGTATCCGCACGACTATAAAGTCGTGTTCGTCGGCGACGCGTCGATGTCGCCGTATGAGATCGTGGTGCCGGGCGGTTCGGTCGAACACGTCAACGAGGAGCCGGGAAGCGTGTGGCTGGAGCGCGTGACGCGCACTTATCCGCATGCGGTCTGGCTCAATCCGGTAGCGCGCAAGCACTGGGACTATTCGGAATCGACGACCATCATCCGCCGGCTGTTTAGCGAGCGCATGTTCCCGCTGACGCTCGAAGGTCTCGAAGGCGCGATGAAGGAATTGACGCGATGATTTTTCACAGCGTCATTGCGAGGAGCGAAGCGACGAAGCAATCCAGTCTTTAATTCTTTTGCGGGCGCATGGATTGCTTCGCTGTGCTCGCAATGACGGCTTACCGGATTTCCCATGCCTCCAAAGATCACACGCGGCATCAAGCCGATGCTCGACGAAGCCAACGCACAGATCGAGACGATGGATGTCGCACAAGTCGTCGAAGCGATGAAAAGCGACGATGTCGTGCTGATCGATATTCGCGATCCGCGCGAGATCGAACGCGACGGAAAAATTCCCGGCGCGTTTCACTGCACGCGCGGCATGCTGGAATTCTGGATCGATCCGGACTCGCCTTATGCAAAGCCGGTGTTCCAGCAGGACAAGAAATACATTTTCCATTGCGCGGGCGGATTGCGCTCTGCGCTCGCCGCGAAAACCGCCGAAGACATGGGCTTGAAACCTGTCGCGCATCTCGGCGGCGGATTCGCTGCGTGGAAGAAAGAGGGCGGGCCGGTTGAGGCCTATGCTCCGAAGAAGAAGGATTGAGAGCTCACGTCGTCATCCTTCGAGGCTCGCCGCAACCGGCTCGCACCTCAGGATGACGCCTATCGCGGAAGGATGCCGAGGGGTATGCCGTCACCCTGAGGTGCCGGAGCGAAGCGAAGGCCTCGAAGGGCGACGGCGAATAAGCATGCAGGAATAGATCATGACCACCGATCCTCTTGTCTCTACACAGTGGCTCGCCGACAATCTCAAGAACGTCCGCGTGCTCGACGCGACGTTCAAGCTGCCGGGCGTGACGCCGCTGCCGATCGACGATTTTCGCGAGCGCCATATCCCCGGCGCCGTGTTCTTCGATGTCGATGCGGTGTCGGATCATTCCAGTTCTTTGCCGCATATGTTTCCGAGCGCCGAGCAATTCGGCCGCGATGCCGGTGCGCTCGGGATTTCCAACGACGATACGGTCGTCGTCTATGACAACGGCACATGGACTGCGGCGCCGCGCGCGTGGTGGATGTTTCTGTCGTTCGGTCACGGGAATGTCCGTGTGCTCGACGGCGGATTGAAGAAGTGGCTCGCGGAAAATCGTCCAGTCGAGAAGGGCGACGCCAAGCCTGCGCCGAAAACTTACAAGGCAACGTTCGACGCCAGGCGCGTGCGCTCGATGCAGCAGATGATCGGCAATCTGGAATCGCAGGCCGAGCAAGTGATCGATGCGCGGCCCGCCGGACGCTTCGATGGATCGGTGCCGGAGCCCCGTGCAGGATTGCGCGGCGGACACATTCCCGGCAGCCGCAGCGTGCCTTACGCGACGCTTTACGACGCCAACACCGGCGCTATGAAATCGCTCGACGATCTGCGCGCGGCGTTCATGGGTGCGGGCGTCGATCTGGAAGAGCCGATCGTCACGAGTTGCGGCTCGGGCGTGTCGGCAGGCGTGCTGACGCTCGCGCTGTATCGCCTCGGCGTCACCGATACGTCGCTTTATGACGGCTCGTGGTCAGAATGGGGAGCGGGCGGCGGTCCGCCGGTTGCTACCGGCCCCGCCTGAGGCCGTCTGGTCCGGCGCATCGAATCCGCTGAACGGCGAATTGGTCGAGAGCGGCTGCTGCTCCTGCGTGGCGGTGCCGGATGCGCGCCAGTGCCGGATCGTTGTGCCTGTCACCGTTCGCGCCCGCTTCGCCTTTCGCACACGCGGCTTGCGCTGGACCTTCGGCTCTTCCTCGGCGGCGGCTTTTTCCGCGACGATATCCTTCGCCGACGCCTGCGTATCGAGTGCCGCGGTCTTCGTTTCGGCTGCGGGCTTTTCTTCAGCCGTCACGATGTCCGGATTGACTTCGACAGGCCTGCTTTCGGCAGGCTTGATGTCAGGCCGCAGCGGCGGCGGATCGACACGCGCCAGCGACAGCATCGGACGATTGGTGTCCATCGCGGGCGCCATCGGCTGCTGCGCCGCGCGCCAGGCGGGAACCCCGACGAAGTCTTCATGCGCGGATCGCAACAGCGCCGCCGCACCGAGGCCGAAGATCAGCACCGAGGCTGAGAGGATGAAACTTGCAAAGAGAATCCGGATTCCTGGAAGCATGGCCTGTCGTCCTGCCCTCGCCGCCGCACGGCGCGAAAGTGTCTGGAACGCGTTGACGCTTACGGGAACAGGGCCGACTCAAACTCCGCTGCGGATGCCGCGCGCGACGAATCAGGCAAAAATGAGAATACTCCAAACCCTCCAAGCCGGCCAAAAATAGTTTGAAGCATCAAAGGCTTCGCCGCAGCGCCAAAACACGGCACGGGAACGGCAAAACTCTCGAAAATGTAACGTCGGCGGCGGCCGTTTTTCCGACATTTGTCTTGAATGTGCCGCTATCCTGAGCGAATTGGCGTTAACGTTGCGGTGTCGGGTTCGCACTATACAAGGGGCATGATGTTCAATCGGCTGATGGCTACGACTGCGCTTTTGTCTGCGAGTGTTGCAGCACTGCCGCTGCTTGCGACGACATCTCTGGCGCAATCCTATCCGCCGCCGCCCGGCTACTCGCAGCCGTTGCAGACTGTACCCTATGACACGCCGCCGGTCGTTGGCGATGCGCGCGGAACTCCGGACTTCGACCGCCTCGACGACGAAGACGGCATGGATCGCGGCACGTCGTTGTCTTCGCCGGGCTATCAGCAGCAGCCGAACTATCGGCAGGCTGCGCCGCAATCGCGCACTTATGAACAGCAGGGCTATACGGGTCCGATCCTGTCGCCGGACGATCCGCGTTACGGTCGTCCCGCCGGCGCGCCCGTGCCGCCGCATTATTCGGATCGCGGTCCGCAGCAGCAGGATGGCGGCATGCGTCCGCCGGGCACCGTCGACGGCTCGACCGCCGCCGTGCCGCAACGGCCGAACGTCGTCGGCGCGGACGGCAAGCAGACATCGGTGATGGCGCTGCCGGCCGACGAGCAGCCCGAAACCGGCCCGCGCAAGGAACTCGATCCGCGGTTGAAGCGTCAGGAAGTGAATTATCCGACCAAGGAGCCGGCCGGCACGATCATCGTCGATACGCCGAACACGCAGCTCTATTACATTCTCGGCGGCGGGCGCGCGATCCGCTACGGCGTGCGCGTCGGCCGCGACGGTTTCACCTGGACCGGCGTGCAGAAGATCACCAAAAAGGCCGAGTGGCCGGACTGGCATCCGCCGCCGGAAATGATCGACCGCCAGCCTTATCTGCCGCGCTTCATGGCGGGCGGCGACGGCAATCCGCTCGGCGCGCGCGCGATGTATCTCGGCAATACGGTCTATCGCATTCACGGCACCAACCAGCCGTCCACCATCGGCAAGTTCGTGTCGTCGGGCTGCATCGGCATGCTCAACGAAGATGTCAGCGATCTGTTCGATCGCGTCAAAGTCGGCACACGCGTGGTCGTGCTGCCGGGCGGCGCACCTCCGAGTTCAGTCACGGCGTCCGCAACGCCGCAATCGAGCACGGGTTACGGCCCGGGCGCGACCGGCGCGCCTCCGGTGCCTGCTGCCAATGGCGGCGGACCTGTCACTCTTCAGCCGAACCAGGCGATGGGCGTTCCCAACCAGGGACCGACCGTTGTGCCGCCGCTGCCCGCGCCGGTGGTTGTGCGCTAGGCTTCGGCTTCTATCGAGATTGAAATCATGCATGCCGTCTGCCTTGCGCAGGCGGCTCGCATTTGCGCGCGCGGCGTGACGGTTGGTCTGTGTTGCGTGCCCGCTACATCATTGAATGCACGATGTCTCTAATCTGCGGCCTTACTTCGTGCATTTGATTTCCGCAGGACCTCAATGAAAAGACTTTTGATCGCTGCCGCCGTCGCGGTTTTCGGCGCGTCCATCGCTCACGCCGCCGATCTTAAAGCCCGCCGCTATGTCAAAGCGCCGGTGCCTCCGGTGCCGGTTTACGCATGGACCGGCTGCTATGCGGGCGGCCATGCCGGCGGCGGCTGGCACCGCATCGATCAGGTGGCGAACACGAACACCGCAGGCGCTGCATTCATACCGCCGCTTCCTTATGGGAGTTCGGACGGCGCGGCTTTCCTCGGCGGTGTTCAGGCCGGCTGCGACTATCAGTTTTCGGGAAACTGGGTCGCCGGCGTGCAGGGCATGGCCAGCTTCGGCAACATCAAGAGCAGCAACGCGTCGACCGATCCGCGATTGACGGCATTCGGAGAATTCCAGCAGTCGACGACGCGCAACATCTACACCGCGACCGGCCGTCTCGGTTATCTGCTCACGCCGCAGATTCTCGGTTATGCGAAAGGCGGCGGCGCGTGGAGCCATGTCGATACTTTAGTGTTCGGCACGATCCCGTTTTTCTTCCCCTCGGAGAGCGTCGAGAGCAACCGGGCAGGGTGGACCGTGGGCGGCGGTTTTGAGTGGATGTTCGCGTCGAAATGGTCCGCCTTCGTTGAATACAATTATATGGACTTCGGCCAGAGAGCTCTCGCCTTCACCGCTGCGCCCGGCAACATCGGCGCGCCGTCGCTGATGCAGACACGCCTCACGCTTCAGACCGCGCTTGCCGGTGTGAACTATCGCTTCTACGGCCCTTAGGGCTCCAGCACGGCTGAGAACTCAAAAGCCCGGCGGTTCCGCCGGGCTTTTTTGTCGCGCACGATTTGCCGGCTTGTGCGTTGTTATACGTGTATGCGAAAGCGGCAAAAGAGGGAGAGCGCCAATGAGCAAGAACAAGAGCACGATCTGCGTCTGGTACGACAAGGACGCGGAGGAAGCCGCGAAGTTTTACGCGAGTGTTTTTTCGGACAGCAAGGTCAACGCAGTTCACAAGGCGCCGACGGATTATCCTTCCGGCAAGAAGGGCGATACCATCACGGTGGATTTCACCGTCTGCGGCATTCCTTATATCGGCCTCAACGGCGGGCCGATCTTCAAGCACAATGAATCGTTCTCGATCTGCATCGCGACCGACGATCAGGCGGAGACCGACAAATACTGGAACGCCATCGTCGGCAATGGCGGTCAGGAAAGCGCCTGCGGCTGGTGCAAGGACAAATGGGGCGTGTCGTGGCAGATCACGCCGCGCGTTTTGACCGATGCGATGGCGAAAGGCGGCGAGGACGCAAGGCGCGCATTCACCGCGATGATGGACATGAAGAAGATCGACGTTGCCAAGATCGAGAAGGCGATACGGGGGTAGCTGGGGCAGGTGCTTTCGTCATTGCGAGGAGCGCAGCGACGAAGCAATCTATTCGTTGGCTTCTGGATTGCTTCGTTCGCAACGACGCAGTGGCTAGCTCATCACCCGCACCGGCCTGCCATCGAGCCACGCCGAAATGTTCTCAACCATATCGCTAAAGTATTTCCGGTAATTGTCTTCGGTGACGTAACCGAGATGCGGCGTCAGCACGACATTGTCGAGCTTGCGCAGCGGGTGATCGAGCGGCAGCGGCTCGATTGAAAACGTGTCGAGGCCTGCGCCCGCGATTTTCTTGTTCTGCAACGCTTCGAGCAGCGCATCTTCATCGACGATGGGCCCGCGCGCGGCGTTGACGAGATAGGCCGTCGGCTTCATGCGCGCCAGATCGTCTTTCGTGACAAGGCCGCGCGTGCGCTTCGACAGCACGACGTGAATGGAAATGATATCCGCCTTCGCGAACAACTCTTCCTTGGTCGCGTAGCCGACGCCGGCCTCGTCGCATTTCTCCTTCGTCAGATTCTGGCTCCACGCGATCACGTTCATGCCGAGGGCCTTGGCGATATTCGCAACTTTCAGGCCGAGCTTGCCGAGGCCGACGATACCGAGCGTCATGCCTTCGATGTCTTGCCCCATCGTGATCTGCCACGGCTCGCCTGCGTGCATGCGCGCATTCTCACGGCCGATGTGGCGGGTGAGTTCGAGTATCAACCCAATGGTCAGTCCCGCCGTCGCGTTGCCGACGCCGCCGGTGCCGCAGACCGCGACGCCGCGCTCTTTCGCAGCGTCCAGATCGAACGACGCATTGCGCATGCCGGAAGTCATCAAGAGTTTGAGATTCGGCAGCGCCTCGATCACCGCGCGCGAGAACGGCGTGCGCTCGCGCATCGCGCAGATGATTTCAAAATTCTTCAGCGCCTCGATCGCGTTTTCGGTCGTGCCGAAATGGGTGTCGAACACCGTGATGTCGATCTTGTTTTTGAGCGGCGACCAGTCGGCGAATTTCAAACCGACATTCTGATAGTCGTCGAGGATCGCGCAGCGCAGTTTGGTCATGGGTCGGCCCGGTCGAGGATGGGCGCGAACCATCGCCCGCATCGACAACCGATGCAAGCTAACTCACGTCACGGCAATGTCAGGAGTTGAGGGCGGCGGCCTTCGCCGCACATGCCGGCCCGGGTCCGCGCATATAGTGCCGTTCCGGATGATACGGATCGAACGCGAATTTCAGGAACGCGCGCTCGAAATCCCGCAGCTTCACGATCCACATGATCGGCCCGAGCGACACTGGCTGAACGGTGCAGCGGCCTGTGAGCAGCGTGACAAGTGCGGTCATGGCGTCTTTGCGACTTTCTGTTCGTTGACGCCACGGCTTCTGTCGTGACGCTCTCCCCGTAAACTGAAGCCGTCACCATCGCGCAGCGCCGATTAACAAGTGCTTTTCAGCCTCATGACGACCGGGATTCGTCGCCGTTAGGCTTTCCAAATGGTTGCCCTTTGCGGTTAGCGTCGTTACATCAGGCGGCAATTCCCCGCACAAATGCTCGATTCAAGGACCGTGATGTCGCGCCAGTTCATCTATTTCATGCAGGGCCTGACCAAGGCTTATCCGACCCGCAAGGTGCTCGATAACATCCATCTCCAGTTTTACCCGGATGCCAAGATCGGCGTGCTCGGCGTCAACGGCTCGGGCAAATCGACGCTGCTCAAGATCATGGCCGGCCTCGACAAGGATTATAACGGCGAGGCGTGGGTCGCCGAGGGCGCGCGCGTCGGCTATCTCGAACAGGAGCCGCAGCTCGATCCGAAATTGTCGGTGCGCGAGAACGTGATGCTCGGCGTCGCCAAGCAGAAGGCGATCCTCGACCGCTACAACGAACTCGCGGTGAATTATTCCGACGAGACCGCCGACGAGATGACGAAATTGCAGGACGAGATCGAAGCCGCCGGCTTGTGGGATCTCGACAGCAAGGTCGATCAGGCGATGGACGCGCTGCGCTGTCCGCCGGACGATGCGGATGTGACGAAACTCTCCGGCGGCGAGCGCCGCCGCGTGGCGCTTTGCAAACTGCTGCTCGATCAGCCTGATTTGCTGCTGCTCGACGAGCCGACCAACCATCTCGATGCGGAAAGCGTGTCGTGGCTCGAAGGCCATCTGCGGAATTATCCGGGCGCGATCCTGATCGTGACCCATGACCGCTACTTCCTGGACAACGTGACGGGCTGGATTCTCGAACTGGATCGCGGCCGCGGCATTCCCTACGAAGGCAACTACACCGCCTGGCTGAAGCAGAAACAGAAGCGCCTCGAACAGGAAGGCCGCGAGGACGTCGCGCATCAGAAGACGCTCGAGCGCGAACAGGAATGGATCGCGTCGTCGCCGAAAGCGCGTCAGGCCAAATCCAAGGCGCGCTATCAGCGTTACGAGGAACTTTTAAAGCAGGCCAGCGAGAAGCAGACGCAGACCGCCCAGATCACCATTCCGGTCGCCGAACGTCTCGGTCAGAACGTCGTCGATTTCGAGGGCCTTTCGAAAGGCTTCAAGGATCGCCTTCTCATCGACAACCTCACGTTCAAATTGCCGCCGGGCGGCATCGTCGGCGTGATCGGGCCGAACGGCGCGGGCAAGACCACGCTGTTTCGCATGATCACCAAACAGGAGACGCCGGACGCGGGCACCATCACGGTGGGCGAGTCGGTGCATCTGGGTTACGTCGATCAGTCGCGCGACGATCTCGACGGCAAGAAGACCGTCTGGGAGGAAATCTCCGGTGGCAACGACCAGATTCTGCTCGGCAAGCGCGAGGTGAATTCGCGCGGCTATTGCTCGTCGTTCAATTTCAAGGGTGCGGACCAGCAGAAGAAAGTCGGCGCGCTGTCAGGCGGCGAGCGCAACCGCGTGCATCTGGCCAAAATGCTCAAGAGTGGCGCGAACGTGCTGCTGCTCGACGAACCGACCAACGATCTCGACGTGGATACGCTGCGCGCGTTAGAGGAGGCGCTGGAGGATTTCGCGGGCTGCGCCGTCATCATCAGCCATGACCGCTGGTTCCTCGACCGCATCGCCACGCACATTCTGGCGTTCGAGGGCGAGAGCCATGTCGAATGGTTCGAAGGCAACTTTCAGGATTACGAGAAGGACAAGATGCGCCGTCTCGGTCAGGATTCCATCATCCCGCACCGGGTGAAGTACAAGAAGCTGACGCGGTAGTTTTTGATGTGGCCTATCCCACCTTCTCAGCTAACCACATCTTGATGAGTGATTGATACGGCACGTCGCGCTTGTTGGCGGCGATTTTGATCTGCTCCAGCAGGCTCACCGGCAGCCGCAATGAGATGGCTGTGGTCGATGGCTTGAGGTTCGGAAAGCGCATGCGCTGAGCCTTGCTCCAGTCGAGGTACTCGGTGGAGTCGTGAGTTTCCCAGAATTTCCGTTCTTCGGCTTCGCTCTTGAAAGAGGGAATGGGTTTAAGTTTGCTCATAAATCTTCCGCTCCTTTCGATTCATGTCCCTCGCCGAAATCACTCTGACCATCGTTCCGCTGTGCCTCAGGGTGAAGGTGACATGCAGCAGGCGGCCCTCAACTGTCTTTCCCAGAGCATTGAGACGCTGCTCCTTCCCGCTGTGCTTTTCATCCACTGCGACGACCAACGGATCGTTGAAAAAGACGCTTTCGGCCTCCGCCGGGCTGACGCTGTGCTTATCCGCGCTCTTGCGGCTGTTGCCGTCGTCCCAATCGAACCCGGTAATGGCGTCCAGATCGATCATGCGTGTATATTATAGTAATATACGTCAAAATCAAGCCTGCGTCTCACAGCAGCCGATAACTCATCGTGTGGCACGCATCCAAACCGCACTGCAAAACCACCGACACGAAATTGATCGCGCAGATCGCGACGACGAAGTAACCGAGCCATGCCGCCGTGCGCGTCATCCATTCCGGCCGCTCGTTGTCGTCCACCGTCGTGCCGCCGAGCACCGCATATTTCACCGCGAAGGCGAACAGGATGCAGATCGCGATGATGACCGACCACACCGGCATGTGAATGTTGAAAATCGCGCTGCCGATATAGGCGTGGCCGGGGCGCGGATAAATATCCAGCAGCGTCTGCCGCACGGAAATAATCAGCAGCAGCACCGCGAAGATCATGCTGATGCCGTCGCCGCGGCCGGACGTGCCGCCGCGAAAATGCTGGATGATTCCAAAGCACACGCCGAACATCGCAACACGCTGGAGCAGGCAGAGCGGGCAGGGGATTTCGCCGCCCTTGTATTGCAGCGCCATCGCGAAAATCAGAATTTCCGCGATCACCAGCATCATCGCGAACAGGAAGATGTCGTTGAGCAGCGATGTCGTGCGCGGGTTCATGCCAGGCCTCCGGTCAGAAGCTGCACCTGAATCCACGGCATGCGGAATCCGTATTCGGGACTGTAGATTTCAAAGAGGAAAAGCCCGATCGAAAGACCGAGGCACGCCAGCATGAACGAGATCGACAGCCAGCGCGGACCCGAATAGCCGAACAGAAACGCCAGCATCAGCGTGGCGAATATCACCGTCATCATCTGAAAGCCCCCGGCAACTGCCCGGAAAGCTAGCGGGGAAATCGCACCCCGTCCATGCAGCGTGCGCTGCAATGGGAATCGGATTACAACCCTTCGATACCTGCGCCCAATCGCCGCGCGGCGTCGTCTCGAAACGATCGCGCGGTTTGGCCTATACCGGCGCGTTCAATGTCAAGGATACCTCTGCCCATGTCGTTCACGCCCGAAACGCCGACGCCGCCACGCGGTGCAAATCTGCGCCCGCTGCCCATGCTGATCTTCGGATCGCGCTGGCTGCAACTGCCGCTCTATCTCGGCCTCATCGTTGCGCAGGGCGTCTATGTGGTGCTGTTTCTCAAAGAGCTGTGGCATCTGATTTCACACGCGTTCGATTTCTCCGAACAGCAGATCATGCTGGTGGTGCTCGGCCTGATCGACGTGGTGATGATCTCCAATCTTCTGGTGATGGTGATCGTCGGCGGCTACGAGACGTTCGTCTCAAGACTGAAACTCGAAGGCCACCCGGACGAGCCGGAATGGCTCAGTCACGTCAACGCCAGCGTGCTGAAGATCAAGCTCGCGATGGCGATCATCGGCATCTCGTCGATCCATCTTCTGCGGACGTTCATCGAGGCGGGCAATCTCGGCGGGTCCGCGCGCACCACGAACTACACATCCGAAGGCGTGATGTGGCAAACCATCATTCACGTCGTCTTCATTTTGTCCGCCATCGGGATCGCGTATGTTGACCGAATCTCCAACGGATCGGTCGAAGCCGGGCATGAACATCCGACGCATTAAACAGGCGACAGCTGTCTTTCGTCATCCTGAGGTGCGAGCCGCATTTGCGGCGAGCCTCGAAGGATGGCGGATCTTTGCGCTTTCGCCGTCGTCCTTCGAGGCGCGCAAGGGCGCGCACATCAGGATGACGGCGATGGATTCGTCATTGCGAGCGAAGCGAAGCAATCCGGAGCGGGCGTGCAACACGAGCCGAGCCGTGGATTGCTTCGTCGCTTTGCTCCTCGCAATGACGGTCATTTATATGTCATCCGCTTACGCCGCGCCCGATCCAGCGTTCACGCAATTCATCGCCTCGCTCTGGCCGGAGGCGCAGAAGGCCGGAATCTCCCGCACGACATTCGAGCGTGAAACGCGCGGGCTCGAACCCGATTACAAATTGCCCGATCTGATCCTGCCGGGACGGCCTGAAACGGGCGCGCCGTCGCAGCCGGAATTCGTGCAGGTGCCGGCGGACTACATCAAGGAATCGTCCATCGCGCGCCTTGCCGGTGAGGGGCAGAACCTCATGCAGAAATACCGCACGACGCTCGATGCTATCGAAAAGCGTTTCGGCGTGCCGGGCACGATCATCCTCGCCATCTGGGGACGCGAGACTGATTACGGCCGCTACGCACTGCCCTACGACGCCATCCGCGTGCTGGCGACACAGGCCTATGTCGGACGGCGCAAGGATCAGTATCGCGACGAATTCATCGCGGGGTTGAAGCTGATCGACGACGGCGACGTGACGCGCAAGGATTTCACCGCGTCGTGGGGCGGCGCGACGGGGCTGACGCAATTTCTTCCCTCCGAACTTGCAAAGCACGGCGTCGATTTTGATGGTGACGGTCATGTCGACATCTGGAAGTCGGTGCCCGATGCGCTGGCGTCTGCGGCGCAGCAGCTTGTCAACAAGGGATGGCAGCCGGGTTTGCGCTGGGCCTATGAGGTGAAAGCGCCTGCGAGTGTCGATTGCACGCAAGGCGTGCCGGAAGTGACGAAGCCGGTCGGTGAGTGGCTGCGTGCGGGTTTCGTGCCGGTGCGCGGATTGAAGCTCAGCGCCGACGAATTGAAGCAGAACGCGTCGTTGTTGCAGCCGGAGGGAATTTACGGCCCCTCATTTCTGACGACGAAAAACTACTTCGTCATCAAGGAGTATAATTTTTCCGATCTCTACGTTCTGTTCGTCGGCTATCTCAGCGACAAGATGACAAACCCGCAATCTTTCGAGACGCCGTGGTCTGCCGAGACGCAGATGAAAAGCAAGGACGTCGTGGCGATGCAGAAAAAACTGACCTCGCTCGGATTGTATTCGTCGAAGCTCGACGGCAAGGCGGGGATGCAGACGCGCTCGGCGCTCGGCGCGTATCAGAAATCGGCGGGGATCAAGGTCGATTGCTGGCCGAGCAAGTCGGTGTTGAAGACGATGAACGCGAAGTGAGTTTTCCGCGCATGATATTCTTCGGAAAACCGGTGCCCGCTTTTCCGGATCATGCGCGCCACGATTTCGCCATTCGATTCCAAGTCCGTCACCGTTTCGCCATTGCGCGTGTGAATCGCGCCTAACGCCATGCGATCAAAAGAAAAACCCGGCGTGGAGGCCGGGTTTTCCGAAATTCGCGCTGAACGCGGATTCTGCTCAGTAGCAGACCTTCACGTTGCGATAGACGTTCGCGCCGATATAGGGATCCCAGACCGGCTGCTGCTCCCACACGCAGCGCGGACGCGGCGCGTAGTAAACGGGTCCGCCGTAAACCGGAGCGGGCTGCTGGCTGGCGATCGCCGCGCCAACGCCGAGACCGAGCAGACCTGCGCCGACTGCGAGCGCGTTGTTGCCGTTTTCTGCCTTTGCCGCCGGCATCGCAGCGACAAGCGATCCCGCGATTGTTGCAACGGTGAAGAACGTAGTCAGTGCCTTCTTCATATGTCTCTCCTCAGATCACGCCACAGCCCGGCGCAAGGCGATTGGTCTTAAGGATCCAATTCCGGGCGTCAGGTTAGCCCGGCTGTCTCCCGTTTCAAAGCACCGCTAGGTGCTTCGTCGTCCCGGTGTCCATCATATCCGGATTCTGCCGCTGCACTCCAAGAAACATCGCGGGGCTGAAATTGCCGCAGGCCCGGACTGTTTCTTGGTCGTCACAATCTCGGACCCGGTTCAGTCGCAGACCTGAACGCGGCGCACGCGCCAGCCGTAACCGTCCCAGAACCGCTCGCGTTGCAGATAGCAGCCGCCGCCATAGGCGTAGCCCGGCGCGTAATAGACGGGTGCGCCGTAACCGTAATAGCCATAACCGGGGCCATAGCCGTATCCATACGGGTAACTGTTGGCTGCAAGCCCGCCGATGATGGCTGCGCCCGCGAGTCCGCCGATAATGCCTGCGGCGATACGTCCGCCGCGTGCTTCAGCCGGTGCCGGCGCGGCCACTGCGGTGATCGCCAGCGTGGCTGCGGTCGCGGTTGCCAGAATGATTGTCCTCATGGCTTTCCCCTTTTCGTGTTCGACGCTCGATAACCTGGTTCCAACGGGGAAAGTTGCACCTCCCCGTTGAACAGAACCTGAATATTTTAAGCCGAATTTGCCATGTTTTGCATCGCGGCCAACAGGTCTACAGGTCGCCGCAACGCAAACGGCGCCCCGCTGGAAGCGAAGGCGCCGTTGGAAACTTTAGAATTTCAGCCCGTGACGGACCGAACGGCCGATCAGAACATCGCCGAAGCGAGCTGTTGCAGACCGGCTTTCTGTACGAGACCCTTGGCGATCTGCTTCTGATTGTCGTCGAGCGTGACGAGCAGCGGCTGGACAGCCGGAGCAAAGCGGCGCATGGCGGCTTCATCGACGTTCGGCTCACGCGCAAGCGCGCGCAGGGCCTCGGCGACCGCCGGCCAATACTGCTCCTGCTCAGCCTTGAGCTTCAGCGCAACACGATAGCGCAGGATTGCGACTTCGCTCATGGCAATCTTGAGTGCCGAGACGTGCGCTGGCTTCGCGGGAGCTTCGACAGGCGCTGCGGAAGCAGTCACTTCCTGGGCCGCGACAGGCGCACTCATGGCAACAACAAGTGCAACGGCGAGTTGGAACTTTCGCATATCTCTCACTTTTCGACGTATGGAAGACGGTCTTCGCGTAGGGGGCATATGTGACGAAAATGCGATGCAATAAGTTAACGCGCAACGCTTTTTTTGCGGTGCGATAAAGTGGCCAGAATGCGGTGATTTATACCAGCAATATCAATGGCTTGAAATCCAGGTAACATTCGCAAATTAAAGTTGAAAACGGAACCGTGATTGTTCCGGGAACGCTTGCCGGAACTCCGCCGCAAAGCCCGCATTTCAGCCCGGTTTTCGGGGCGCTTTTTCGAGCGAATCCCGCATCAATTCGAGCGCCCGGTGCGCGAACGCGGCCATGTTTTCCAGCCGCTCGCTTCGTCCGGTTTCCAGCGTGATCGTGCGTGTGACAGGGCCGGCCACGCCCATGCAGGAATGCCCGGCGGCGTCGCCATATCGGTTTCCGGTTGGCCCCGTGGCGCCGGTTTCGCTCAGCCCCCAGGTCGCGCCGAGCAGGTCGCGTGCGCGTGCCGCAAGCAAAGCGGCGTAAGGCTCGGAAGACGCGCGCATCCCTTCCATCTCCTCCTTGGTGATGTTCACCAGGGCCGCCCGTGCTCGCGGCGTATAGATGACGCCGCCGCCGCGATAGTAGGCCGACGCGCCGGGGACCGAGAGGAGGGCTGCCGAAATCAGGCCGCCGGTGGAGGATTCGGCGATGCCGATCGTCTCCTTGCGGGCGATCAGTTGGGCCGCGATCGCCTCGGCCAGCGGCAGCAGTTTTTCCATTGGGATTTCCATGACCAGAAACGCGTTGTCTGTTTAGATTCATTCCAGACTGGAGGGCAGATTCATCAATGTCCCCAACAGTTTGGAATAGGTTGAAAGTAGCCGATTAGGCTTTGCTTCGAGCCGGCCGGTCCAATATCGATAGAGCGTCGTTCCTACAGGTTTTGCAAATCCCCTCAATGATCGTCTGTTCCTGCAACGTCTTCTCCGACCACGACGTGCGCGATGCCGTGGCCAAGGATCTCCCGCGGACCGCCGGGCAGGTTTACGGCTGTCTGGGCTGTAGCGCCCAGTGCGGGCGTTGCGCGACCACGATCCGCAAGATCATGGACGAAGCCCTCGGAGCCTGCGCGAAATCGTGCTGCTCGGGTTGTCCGCATCAGCAGGCGCACGGGCACGCCGAACCGCAACTCAATGCGGTCGTTCTTCAGGCAGCCGCCGCCTAACCGGCTTTCCCACAATCGCTTCCATTTCCGCCCTCTGACGGGCTTGTCCCGTATCTTGAACTGATTTAGAACGTTTCTAAATTGGTTTAGCAGGCCGTTTTTGGCCTGAAAAAACAGGAGTGCGGCATGAAAGGCGATCCGAAGGTCATCGACTATCTGAACAAGGGCCTTCGCAGCGAGCTGACGGCGATCAATCAGTACTGGCTGCATTACCGGCTCCTCGACAATTGGGGCCTGAAGGAAATGTCCAAGCAGTGGCGCAAGGAATCCATCGAGGAAATGCACCACGCCGACCGTTTCACCGACCGCATCCTGTTCCTCGACGGTTTTCCGAACATGCAGGTACTCGATCCACTGCGGATCGGCCAGAACGTGAAGGAAATTCTGGAATGCGACCTCGCCGCCGAACATGGCGCGCGCGATCTGTATCAGGAGGCGGCGACCTACTGCCACGGCGTGAAGGACTATGTGTCACGCGATCTGTTCGAGAGCCTGATGAAGGACGAGGAAGGCCATATCGATTTCCTCGAAACCCAGCTCGATCTGATCGGCCGCATCGGCCTCGAACTCTACACGCAGAAGCACGTCGGCCATCTTGAGGAAGATCACTGAGGTTCGAGGCTACGACGCGTCGGCCGGGACGAAACATGTGATTTCGATCCGGCCGAGCAGACTGACGTACCACACGACCGCTTCGCCCAATGGATTGCCGGCATCGCGAATGATCGCCTTGTCCGGCACTTCCCACCACACGCCATCGATCGGCACCCAGTATTTCCCGCAGCGCACGTCGTACTGCGTGCGATGGCCGTCGGAAATATCGCAGCAGTAACTGCCGGCGGAATTGCGCACGCCCTTGAACCATTTGCGGATGTGCTCGGGGACGTCGTTGTATTGGCCGCGGTCGACGGCGGAGGCGGTTGCCGCGGCGACAAGCATCGGCAGCAAGAGAACGGTTCGCCTCGGCAGATCCATCGTCACTCCAGCGTTCTGCGCAAGATACGGATGAACCCGCGCGCGGGTCCACACACGAGCGCGCGAGTGTCAGGACTGTTTGCGCTTGCGCTTCTTCTCCGGCGGCGGAGGAGGCGGGGGAACGACCGGGCAGCCGGCAAAGCCCGCCTCGATCGCAGCCTGCGCGCCATCCAGCTTGAAATCCGCGATGGTGCGCCCCGCATTCAGCGAACGGATCCGCACGACCAGCGTGCTCGACGAGCCGAGTTCCTGCACGAAGCGGTACACCTCGCCCTGGTCCTCGATCACGATCACCGTGTAGCCGATCAGGATGCGCGACTCGACATTGTCGTGGCCGGGCTTTTCGTCGAAGCGATAGCCGAGGATCGAGTTCTTGTCGGAGCCGATCTTGAAATCGAACGAGAAGCGCACCAGCGGCTTGTCGCCGAAGCAAGTGAGTTGCATCATCGCGTTCATCGGCGGCTGGGCCGTGGCGTTCGACGCAACGGTCGTCAATAGCGCGCTCGCCACCGGCTTTCCCGTGACGCGGTCGGCGACCTTTTCGATTTTCCAGTTGCCGGCGTCGGTCCGCTCCGCCGAGGGGGAAACGAAAGCGTCGCGCGACACGCACGCGCCCAGCAGCAACGCCAACATCAACCACGCAACACAACGCACGGCACTGTCCCCGCCCGATTGCAGTCTGCAACCGGCGCGCGCATGGCGCAAGCGGCGCGTTCAGGGCTGGCCCTTCGCGATCTGGATTCCGGCGGCGAGCGCGCCGACGACGACCGAGACGATCAGACACCAGAAGCCGATATGATAAAACAGGAATGCCGATACCGCGCAGCCGAGCGCGAACGACAGAATAGCGGTCGCAAGGCGGTTGAATCGCTCGCGCACTTTAGTCCGCTCTTTCGGATTTTCGCCGGTCAACAGATCGACGGCATCGATCGTGACCTGAACGGTGCTGCCCGTCATCATGGTGGTCGGCGGCAGGCTCGACATATGCACACGCTGCACGGCGTTCTGCATCGCCATCGCCGCGACGCCGGCAAAACCCGTGAGCAATGCAAGCGGCGTGTCGCCATCGGGGAACGGGCCGCAGGTCACGGCGAGCACGAAAAACATCACAAGCAACGCGATCTTCACAATCAACAGCGGCGTCATCGCCGGAAGGCCATGCGACCGCTGCACCGCGCCGAACACGCGCGCCAGCGCGATGACGCCGATGAATTCTGGCAGCGCCAGAATTTTCCCCACGATGCCGTGTCCGCCCTGCACCAATGCCGCGCCGAGCGTGACGAAGTTGCCGGTCACATGCGCGACGAACAAACCATGCAGGCCGAGAAATCCTGCCGCATCGACGAAGCCGCCGTTGAAGGAGAGCAACGCGGCCACTGTCATTGGGCCGGTCAATTTGGGGCCGGTGAGATTGAAGTCGCGGGATTTCAAAGGATGTCCTTTGATTGAAGGATGATTATGCGTCACGGGCTGTTTCAGGCAATAGCACGAACTTGTCGTCCCCGCGAAAGCGGGGACCCATACTCTCTGTATTTTATGTTGAGTTCGGATGGTTCGGCCATTCTTCTTCATCATGACGTTCGGTGGTTATGGGTCCCGGCCTTCGCCGGGACGACGACGGATTTAGCCACACGCCATCGTCCCTGTTCTTTGCGGCGCGGGGACGCCGTAACGCATTTGCAATTCCTTCGCCCCGATTGAGGGCGCGCGGAACGCCGGATGCGCTGAACGCATCCGCAGCCTCGCGTGCAAAAGTGAGAAAGCACACGAGCATAGTCACCACGGTCACGCCGCTTTCACCCGGCGTTCCGCACGCGGTGGTGTTTGAAAGGCTTGCTCCGCGAACAGGACCCCCGGAGGCCGATCCATGTGTCGTGCCCCCGTTCATGGCGCAAGGCGGTCGCGCCGGGACCTCGCGGTTTGGGCCTTCCCGCGCGCGGCGTGGTCGTCAGCGTGACGGAATAAAAAAGGCCCGCTTCCTTTCGAGAAGCGCGCCTGACTCATTCCGCCGCGCATCGAACACCGCGCGCAGCCACCGCATCCCGCCCCGCGATATGTGACGATCGCGTATCGCCCCTCAAAGTGAGGCGGGACATCGAT
>BFBZ01000576.1_pt1 | contig 33155 bp, 28 predicted proteins | sample 1888401 | NCBI WGS metagenome assembly BFBZ01 (sample SAMD00112614, study PRJDB3348) | symbiont metagenome | host: Chara braunii | reverse complement strand
AGCGAATGGGGATGAAACGAAACGCGTGGTGCGCGAACCCTCGCCCGCCTCTTCGTGGGAGAGGGTGGCCGAAGGCCGGGTGAGGGCTTCAAGAGCGCCGGCCCATCAATTCGACCCGAAATGCACCGATAGCATCGCGACGACCCTAACCCGGCCGCGCGGCCCTGATCGCCAGGCTGCGCTTGCCCCCATTCGCCACTCGCCACTCGCTATTCGCCCCTACAACAACCCCAGCTCGGCCAATTGCTTGGCCAGTTCCTGCGGCATGCCCTTGGTCACCCCGGTCGACATGTCTGGCGGCACGTCGCTTTCCGGGAAATAGCGCCAGCCCTGGAACGGGCCGCGCCGGCGTGGCTGCACCCGCACGATCACCGGTTCGAGCAGCAGGTCGCAGCGCGAAATGCCCTCGCTATCGGTGAAGGGACGGATGCCGAGCAGCTTCTGGCGGCACAGGATGCTGCCCTTGATCACCCAGTAGAGCGAGCCCTCGCCGATCAGTTCGTCGTGGCGCTTCGGCTGCATGCGGGTGGTGTGGACCTGCTCGCCATAGGTCTTCATGCGGCGGTCGACCCATTCCTGCAGGTCCTCGACCGATTCCGCGCCGACGCAGAGCTTGATGAGATGCAGAGCCATGGGCTCATCCTAGCGCGAAGCGCGCGGCGGGCCCAAGGCCGGGATCGCCGCCGGGCGATCAACGGTTGGGGATAAAGGGCAGCGGCTGGAGCGCCAGAGCCATGCACAGATTGGTGCGCCAGACCGGACCGTCGCGCACCGCGGCCATGATCACCCGCTGGGCCACCCGGAAATCGACGCCGCAACTGGCCGGGCTGTCCGGCGTCAGCACGGTGATCGAGGTCACCGGCGTACCCTTTTCCTGGCGGCTGACATCGATGGTCGCCTGGTTCTGGCCGCGCTGCACGCGGGTGACCACCGCCACCGTGCCCTCGACCAGCACGTCGGCGCGCGCCACCACGTCGTCGCGTGACCAGGGATAGCACTGGCAGGCCTCGGCAGGGCCGGCCAGCAAGGTCAGCGCCGCCACGGAGGCAGCCGCGAGCCTGACCGCCGCGCCGTTCATGCGGCTTTCTCGGCAACCGCCTCGATGGTCGCGACCGCCGCGCCCTCGCCCACCTGCTCACCGGCCGAGACCATCACCGCGGTCACGGTGCCATCGACAGGCGCGACCAGCGTATGCTCCATCTTCATCGCTTCGATCACCGCGATCCGGTCCCCCTTGGCGACCTGCTGGCCCGGTTCGACCAGCACGGTGATCACCTTGCCATGCATGGGCGCCTTGACCGCGCCGCCGCCGTCGAGATGGTCGAGATCGACGTCGAAGGGGTCGAACCGGCGCACTTCGGTCTGTCGGCCGTTGCGAACGACGAACAGCCCGTCGCGGGTCAGCGTAAAGGCCGGATCCGAACTCAGCGGGATGTAGTCGTCGAGATAGGTACTTTCGCCGCCGCCAAACACCGCCCGGACATTGGGATTGCCGCCCGCTCCACGTTTCGCCGCCGGCGACACCAGATCGACCTGCACCCGTTCGCCGTCGATCACCAGCGGCATGCCGACCCGCCGCGCCGCGCCGAGCTGGAAACCATCGGTGGCGGCCCAGGGCGAGGCGCCCTCGTTGGTGCGCAACTGGTCGCGCCACTGCCGGTCGCTCCACTGGCCGTCGAGCAGCTTCAGCGCTGCGAGGCGGACGGTTTCCGGATCGGCGGGGCGCGGCACGGCGCCCAGCGCCGCGAGATTGCGGTCGATGAAACCGGTGTCGAAATGACCGGAGCGGAAGCCTGCAGCCTCGGTCAGCGCCTTCAGGAAGGCCAGATTGGTGCGCGGCCCGGCTACCACAGTCTCGCCCAGCACCGCGCCGAGCCGGTCGAGAGCCTCGTCGCGGGTTTCGCCGTAAGCGATCACCTTGGCGATCATCGGGTCGTAGAACGGCGACACCTCGGCCCCCTGCTCGACGCCGGTATCGACCCGCACGCCCTCGCCGTCGCCGAAACGCAGCGTGTGCAAGGTGCCGGTGGAGGGCAGGAAACCCTTTTCCGGATCCTCGGCGTAAAGCCGCGCCTCGACCGCGTGACCATGGATCTGCAACTCGTCCTGGGTGAGCGGCAGCCGCTCGCCCGATGCGACGCGGAGCTGCCATTCGACCAGGTCCTGGCCGGTGATCGCCTCGGTCACGGGATGCTCGACCTGCAGGCGGGTGTTCATTTCCATGAAATAGAACTTGTCCGGCTGCAGGCCGTTGGAGCCGTCGGCGATGAATTCGACCGTGCCGGCGCCGACATAACCGACCGCCTTGGCCGCCTCGACCGCGGCGCGGCCCATGGCTTCGCGCATGGCCGGCGGCATGTCGGGGGCCGGCGCCTCCTCGATCACCTTCTGGTGGCGCCGCTGCAGCGAGCAGTCGCGCTCGAACAGATGCACGACATTCCCCAGGGCATCGCCGAACACCTGGATTTCGATATGGCGCGGCGACTGCACGTATTTCTCGATCAGCACGCGCGGATCGCCGAACGAACTTGCCGCCTCGCGCTGGGCCGAAGCCAGAGCCTCGTCGAAATCGACCAGCTTCTCGACCTTCTTCATGCCCTTGCCGCCGCCGCCGGCGACCGCCTTGATCAGCACGGGATAGCCGATCTCATAGGCTTTCTCTTTCAGGAATTTCGGATCCTGCATGGCGCCGTGATAGCCCGGCACGACCGGCACGCCGGCCTTCTGCATCAGCGTCTTGGCGCCGTCCTTCAGCCCCATGGCGCGGATGGCGCTGGCCGGCGGGCCGATGAACACGATGCCGGCATCGGCGCAGGCATCGGCGAACTCGGCGCGTTCCGACAGAAAGCCGTAGCCGGGATGGATCGACTGGGCTCCCGACTGCTTCGCCACCGCGATGATCTTGTCGATCACCAGATAGCTGTCGCGCGCCGGCGCCGGGCCGATCGGATAGGCCTCGTCGGCCATGCGCACATGCAGCGCACCGGCATCGGCGTCCGAATAAACGGCGATCGTGCGCAAACCCAGCCGCCTTGCCGTCTTGATGACCCGGACGGCAATTTCGCCGCGATTGGCGATGAGCACGGAAGACAGCATCTCGAAGACCTCGAAGCGGCACTGATTTGGCCGTCGAATTTAACGGTTCTGGCGGCGAAGGCCAGCGCTCCGAACGGCTGGGGAGATGATGCCGCATGGCTTGCCCGCGAGCCCATGGCCTTGCCGAGCGGGCCGGCGCCGGAGGATGGTGCGGCATCGTTCCGGAGCCATCCATGACTGCCCTGCCTGATCTGTCGACCACCGATCTCGCCAAGGCCTATCGCGCCAAAACCCTGTCACCGGTAGAGGTGACCAAGGCGGTGCTCGACCGCATCGCCGCCTGCGAGCCGAAGATCAACGCGATGTATATCGTCTCGGCCGATGAGGCCTTGGCTGCCGCCAAGGCCGCCGAGAAGCGCTTCGCCAAAGGCGAGCCGCTGTCCGCCATCGACGGCGTGCCGGCAACCGTCAAGGAGAACATGGCGACCAAGGGCGACCCTTGCCCGGTCGGCGTGCCCATCGCCGACATGACGCCGCGAGCAGCCGATTCACCGGTGCCGGCGCGGATGCGCGAGGCCGGCGCGGTCATCACGGGCAAGACCACCATGCCGGATTACGGCATGCTCTCGGCCGGCCTGTCGTCGCTGCATGGCGTCACGCGCAATCCTTGGAACCTCGCCAAGAACACCGCCGGCTCGTCGTCGGGCGCGGGAGCAGCCGGCGCCGCCGGCTACGGTCCCTTGCATATCGGCACCGATATCGGCGGCTCGATCCGGCTGCCCGCCGCCCATTGCGGCCTGTTCGGGCTGAAACCCTCGCTCGGTCGGGTGCCGATCCATCCGCCCTTTCTCGGCCGGGTCGCCGGCCCGATGACCCGCACCGTCAAGGATTCGGCGCTGCTGATGACGGTGATCTCGCGCCCCGACCCGCGCGACTTCATGGACCTGCCTTATGACCCCGTCGACTATGCCAAGAAGCTCGGCGGCCTGAAGGTCAAGGGCTTGAAGATCGGCCTCTTGACCGAAATGCCCGCGGGGCTGAAGGCCGATCCCGCCATCGTCAAGGCGGTCAAGGCCGCAGCCAGGGCGCTCGCCGGAGAAGGCGCCGAGGTGGAGGAGCTCAAAGGCTATCTGACCAAGGAGATGCTCGACGGCATGTGCCGGTTCTTCGAGGCGCGCTCCTATGCCGATATCGTCGACCTGCCGGAGGCCAAGAAGAAGCAGCTGCTGCCCTATATCGTGGAATGGGCGACCTGGCGGGCCAAATCCTTCACCGGCAACGACGTGATGCGCGCCTATAGCGCCGTTCACGCCATGCGCGAGGCGAGCATCAAGGCGACCCAGCCCTATGACTTCGTATTGTCGCCGGTCACCTGCCCGGTCAGCTATGCGGCGGAAGCCCATTCGCCGACGGACGACCCGCATCTGGCGCTGGAGCACATCCCCTTCACGGTCGCCTCCAATATGAGCGAACAGCCAGCGGCGAGCCTCAACTGGACCTTCCACACCGACGGCATGCCGATCGGCGTCCAGGTCATCGGCCGGCGCTTCGACGATTACGGCGTGATGCGGCTGAGCCGCGTGCTGGAAAAGCTCCGGCCGAAGCAGAAGGCCTGGCCGGAATTGGGGTGAAGGGCCGTGGCGCCCTCTCAGGAGGGAGCCCGGTGGCCGAGGAGGAGTGCTGGAACCACGACGTCACCCCCGGCGAGCCAGAGCAGAAGCCCTTGCTTCTGCGGAGGCGAGGGAAGGGGGTCCAGGAGTTGCAGCACGCCTCCCGTGACACAGCGAATTCACTCGACCACATGCACTGAGAGCGCGGCCAAGCGGCTCCTGGATCCCCTTCCCCTCGGCTTCGCCTCGGCCGGGGATGACGTAGAGATCCAAGCGCTACCACGGTGTGGCCGAAGCAGGCCCCCTCTCCCGCCTCACATCCTGAACACGCCGAATTTCGTCTCCGGCACCGGCGCGTTGAGCGCCGCGCTGAAGGCGAGCCCCAGCACGCGGCGGGTCTCGCTCGGCGTGATGATGCCGTCGTCCCAGAGCCTGGCCGTTGCGTAATACGGATGCCCTTCCGCTTCATAGTTGGCCCGGATCGGCGCCTTGAAGTCCTCTTCCTCCTCGGCGCTCCAGGCCTTGCCCTCGGCCTCGAAATTCTCGCGCTTGACGGTGGCGAGCACGCTTGCCGCCTGTTCGCCGCCCATCACCGAGATGCGCGAATTCGGCCAGGTGAAGAGGAAGCGCGGCGAATAGGCGCGGCCGCACATGCCGTAATTGCCGGCGCCATAGCTGCCGCCGACCAGCATGGTGATCTTCGGTACCTGGGCGCAGGCGACCGCGGTCACGAACTTGGCGCCGTCCTTGGCGATGCCGCCGGCCTCGAACTGGCGGCCGACCATGAAGCCGGTGATGTTCTGCAGGAACAGCAAGGGAATGCGGCGCTGGCAGCACAGCTCGATGAAATGCGCGCCCTTGACCGCGCTTTCCGAGAACAGGATGCCGTTATTGCCGATAATGCCGACCGGCATGCCGTGGATATGGGCAAAGCCGGTGACCAGCGTCTGGCCGTAGAGCGCCTTGAACTCGTCGAATTCGGAGCCGTCGACGAGCCGCGCGATCACCTCGCGGATATCGTACTGGGTCTTCAGGTTGGTCGGGACCAGCGCCTCCAGTTCGGCCGGGTCGTAGAGTGGCTCGCGCGGATCGGTCAGCGCGATGTCGATAGTCTTGCGGCTGTTCAGGTTCGAGACGATCCGGCGCGCGATGGCGAGCGCATGGGTGTCGTCGACGGCATAATGATCGGCGACGCCGGAGAGCCGGGCATGGACGTCGGCGCCGCCGAGATCCTCGGCCGTGACGATCTCGCCGGTCGCCGCGCGCACGAGCGGCGGACCGCCGAGGAAGATCGTGCCCTGCTTGCGCACGATCACGGTTTCATCGGACATCGCCGGCACATAGGCGCCGCCGGCGGTGCAGGAGCCCATGACCACGGCGATCTGCGGAATCCCTTGAGCCGACAGATTGGCCTGGTTGAAGAAGATCCGGCCGAAATGCTCGCGATCGGGGAAGACCTCGGTCTGGTGCGGCAGGTTGGCACCGCCGGAATCGACCAGGTAGACGCAAGGCAGCCGGTTCTCGCGCGCGATTTCCTGGGCGCGCAGATGCTTCTTCACCGTCATCGGATAATAGGTGCCGCCCTTGATCGTCGAATCATTGCAGACGATCATCACCTCGCGGCCCTCGACCCGGCCGATGCCGGTGATCAGGCCGGCGCCGTGGATCTTGTCGTGATAGAGGCCGTTGGCGGCGAGTTGCGACAGCTCCAGGAAGGGCGAGCCGGCATCGAGCAGGCTCATCACCCGGTCGCGCGGCAAAAGCTTGCCGCGGTCGAGATGGCGCTGGCGAGTCTTGGCATTGCCGCCGAGGCCGGCCTCCGCGCGCTTCTCCTTCAGGTCGGCGATGATCTCGCCCCAGGCTGCGGCATTGGCCTTGGCATCGGGACTTGCAGGGTTGAACGAGGATTTCAGAACGGCCAAGGCTGAAGGCTCCGGCTGAGGCTGTGGGGCCGTCCTGGTTATCCCGTCCTGATTGTCCTGTCATCCGGGCGAAGGACGGACGTGGTGTCGCTTCAGGGGGTCCGCGCCGGCTCCATGCCGGCTTCCATCAGCACCGGGGTCGAAGCCGGACTGGTGAGAAAGATCAGGAAGGCGCGCGCCGCCTCGTCTTCCGCCGGCACGGCGGCGAGCCCGACCGTATAGGTCGTGATGCTCTGGATTTCCGGCGGCAGCGGCCCGACCAGCGTGACGCCGCGAACGGGCAGGATTTCGCTGATCTGGTGGAACACCACCTCGGCCTCGCCATTGGCCACCAGCTCCGCGACATAACCGCCGGCCTTCAGCCGGAGCTTCGGCCGCATCGCTTCGGTGAGCCCCAGCCGCTCGATCAGGCCGGCGAAATAGATGCCGCTGGTGCCACCCGACGCCGGATCGACATAGGCGATGGTGGCCGCCGACTTGAGCAGCCGCTCGATCGCCTCGACCGAGGAAATGTCGGGGATCGGCGCGCCCTCGCGCACCGCGACGCCGATACCGGTGCGGGCGAGATCGGTGCGCGAACCGGCCCGGATCAGGCCCTTGGCGGCCAAGGCATTGATCACCGCGGGGGTGGCGACGATCACGTCGGCGGCCTCGCCGGCCTCGACCCGCCGCTGCACGCCGCCGGCCGTGTCGCTGACCAGCACGATATGATGGCCGCTCATCACCTCGAACTGGCTGGCGATGGTCTGCACCACCGCCTTGCTGGCGCCCGTCGCCATGACCCGGAGCTCAGCCGCACCGGCCGGGGCGACCCATCCGGCCGCCATGAGCGCGAGGCCCCAGACCGCCATCCGCCTTGCCATCGCAACCTCCCCGCCCGAGACAACCCGATCAGACGTCCGACCGAGAGTCGGGCCGCCGGCATCATGGCCCGGCGCGACGGCGGCGGAAATGGCCCCGGCGAAAAATCACGGATCGCGTTTGCGTGAAGGTTCAGGCGATGTCGTCGTAGCGCGGTTCGTACCAGGGCTCGGCCATGGCGCCATCACGCCATTCCTTCCAGGCCGGCAGCGCCATGACCGCCTCCATATAGAGCCTCACCCGCGGCGGCACCGGCACGGCATAGGCATGGAAGCGGTTGACGACCGGCGCATACATGGCGTCGGCGGCGGAGAAATCGCCATAGAGGAACTCGCCTGCCCCGCCGAAGCGATCGCGCGCCTCGGTCCAGGCCTGGCAGATCCGGTCGATATTGGCGTCGACGTCCTCGTCATGCGGGATCGCCTTGGGCTGGCGCCGCATGTTCATCGGCAGGCGCCCGCGCAACGCCATGAAGCCCGAATGCATTTCGTTGGAGAGCGACCGGGCATGGGCCCGGGCCGCGCGGTCGGCCGGCCAGACGCCCGCCGCGGGCAAGGTCTCAGCGAGGTATTCAGCGATCGCCAGGCTGTCCCAGACGACGATGTCGCCGTCGATCAGGATTGGCACCCGCCCGCCCTGCGAATAGCGCGAGATGCGGCTCTGCGTGTCCGGCTGATAGAGCCGGATCACCTCCTCCTCGAACGGCATCGACAAGGCTTTCATCAGGATCCACGGCCGGAACGACCAGGACGAATAGGCTTTGTTGGCGATGACGAGTTTCATGTGCGACCCCACGACTGGTGGAGCCGCAATGATGATCCATGGCCGGCATCACCAACAACGCATTCGGTTGAAGGTTACGATTGATGCGGCTGATCGATGAGCCGGCGTCAGCTGCGCGGTTTGACCGCCTCGACCGCGCCTTCCGCCTTCTTCCAGGCGCCGAAACCACCCTCGATATGGGCCACCGGTTTCAGCCCCATTTTCTGCGCCGTCTGGGCCGACAGCGCCGAGCGCAGGCCGCCGGCGCAGAAGAAGACGAACTTCTTGTCCTCGGCGAAAACCGGCTTGTGATAGGGGCTTTCCGGATCGATCCAGAATTCCAGCATGCCACGCGGGCAATGGAAGGCGCCGGGCACCTTGCCTTCGCGCTCCAGTTCGCGCGGATCGCGCAGGTCGACGAACACCACGCCGTCCTGGCCGTAGAGCGCCTTGGCCTGTTCGACCGAAAGCGTCTCGATCTCGCGCTCGGCATCGGCGAGCAGCGCCTTGTACCCGGTGGTAATCGTCTGCGGCATGTCATCCTCCATGGTCGATCTTGTCGTCGGACGACGCATAGCATCGGAAGCGAATGGCGAGTAGCTGATGGCGAATGGCGAATGGGGCAGGCGCGAAAAGCTGACCCAATAACCTTCTCCCATGGGCAGAAGATGGCGGCGTCAGCCGCCGGATGAGGGGCGCCGCGATCCGCAGAGGTCATCATGCGCGGAGAGCGCATCGCGGCCACCCTCACCCGGCGCTCCGCGCCACCCTCTCCCACGAAGACGCGGGCGAGGGTTGATGCGCAGCCAGCGCGGCTTCATGCCCTATTCGCCATTCGCCACTCGCCGCCGGTCTCGAAACTCTCGACGGCCAGCCCCCGGATGCGCTACCGATTGACATGCTCGGACTGACGCCGCTCGACGCCTTCGCCTTTGCCTGGTTCGCCATTGCCTGGGCCGGCTATTCCTGGCTCGTCGACGTGGTCGGCGCCCGGCGCGGCCTGACATCCACCATGGCGGTCTACCGCCAGCGCTGGATGCACGAGATGCTGCATCGGTCGAACCGCATCGTCGACGGCCAGATCAACATGACCCTGCAGCAGGGCACCGCCTTTTTCGCCTCCACCTCGCTCTTGGCGGTGGGCGGCGGGCTGACGCTGATCGGCGCCACCGACCGGGCGGTCGAATTCGTCCAGACCTTGCCTTTCGGCTATCACCCCAGCCGCGAGCAATGGGAGGTCAAGGTCGCCGGCCTGACCATCATCTTCGTTTATGCCTTCTTCAAATTCGCCTGGGCCTATCGCCTGTTCAACTACTGCGCGATCCTGATCGGCGCGACGCCCGACGGCGACCGGCGCGGCAGCGAGGAAGCGATCGCCATGGCCGGGCGGGCCGCCAAGATGAACGCCATTGCCGCCGGCCATTTCAACCGCGGCCAGCGCGCCTTCTTTTTCGCGCTCGGCTATCTCGGCTGGTTCGCCGGGCCGATCGTGCTCATCGTGACCACCGCCGCGGTGGTCCTGGTAATCTATCGGCGGCAGTTCTGCTCCGACAGCCTCGATGCCGTCCGGTAGCGGGGGCATGGCGCGGACGATCCAGAGGGCAACGGCCAACGTCATTTTCGTCTTGGCCGGACTTGTCCCGACCATCCACGAATTCGCCCCAGTTGGTCATGAAGACACAAGTCGTGGGTACCCGGGACAAGCCCGGGCATGACGATGCGTGGGGCCCGGAGCGCACCGGCGACGGCCCATCATGGGGCGTTCGATCCCGCGCACTGCCCACAACGGTCATTCTCGTCCTGGCCGGGCTTGTCCCGGCCATCCACGAATTCCTGGGACAAGCTCGGGCATGACGATGCGGGAGTTGCACGGGCCCCGAACCCCGCCGCGCGCTGCAGCCCCCAACGATCTGCCGACAACGCACAGCTTCCCTGCCGCAGGCCCCTGGGACGCACCGTGCCGATCGTGCAATCTCGCCGCCCCGCGACACCGGGCCGAGCAGGACCGAACAAGGAGCCCAGCCCATGCATATCCTGCGGCCGGCCTTCGACTGGGGCCGCGACGGGGCGCTCGAATTCGCCGCGAAGCGCGGCTTCGGCCTGGTGGCCGCGAGCGACGGCGCGGGGCCGCGCGGTTCGCATATTCCCTTCACGCTTCAACGCGACGGCGATGCGGCCCGTATCCGCTTCCACGTGACGGCGGCAAATCCGCTCGCCAGGTTCGCCGACGGCCGGCCCTTCCTCGTCGCCGTCTGGGGCCCAGACGCCTATGTCTCCAACGACTGGTACGCGACGCCGGACCATGTCTCGACCTGGCTCTATGAGGCGGTGCACCTGACCGGGCCGGCGCGCCGGCTGACCCGCGAAGCCAATCGCGACCATGGCGACGCGCTCTTGTCGGCCTTCGAGGAGCGGCTCGCGCCGAAGCTGCCCTGGCAGCTCTCGACCATGGAGCCGGTGAAACGCGAGGCCATGCTCGATGGCATCGTGGTGATCGAAATGGCCGTCGAAACCGTTGAAGGCCAGCGCAAGCTGAACCAGCACAAGTCCGACGACGACTACCGCGCCGTCGCCGACCGGCTGGCCCGGGCCGGCGACGCCGGCAGCCGGGACATCGCGGCAAAAATGCGCGCGCTCAAGCCTCACCTCGCCTATGCGAGCGAAACCGAAGGCGACCCGCCGCCGCGGCCTTCGACCCAGGACACGCAAACCAGGACAGATCGATGGTAAGTGCAGTTTCACCCGTTGCCGTCATCGGCGCCGGTCTCATCGGGGTCAGTTGGGCGGCGCTGTTCTCGGCCGTCGGCGGTCATGAGGTGCGGGTCTGGGACCCCTCGGAAACGGTGCGGGCCGACATCGCAAGGCGCGCCGCGGCCATGGTCGAGCAACTCGCCGCCCTGCATGATCTGGTCGATCGGCCGCTGACCATCTGCGACACGCTGGAAGAAGCCTGCGACGGTGCCGACTGGGTGCAGGAGAACGCGCCGGAAAAGCTGGAGCTCAAACAGAGCCTCTACCGGCAGATCGAAGCGGTCGTCGGCCCGCAGGCGGTCATCGCCAGCAGCACCTCGGCGTTGATCTGGCCCGACCTCTCCGCCAGCATGAGCGAGCCTTCACGTTTCATCACCGCCCACCCGTTCAACCCACCGCATCTGATGCCGCTGGTCGAGCTGTTCGGCGCCGATGCGAAGGTGATCGAGCGCGCCAAAGTCTTTTATGAGAGGCTCGGACGCGTGCCGGTGCTACTGCAGCGCCCTGCCCCCGGCCATATCGCCGGCCGGCTTTCCGCCGCCCTCTGGCGCGAGGCCGTGGCGCTGGTCGCCGACGGCACCGCCAGCGTCGAAGACGTCGACAAGGCCCTCGTCAACGGCCCCGGCCTGCGCTGGGCCGTGGTCGGCGCCCATATGGGATATCACCTCGGCGGCGGCGACGGCGGCATCGAACACTACCTGGCGACGCTCGGTCCCAGCCAGGAGCGCCGCTGGGCGACGCTCGGCGCGCCGTCGCTGACGCCGGAGGTTCGCGCCAGCCTCGTCGCCGGCATCGCGGAGGAAGCCGCCGGCCGCCCGGTTGACGCCATCGCCGCGGCGCGGGACACCGCCACCATCGCCATTCTGAACAGCCTCCGGAAGCAGCCGACATGACCACCCCCTCCTCCTCCCAGCCGCCGCGCATCGCGCTCGTCCATGCCCTCGAGGAATCGGTGCTGCCGGCGCGCGCGGCATTCCGCGAGCTCTGGCCGGAAGCGGCCTGTTTCGACCTGCTCGACACCTCGCTCGCGGTGGATCTCGCCGCACGCGGCAGCCTCGACCAGGACATGGTGGAGCGCTTCCTGACGCTCGGCCGTTATGCCGCGGCGACCATCGGCACGGGTGCACCGGCGCGCGCCATGCTGTTCACCTGCTCGGCCTTCGGACCCGCCATCGACGCGGTCAAGCAGGCATTGCCGATCCCGGTGTTCCGGCCGAACGAGGCCGCCTTCAGCGAAGCTCTCGGCCATGGCGGCTCGATCGCCATCCTCGTCAGCTTCCCGCCCTCGCTCGCCTCGCTGACCCGCGAATTGCAGGACGAAGCCGATGCACGCGGCATCAGCGTCAAGATCCAGGGCATCGTCGCCGAAGGCGCGCTCGCCGCGCTCAAGGCCGGCGACGGCGCAGGCCATGACCGGCTGGTGGCCGAAGCCGCGGCAAGGCTCTCCGGCGTCGACGCCATCATCCTCGGCCAGTTTTCGCTGGCGCGGGCAAGGGGCGCGGTCGAACAGGCGACCGGGGCCCGGGTGATCACCACGCCCGACGCCGCGGTCAGAGCCTTGCAGGCGGCGGTCGAGGCGGCGAAGCGGGTTTAGAGCTTGATCGCTTCAAGCTGAAGCGCCCTGCACAAAGCTCGGCCGTCCTTCGAGGCTCGCAAGAGCGAGCTCCTCAGGATGAGGACTGTAGAGTATTGCAGCAATGGCAGTGCCGGATGCACCGCTTGCTCGACGCATCATGAGCAACGTTTATGCGATTCACTTACTTTCCTCATCCTGAGGAGCTCGCTCTTGCGAGCCTCGAAAGACGGCTAAACCTGATGCAATGCTTCGATCTGACACGATCATGCTCTAGCGCCGCGGCCCGGGCGGACGCCCAAGAGAAAAAGCCCAACACAATCAACCCTCCTCCAAAGAGAGGGTTGATTCGGAGGCGCCGGTTCGATCCCCCTACCCCCTCCGGCGTGGATCCGGATGGCCGTCGAGCCGCATCTGGAACAGGAAATAGGTCGGCGAGCAGTAGCCGAGTCCTGCCACCCTGTCGCCGGCGGGCAGGTCCGAAGGCAGCGCCTGGCACATGAAATCCTCGCGGCAGAACCGCTCGGCCCCGCAGGTCGCGCGCATGCCGCGCACGATCGAATTGCCGAGGCAGGCGGCGAAATCATTCGAGGCGACGCAGATGTCAAAGGCCTTGCCACCGGCAAAACCGCAGATCTCGTTGGGCGGCGCCGCGCCCGGTCGGAAGCCGGAGAAGCGGCGGTCCTCGTCGGTGCATTTGCGATAGGCAAGGCCCGCCGGCGCGCCGCCGACCGGCGGCCGGCAGGTATGCGCGGTGAAATTGATCGCCGTGGCGCGGCTGTTCAATTGCGCCGTCACGGCGAAACGGTCGCGCCAGGGCTGGGCGGCCGCTGTCGTGGTGATCCGGCCGGCAAGGCAGGCCTGGCCGGAGAACTCCTGTCTCCGCTCTGTGGTCAGGCATTGTCCCAGCTCGACGCCGATAGCCGCATTGCTGGCAAGGCTGGTGCAGCTCGAGCCGGCCGAACAGGACCAGGCTTCGCCGAGATGCCGACGCGCCTCCGGCGGCAGGCAGGCAAGGCCGAGCGTCGCCGCCTGGTAGGCCGGCCGCTGTTCCCCCGTCCAGGTCGCCGGCGGCGCCGCCGGCAAGGGCCGGAACCGGTTCGGCTCACGGCCGGCGATCATCGCCTCGGCATAGGCCTGGCGGCGCGGCTGCTCGGCGTGAAAATGCGGCGACACCCCGATCAGCACCCGGTTGAGCGGTGAGATCGCGGGATCGTCCTCGCCGATCAGGTGGAAGCCGGCGGTGGCGTTCGACTGATGGCAGCCCTGGCAGCTCGCCGTGTCCAACCGCTCCATCAGCGCCTGCGGCGTGCGCACCAGACCAAATCCGTCAAAGGACATGCCGGCGAAGGCTGCGCCGGCCGGCCCGAACAGCTGGGTGAACGGCTTGTTGGCGAGCCGCGCCGAGCCATAGGTCGAATAGGAAATCGCCTTGGTGGCGAGAAACCGGTCGGGGATGGCGAAGACGCCCTGATCGATCGCCGCGCCGCGCGACGCAAGGAAGGCGACGAGTTCGGCGCGCAGGTCCGCATCGGCGCCGAGCCGCGCCACATCGGGGGTATTCTCCAGCACCTTGTCGGAGAGCATGGGCGGCCCCTCGCCCGGCGCCACCGCGAAGATGCGCATGACATAGGCCGCCTGGCCGCCGAATGTCGTCTCCAGCCCGGACGGAAACCGCACCACCTGGGCGTTGATCTCGATCTGTTTCGGCCGTGCGCCGGCCGCGGCGAGCGGCCCCGCCGCCAGCCAGGCGGCGCGCGCCTGTGGATCGGCGATCGCTTGCCCCGGCGCGAAGCGGCGGGCGACGGCCGCGCAACCGCCCTCGGCCGGGCGCGGCAGGTCGAATACGACATTGATCGAGAACGGCATGCGCGAGGCGTAGTTCCGCCCGCCGCGTTGGAAACCATAGGCGAGCCGGTAGACCAGCCGGAGTTCGCCGCAACTGGCGTCGCGGCTCGCCTCGGGCAGGAAATCCCGGCGGTCGAAACGCGTGACCAGCCCGACCAGTCGAAATCGGGCCGATGGCGAGGACAGCCAGGCGAGTTCGAAGATGCGGCCGACATTGTCGTCGGTGATTTCCAGGAGCCGGCGGCCGCTCGACTCGATCTCCTTGCGGAGTTGCCTGACATCGTCGGAGAGGGTCGAGACGATGTGGCGATAGGCCGGATTGTCCCGGGACAGCGCCTCGTTGGAGGCCGCACCGGGTCCGCCGAGACTACGCCCGAAGCCGAAGCCACGCTCCTCCAGCGCCCGCAGCGTCGCATTGTCGGTGACCGCGGCAACCGGCCTGCCCGGTTCGAAACCTGTGGCGGCAACCGCCTGAAAAGCCGACAGAGTGATCAGCCCGGCAACGAAGAGGCCTCGACGCGCGGCCTTCCACGCGGCATGAGGAAGATATGAGCACATCACTCGAATCCGATCTCGAAACCGCCATCCTCAGGCTCGCCGAGGCCAAGGGCCCCGACAAGTCCATTTCCCCTGAAGATGCAGCCAAGGATGTTGCAGCCCAACGCGACGTCGACTGGCATTCATTGCTTCAGCCGGTCAGGCGCGCGGCGATCCGGCTCGCGCTCGAAGGCCGGCTGACGATCCTGCGCAAGGGCAAGCCGGCCGATCCGAGTGACTTCAAGGGGGTCTACCGCCTGACATTGCCGCGGGAGTAGCGCGGGTCGACATCCMCCCCCGCCTCGGATCGGCGGCAAGCGCCAACCTTATCGCCGAGGCAAAGCAGTGGCTTGGCCGGCGCCCGCCTCACGGCCCGGGCAGAACCGCATCGGTGCGGCCGGCGAGCCGATAGGCCAGCAGGCCGAGCCATTCGCGCGACATGCGGTCGACCAGGTCGAGCCCGCGGCTGACCGGCAGGATCGGCAGGTAGCGCTCGCGGTCATTGTTGCGCGTCTCGAAATCGACCGGATAGGGCGTGACCGTGAAACCCGCGACCCGGAAAATGCCGACCGAGCGCGGCATGTGATAGGCCGAGGTGATCAGCACCCAGCGCTCGCCGGGCTTCGGATCGATCATCCGCTTGGTGAAGACGGCGTTTTCCCAGGTGTTCCGGCTCTCTCTTTCGATGGTGATCCGTTCCGCCGCGATGCCGAGTTCGATGAACAGCTTTTTCGCCGCCTCCGCCTCGTCCAGCCCGTCGCGCGCGAACACCAGGTTGGAACCGCCGGTAAACACCAGGCGCGCCTCAGGGTAGCGCCGCGCCAGGACCACCGCCTCGGTGATCCGGCCGGCCGCAGCGACGATCGCCACCTGGCCGCCACGCGCCGCCGTCGTCGTCTGGTCGATCGAGCCGCCGAGCACCACGATGCCCGTCGGCGCCGGCATGTCCGGCGACAGGATCGGAAAGCGGTTTTCCAAGGACCGGGCGAGCCAGATGCCCGTCGGCAGCGGACCGGCGATGACCAGTCCGAGGACGCCGAGCACGACGAAACCGCGCCCCCAGCGCGCCAATCGCGTCGCCTGGACGACGAGGCCGATCACGACAAGACCGATCAGCACGTTGGACGGGGTGACCAGCCACCAGAGGATCTTGGACGCGTAGAAGAACATGCGGAGCCCGCCACCCCATCACGCCGGGATGGCGGATGCGCCGCCGTTCCTACGCGGTCTTTTCGAACAACTCACGGCCGATCAGCATGCGGCGGATCTCGCTGGTGCCGGCGCCGATTTCGTAGAGCTTGGCGTCGCGCAACAGCCGGCCGGTCGGATAGTCGTTGATATAGCCGTTGCCGCCGAGCAGCTGGATCGCGTCGAGCGCCATCTTGGTGGCGTTCTCGGCGGCATAGAGGATGGCGCCGGCCGAATCCTCGCGGGTCGTCTGGCCGCGGTCGCAGGCCTTGGCCACCGCATAGACATAGGCCCGGGTGGCGTTCATCGAGACATACATGTCGGCGAGCTTACCCTGGACCAGCTGGAACTCGCCGATCGACTTGCCGAACTGCTTGCGCTCATGGACATAGGGCATGACCACGTCCATGCAGGCCTGCATGATGCCGATCGGCCCGGCCGACAGCACGGCGCGCTCGTAATCGAGGCCCGACATCAGCACGGCAGCGCCACGCCCGACGCTGCCCAGCACGTTCTCCTCGGGAACTTCGCAATCCTCGAACACCAGCTCGCCGGTATGGGAACCGCGCATGCCGAGCTTGTCGAGCTTCTGGGCGCAGGAAAATCCCTTGAAGCTCTTCTCGATCAGGAAGGCGGTGATGCCGCGCGAGCCGGCCGCCGGATCGGTCTTGGCATAGACCACCAGCACGTCGGCATCGGGCCCGTTGGTGATCCACATCTTGGTGCCGTTCAGGACGTAGCGGTCGCCCTTCTTCTCGGCCTTCAACCGCATCGACACGACGTCGGAACCGGCGCCCGGCTCCGACATGGCGAGCGCGCCGACATGGTCGCCAGACATCAGCTTCGGCAGATAGCGCCGGCGCTGCTCGTCATTGCCGTTCTTGCGGATCTGATTGACGCAGAGATTGGAATGGGCGCCATAGGACAGGCCGACCGAGGCGGAGGCCCGGGAAATCTCCTCCATGGCGATGCAATGCTCGAGATAGCCGAGGCCGGTGCCGCCATAGTCTTCCTCGACGGTGACGCCGAGCAGGCCGAGATCGCCGAACTTCTTCCACAGGTCCATCGGGAACTGGTCGGTCTTGTCGATTTCGGCGGCCCGTGGCGCGATCTCGGCGCGGGCGAAATTCGCCACCGTGTCGCGCAGCATGTCGGCGGTTTCGCCGAGGTCGAAATCGAACGGGCGCGGCGCATTGGGCAGCATGGGGACTTCCTCCCTGGGACAAGTTTTGCCAAGCGTTATAGAAGTCCCCATGCGACCTGTCATGATCGGCCGAGCGGCCGAGCGGCGACGGCTCGGGGGATCGGATGCGGTCTGGGAGTGTCGAGGACCTGATGTCGAGTGAAGAGCCGCAGAGCGTCTATCTCGAACGCCCGAGCCGGTTCCCCTGGCCCTCGGCGATCTTTGTCGGCTGCCTGCTGTTGGGCTGGGTGCTGACCGCCTTGCTGCCGGTCAACCAGGGCATTGTCGAGCTCCTGCGCATCAAGGGCTCGATCTGCCTCGCCGCCGGCCTCGCGCTCTCGGTCTGGGCCTCGGCGACGCTGGCCCGCGGCCACACCACCAGCCTGCCCCACGCCCCGGCCAGCCGACTGGTGACCAATGGTCCGTTCCGCTTCACGCGCAATCCGACCTATCTCGGCCAGACCTTGATCATCGCCGGCTTCGGCGCCCTCCAGGCCTCGCCCTGGTATCTCGCCGCATCGGTCGTCTACCTGATGCTGATCACGCGTTTCGCCATCCGGCCCGAGGAGGCCCATCTCGCTCTGCGCTTCGGCGAGCAATGGACCGCCTATCGCAGCCAGGTCCGGCGCTGGTTGTAGTGTGAGATCGCTTCAAGTCTGAAGCGCCTTGCACAAAGCTCTGCCGTCCTTGATGCAATGCTTCGATCTGGGGTGATCAATATCCACCACTGACCTTGAACAGCCATGCTGCCGTCCGACCGATCCTACTGACGTGGGCGCGGCCGGGGCAATGGCGCCAGCATGGCGGGCGTGTCCGGCGCCGGCACGGCGGCCGGCGGCGCATTGGCGCTGGCGGTCTGCGACATCACCTGTCCGGCCTCGACGGTCGCCGGCTGGGCCGCGACCGCGGCCAGGACCGGCTCGGCCTGATGGCCGCCGCGCGGATCGGCCGCCGGCGCGGCGGGTACCGCGGCCACCTGCGAGGCAACCTGAGTGCCGCCCTGATGGCGAAAGCCGGATTGCGCCAGTCTTTGCCACTGCGCCCGCGAACCGGCAAAGACATTGCGGTCGACATTGCCGGTCACGCCGGCGACGCGGCCGGTCGCCGTGGTCTGCCAGAAGGCCCAGCGCCTGCCCGGATAACGCTCGTGCGGAAGTGCGCGCACCGAGCGCACCCAGAACGGATATTGGGCGAATTCGCCGCCGGCCAGCACTTCGCGATGGAAGGTGATGTCGGCATAGATGATCGGCTTCTTGCCGTAATGCCGTTCCATGGCGTGCAGGAATTCGCGCATCTTCTGCTGCGCGACATGCACGGGAACGCGGCGCGGACAGGTCGGTGAATCGAAATTCCACTCGACGTCGAGCACCGGCGGCAGCGCATCCGGTTCGTTCGGCACATGCCGTTGGAACCAGGCGATCTGTTCGGACATCGAGCCGCACCAATAGGTGAAGTGATAGGCGCCGCGCGCGATGCCTGCACGCCGCGCGCCTTCCCAGTTCTCGCGAAAGCGGTCGTCGAGCCGATCGCCGCCCTCGGTCGCCTTGATGAAGGCAAAGGTCACGCCGGAGCCGCGCACCGCCTCCCAGTCGATCGGGCCCTGCCATTTCGACACGTCGATCCCATGGATCTCGTGCGACGCATGGCCGCTGGTCTGGGTCAGCGTCGGAAACGGGTGATCGCCACCCGGTTCGGCGGTTTGCATGGGGACGCTGCCGCACCCCGCCAGGGCGAGGCCAAAAAGGACGAGCGCGATGCGGGGAGCGGAACGAACCAGCATGGACCGAGCGCAATGGCCACAAATCATGGCCGAAAAAGGATCGCGGCCAGGAAAAAGCCGCAAGGGTGGAAGCGACTATGCTTTCCGACCCGTTTCCTTTTCGTAACGAGCTTTCGTTTCCGCGTTAGGCGGATAGAGACCCGGCAGCGGCACGCCCTTCTCGACCTCGCCCATGATCCAGCCCTCGAGATGCTCCTGTTCGGGCGCGAGCTTGGCGACCACCTCGACCAGGTCCTGCGGGATCAGCACGGCGCCGTCGCCATCGACCACGATGACGTCATTGGGGAATACCGCCACTCCGCCGCAACCGATCGGCTCCTGCCAATTGACGAAAGTCAGCGCCGCGACCGAGGCCGGCGCCGCGGCCCCGGAACACCAGACCGGCAGGTTGGAGGCATCGACGCCGGCGGCGTCACGGATCACGCCGTCGGTGACCAGCGCGGTGACGCCGCGCTTGTGCATGCGCGCGCAAAGGATGTCACCGAAAATTCCGGCTTCCTGAATGCCCATGGCGTCGACCACCGCGATGACGCCCGACGGCATCGCTTCGATCGCACCGCGGGTCGAACGTGGCGACGACCAGCTCTCCGGTGTCGCCAGATCCTCGCGCGCCGGCACGAAGCGCAGCGTGAAGGCCCGGCCGACCAGCCGCTGGTCGGCGTTCGAGAACGGCATGGGTCCGGCCATCCAGGTCTTGCGCAGCCCCTTCTTCAGCAGGATCGTGGTCAAGGTCGCGGTGGTCGTGGCTTCCAGCGCCGCCTTGATGGCGGGATCGAGCGGCAGGACTTCGGTCATATCGGGAACTTTCGGCGCGCGGGGATCTGATGGGCAGTTTCAGGCGCGAAACTGCCCGAAGCGGCGGCTCCTGTCGAGCGCGGGCGACGCATGGCCGAGCCGGCGCGACGCCGGGGGCCGGACCGCTCCCTCAGGGACACTCGCCGATACGCTGGCCCTTCATGACGATGACCTGGGCATTGGGCCGGCCGATGCCGGTCGCCATCGTGCCCTCGTAACGCGTGCCGCCATAGGTCATGGTCGATCGCGCCGGCTGACCCTGACAGACCATGTCGACGGTGATCGTCGGCCCGGCGACGAGTATTTCGCTGACCCGGCAGGAATGAGCCGCGCCCTCACGCCGCGCGGCGGCGGCAATATCGTCGTGGCTGCCATTGGCGGCCAGCGCGTCCTGCGCCGTGATGCAGGTGGAAACCGGTGTTCCCAATGCCGCGCCGTTCAGCCCCGTCGCGACCGCCCAGCGGCCCGGCTGCAGCCGCTCCGGCGCCGACACCGGCCGCCGCAGCGCCACGACGGCGACCGCCAGGCCGGCGGCGGCGAGAGCGGCGGCGAGAGCCGCGGCGATATAGATGGCGAAGCGCATCCTCGGCTTCATCTCCGGCCTTGACGTCAGTGTTTCCTCCCAGGGGTCCGGACATGATGCAGCCAGCCGGCATTTTCGTGCATCGGCCGCGCCGGCAAGCCGGGCTGGATGCAAGCGGAACAAAGCGGAACAAAGGCGGCAGGCGAATCGCCGGCGATGATAGCCACGGCGACGCCAGCGCAGGCAAGCCGAAGCAGCGACACGCGGGGTTGCGGCCCGACGCCGGGCGGGTTCAGGGCCTCACGCGACCTCGCGTTCCCGCGAGGCCGCAAGCCCGTGGATCGCCTCGAACTCGGCGATCGGCACCGGCCGGCCGAACAGATAGCCCTGCATTTCGTGGCAGCCGCCGGCACGCAGAAACCGGGCATGTTCGGCGGTCTCGACCCCTTCGGCGATGACCCGCAATCCCAGCGCCCGGCCGAGATTGATCACGCAATGCAGAATGGTCGCCGCTTCCACACCCTTGTCGAGATCGAGCACGAAGCTTCGGTCGACCTTCAACTTGTCGATCGGAAATTTGCGCAGGTAGGACAGCGAGGAAAAGCCGGTGCCGAAATCATCGAGCGCGATCTGCACGCCGAGATCGCGGATGCCGCGCAGCGCCACCAGGGCCTTTTCCGGATCGTCGATCATCACGCTTTCGGTGATCTCCAGCACCAGGCGGCCAGGCTCCAGCCCGGTCTCGACGAGCACCGCCATGACGACGTCGCGAAAATCCGGGCGGCGCATCTGCACCGGCGACACGTTGACCGAGATGAACAGCCCCGGCCAGCCCGCCGCCGCCCGGCAGGCGCGCTGCAGCACCATGTTGCCCAACGGGTGGATCAGCCCGGTCTCTTCGGCGAGCCGGATGAACTCGCCCGGCATGATGGCGCCGCGATAGCTGTGGTTCCAGCGGGCCAGCGCCTCCATCCCGACCAGCGTGTCGCCGTCGGAGGCGAAGATCGGCTGCAGGTGCACGTCGATCTCGCCGGTCAGGACGGCGCCGCGCAATTCACGCTCGAAGAAGCGCCGCTGCGCCACGTCCTTGTCCATCTCGACGTCGAAGGCGATGGCGCAGCCGCGTCCGCGCTCCTTCGCCGCATAGAGCGCGCGATCGGTCCGGCGCATCAATTCGTCGCGGTCGCCCGAGGGACGGTCGACCTGCAGAAAGCCGATCGACACGCCGACATTGAGGTTCTTGCCGTCGACCGTGATCGGCTTGGCGATTTCGGCCGAGATCAGCGCACAGGCGGTGAGCACATGGGCGTCCTGCGAGCTCGATGAAATGATGATGGCGAATTCGTCGCCGCCGAGCCGCGCGATCTCCGGTTCCGGCCCGCAGACTTGGCGCAGCCGGCGCCCGACCTGCGCCAGCACGACGTCGCCGGCATGGTGGCCATGGCTGTCGTTGATTTCCTTGAAATAATCGAGGTCGAGCAGCATCAGGGTGAAGGCGCGCCGCTCGGCGAGACCGTCGAGCGCGCGCTCGAAGGCGCGGTAGAAGGCGGCCCGGTTCGACAGCCCGGTCAGGTCGTCGATGCCGACCGGCAGCAGGAAGCGGGCGCCCTGGATGACCTCGGCCTGGGCGAAGCGCAGCCGGACGAGCAGGCCGAGCGCGATGGCCGCGACCGCCAGTGCGGTGACCAACAGGGGCCCGGCCCAGGCCGGATCGACGGACCGCGCGAAACCTGTGTGAAACCAGGTCAGCGCCGCTGCGGTGGCGACCGGCACGGCGAACAGCACGATCGCGGCACCAACCGCCCAGACATGCCGGCTCAGCGCCGAATAGGCGCTACGCTTGATGGACGCCGACATTCTGTCGCCCCAGACATTATCGCAAGAGATCGATCACGTCGGCTCTATAGGCGGGCGATATTAACGGACGCTTATGGCCAGGGCCGGAATATTTTTAACGGCCAGAAAAGAGCGCACTTAACGCCAATGCGGCGCAACAAAAATAGAACTACACTTTGTGATAAATGTCATTTTACTGTCATATTGGTCGCAGCCAAGATCATCCAGATTGAAGCACGGCATCAAGGTGGCCGTCCTTCGCGGCTCGCAAGAGCTCGCACCTCAGGATGAGGAATGTGGTGTATTGCAGCAATGGCGTCGGCGAATACGCCGCACGTTCAATGTTAGATGAGCAACGTTGATGCAAATCGCTGCCAAACCTCATCCCGACGCAAAAGCTCCGCTTTTGCGTGGAGGTGCGAGCTCTCGCGAGCCTCGAAGGACGGCTAAGCTTAATGCCACGCGCTTCAATTCCGAACGACCGCACTCTAAATCTTGAACCACCAGGCCGCGATGCTGAGAAAGCCGAGGAAGCCCACGACATCGGTCACCGTCGTGACGAAGGGGCCCGAGGACACGGCTGGATCCGCGTCCAGCTTGGCAAGCCCGAGCGGGATCAGGATGCCGGCGAGCGCGCCCGCCACCAGGTTGCAGACCATGGCCAGCCCGATGACCATGCCGAGACCGGCAAGCGAGAACCAGAAGCCGGCGACGAAACCGACAATGATGGCGAAGGCGGTGCCGTTGATGAGCCCGGTCAGCATCTCGCGGCCGATCACCCTGAGCGCGTTGTGCGGACCGAGATCGTGGGTGGCGAGCGCCCGGACGGCGACGGTCATGGTCTGGGTCGCGGCATTGCCGCCCTGGCTCGCGACGATCGGCGCCAGTACCGCCAGCGCCACCATGGTCTCCATCTGCTTCTCGAAGGACTTCAGTACCGACGTCGCGATGAAGGCAGTGAGCATGTTGATGAAAAGCCAGCGGAACCGGCCCTTGGCGGTGGTCCAGACGCTGTCGGAGATCTCTTCCTCGGGCTTGACGCCGCCGAGCGCCTTGATGTCGGCATCGGCCTCCTCCTCGATGACGTCGACGATGTCGTCGACGGTCAGCACGCCGACGAGGCGGCCGGCCTCGTCGACCACCGCCGCCGACAGGAGGTTGTAGCGCTCGAACATCAAGGCGACGTCCTGCTGATCCTCGGTCGCCTCGACGGTGCGGACATCCTCCTCCATGATCTCCGTGACGCTCACCGGCCGTTTGGTGCGCAGCAGCCGGTCGAGCCGGATATGGCCGAGCAGGTGGTAGCCGGGATCGATCACGAAGACTTCGGTGAAGTCGTCCGGCAGGTCGCCGGATTCGCGCAGGTGATCGATCACCTGGCCGACCGTCCAGAACGGCGGCACCGCGATGAAGTCGTCCTTCATGCGCCGGCCGGCGGAATCCTCGGGGTAATCGAGCGCCCGCTTGAGCGCGACCCGCTCGACCGCCGGCATCTTTTCGAGGATCTCGGAGCGATCCTCTTCGTCCAGGTCCTGGAGGATCGAGACGGCATCGTCGCTGTCGAGTTCGGCGATTCCCTCCGCCACGGTCTCGGCGGGAAGATCCTCCAGGATCTCGACACGAATCGTTTCGTCGACCTCGGTCAGCGCGGCGAAGTCGAAATCCGCCCCAAGCAGTTCGACCAGCTTGCGGCGGTCTTCGGCGTCGAGCTGGGCGATCAGGTCGCCCATGTCGGCTTCGTGGGCCTCGCCGACCAGGTCCTTCAGGCGGGCGGCGTCGCCCCCTGCGATCGCCGATGTCACCGCCTCGACGATCTCCGACCGCAGCGCGCCGTCGTCGTCGCGCCAATCGTCGGTCAGGATCAGGTCCGGCGTGGTATCGGCCATGGGCGCCTCGCTGATGGCATGCCACGTCGAGCGGCGAAAGGTGGCGTCTTCTTGAGCGCCCGAGAGATATTTGGCAAGGAGGCCGGAACACCGGAATGACCCGCATGAACACAATGGATCGCCGTAGCTTCGCGGCCAAGCTCGCAGCCGGTCTGGTGACCGGTCTCGCCGGCCCGGCAATGGCCGCCCCGGCCGCCCGCCTCGCCGCCACATGCCGGCCGGAGGCGCTCGGCACCGCCCGCGTCTTGCCGGTGAAGACCGCCGACGGCCTGCGCGTCGGCCGCAAGAGCTATCCCGGCACCTTGGCTCTCGGGCCGCGCGAAGTGGTGCTTACCTTCGACGACGGCCCCCTGCCCGGCCCGACCGACCACGTGCTGGCGGCGCTGCGCGAGGAATGCGTGCGCGCCACCTTCTTCCTGGTCGGGCGCATGGCCCATTCGGCTCCCGCCCTCGCCCGCAAGATCCTGGCCGAGGGCCACACCGTCGGCCATCACTCGATGACCCATCCGATGACGCTCGCACAACTGCCGGCCGAGCGCGCCCGCGCCGATATCGAGGCGGGCTTCTCGGCGGTCGATCACGCACTCTATGGCAGCTATTCGGGCACGCCGCGCACGCCGTTCTTCCGGTTTCCCGGTTTTGGCGATTCGGAGGAGTTGAACCGGGGCCTGGCCGCCCGCGGCATCGGCATATTCGGCTGCGATTTCTGGATCAGCGACTGGAACGACATGACGCCGGAGGCGCAGCTGGCGCTGGCGCTACGCCGGCTCGAGCACACCGGCTCCGGCATCATCCTGATGCACGACACCCGGCCACAGACCGCCGCCATGCTGCCGCACTTCCTGCGCGAACTGAAGCAGCGCGACTTCAAAGTCGTGCACATGCAGCCGGCGTGACCGGCCGACCGCGGCCTTGGGCGACCCTGGGCCGGCCGCATCGCGGCCGCTCCATGACCAGGCCACAATGGCGTGGGAGATGATCCGGCCATGACCCGATGGGACATCACACAGAGACCTGCAATGCCACGTTTCCTGCGCCTCTCCTTCCTGCTCGCGCTGGTCGCGACGCCTGCCGCCGCTCAGGGCGCGCCCGATGCCATGACGATTTTCCGCAGCGCCTGCGTCGGAGGCCAGTTCGCCTCGCCGGCGACGCAGCAGCTGATCCAGAAATATGCCCAGGACACCGGCCTTCAGTTCGAAACCCTGCCGACCGAAACGCTCCATCTCGTCAATCGCACTGCCTCCGAGGGCTGGAGGGTCGGTGACAACAGGACGGTGGCATCGGTGATGCTGGCGCAGCGGCAGACCAGCAATTCCGTTTCACGCTCGTGCAACGTGACGACCGAGAGCCTGACTTTCGAGGAAGCCAAGCGGCGCCTCTCGGCCGATTTCGCTCCGACCCTGGTGGGAGAGCGTACCGAGGGAACGGTGCGCAACGCGGTCTATGCCGTCAAGATCGCGGGTTATGATCGGGAAATCGGCTTTTCGGTTCGCAACGACCCACAGCTGAACGTCACCTCGGTGACCTTCATGGAAATTCCGCCGAACTGAACGGGCGCGGCACGCGCCAGCCGGGACGTGTCGCAACAAGCAAAAACAAACATTTGATATCGCTTATTTTTTGCGACCCGCCGGGACCGATCTCGGCGGGCGGCCGGCGGTATTTCAGGACCTCCGTCCGATATCCCCGCGGCGACGGCTGAAGAGCCGCGAGTGATGGCGGAAAACCCGCGACATCATCGCCGCCGGCCGAGACCGCCTCGCCATCCGCCATTTGCAGCATCTGCCCGCAAGACGCGTAGCGGTACGGCCTCGCGCCGCAGCGCCTCCGGTTCCATGCGCTGGCGCCGGGAGGCCCAGACAAATCGTTTCATCATTTGAGACGCTGTTGCAATATCTCAATCGTCATGTCACGCTTCTGCCCGATCGACCAGCATGGGAGCCGATCGTGGCACTTGACCCCGCCCGACTTTTGAACCTCCGGATCGCGTCGCGGCATGTCGATTACAGCGACCGCGACACCTTGCTCTACGCTTTGTCGCTCGGCGCTGGCCTGGCCTTGTCGCTGGGCGCGGGCCTGGCCGAGGATCTCGGCCTGGTGCACGAGGACGGGCAGCGCGTCGTGCCGAGCTTCGGGCAGAACCTGGCTTTCGACGACAGCTGGATGGAGGCCGCGGGTGTCGACCTCGCCAAGGTCGTGCATGGCGGCCTGGACCTGCGTTTCGAGGCGCCGTTCGCCCCCGCCGGCGCGGCCGAGGTCATCGGCAGCATTGTCGGGCTGACCGACAAGGGCGAGGGCAAGGCCGGCATCATCGCCCAGGAAATCACCGTCCAGCAGCATGGCCGCCCAGTCTTCACCTCGCTATCCAGCCTGTTCGTCCGCGGTGGCGGCGGTTTCGGCGGCTCGGTCGGACAGCAGCCTGCGACGAACCTGGTCCCTGAAGGCCCGGCGGATTCGACTCAGCTCGTGCCGACGCGCCCGGACCAGGCACTGCTGTTCCGCCTTCTGGGCGACCGCAATCCGCTGCACGCCGTGCCGGAGGTGGCCCGCGCGGCCGGCTTCGAGCGGCCGATCCTGCACGGCGCCTGCACCTTCGGCATTGCCTGCCTGACCGTGCTCCAGCGGTTCTGCGCCGGCGAGCCCGCCCGCATGAAGCGTTTCGCGGCGCGGTTCAGCGGCCCGCTCTATCCCGGCGAGACGCTCGCCTTCTCGTTCTGGAAGACCGCCGCCGGCGTCGCCTTCACCGCGCGGGCGCATGAGCGCGGGCAACCCGTCCTGGACGGCGGGCTCGCCGAAATCACCAACTGACCGCCGCGATCGTTCCAGACCGGAGATCTCATGTCGAGCACCATCACGCTGGCGCACTGGGGAGCCTACCGGACGGAGGTCCGCGACGGCCGGCTGGTGGCGGTGGAACCGATTGCGGGTGACCCGTCGCCCTCGCCGATCGGCCGCTCGATGCCCGGCACGCTCGACGACGCGGTGCGGATCAGCCAACCCATGGTGCGCCAGGGGTTCCTGGCCGATGGCGCGGCATCGCGCGACCGGCGCGGCGCCGAACCCTTCGTGGCCGTGAGCTGGGCCGAGGCGACGCGGCTCGCTGCCGGCGAACTCGACCGCGTCAGGCGCGACCACGGCAATGCGGCGATCTTCGGCGGCTCCTATGGCTGGGCCAGCGCCGGCCGCTTCCACCACGCCCAGAGCCAGTTGCACCGCTTCCTCAATGTCGTCGGTGGCTATACGGATTCCGTCAATACCCACAGCCACGCCGCGGCCGAGGTGCTGCTGCCTCATCTCATCGGCAATTGCGACGGCGTCGATCGGCATACGCCCTGGCAGATCCTGCGCGACCATACGCAATTGTTCGTCGCCTTCGGTGGCCTGCCGATCAAGAATACCCAGGTCAGCGCCGGCGGCGTCAGCCGCCATCGGGTGCCCGACTGGCTCGCCCAATGCCGGGCGGCCGGCACCCATTTCGTCAATATCGGTCCGCTCCGCTCGGACATCGACGCGAGCCTCGAGGCCGACTGGATCGCGCCGCGCCCCAATAGCGACACGGCGCTGATGCTCGGCCTTGCCCATACGCTGGAAAGCGAGGGCTTGAGCGACCATGGTTTTCTCGACCGCTGCACGTCGGGTTTCGACCGGTTCCGCCGCTATCTCATGGGCGAAACCGACGGGCGGCCGAGGGATGCCGACTGGGCCGCCGGGATCTGCGCCGTCCCGGCCGAGACGATCCGCGGCCTCGCCCGCCGGATGGCCGCTTCCCGCACGATGATCTCGGTGAGCTGGTCGCTGCAGCGCGCCAGCCACGGCGAACAGCCGCTATGGATGGCGATCACGCTCGCCGCCATGCTCGGCCAGATCGGCCTGCCCGGCGGCGGCTTCGGTTTCGGTTATGCCGGCGCCAACCGGGTCGGCAATACCGATACGGGCTTCTCTTGGGCCGCGCTCCCGCAATTCCGCAATCCGGTGAAAAGCTTTATTCCCGTCGCGCGGCTCGCCGACATGCTGCTCAACCCGGGCGCCCCCTTCAGCTATGACGGCGGCGACTATCACTATCCCGACATCCGCCTGGTCTGGTGGGCCGGCGGCAACCCCTTCCACCACCAGCAGGATATCAACAAGCTCGTCCGGGCCTGGCGGCGGCCCGAAACGGTGATCGTGCAGGAAGCCTGGTGGAACGCCACCGCGCGCCACGCCGACATCGTCCTGCCCTGCACCACGACGCTCGAACGCAACGATCTCGGCATCGCCAAGGCCGAACCGCATCTCTTCGCGATGAAGCAGATCGTCCCGCCGGTCGGACAGGCGCGCAACGACTTCGATATCCTCGGCGACATCGCGCGCCATCTGGGCTGCCGCGAAAGCTTCACTGAAGGCCGCGACGAAATGGGCTGGGTGCGCCATCTCTATGAGGGATCGCGCCGGATTGCCGCCACGCATGGCCACGCACTTCCCGATTTCGAGCGCTTCTGGGCCGCCGGCGACTTCCGTTTCGACAATCCGGGGACGCCCAAAAACCTCTTCGAAGATTTTCGCGCCGATCCGGTCGCCGCCCCCCTTGCCACGCCTTCCGGGCGGATCGAGATCTTCTCCGAGCGCATCGCCTCCTTCGGTTATGACGACTGCCCCGGCCATGCCGTCTGGATCGAGCCGACCGAATGGCTGGGCGGCCCCTCGGCCGCGCGGTTCCCCCTGCATCTCGTATCGAACCAGCCCTCGACGCGCTTGCACAGCCAGCTCGACAACGGCGTGGTGAGCCGCGACGACAAGGTCGCCAACCGCGAGCCGGCGACCTTCCATCCAGCCGATGCGGAGCTGCGCGGCATTCGGGACGGCAGCCTGGTGCGCCTGTTCAACGACCGCGGCGCCTGCCTCGTCGGCGCGCGCCTGTCGGAGCGGGTAGCGCGCGGCAGCGTCCAGCTCGCCACCGGCGCCTGGTACGACCCGGCGGTGCCGGGAGACGACCGGAGCCTCGACCGGCACGGCAATCCGAACATGCTGACCCTCGACGAGGGCACGTCGCGGCTGGCGCAGGGGCCGATCGCCCATACCACGCTGATCCAGGCGGAGCTGTTCATCGGCACGCCGCCCGACATGGCGGCTTTCCGGCCGCCGACAATTCTTGCGGACCCGGTCCGCGACACCAAGACGGAGCTGACATGAGCAGGACGGATTTCTGGAACAACCAGAAAGTCATCATTACCGCCGGCGCCACCGGCATCGGGCTGAAGATCGCGGCCGCCATGCATGCCGCCGGTTCCAAGGTCTGGATCTGCGACATCGCCGAGGCCCAGCTGGCCGAAGCGGCCGCCGCCCTGCCCGGCCTCGGCACCATGGTTTGCGACGTCGCCGATCCCGCCGCCTGCGAGGCCTTCGTCGCCAAGGCCACCGCGGCCATGGGCGGGCTCGACATACTCGTCAACAATGCCGGCATCGCCGGGCCCGCGGCGCCGGTCCAGGACATCCGCACCGAAGACTGGACCCGCTGCTTCGAAGTCAATGTGAACGGCCAGTTCTTCATGGCGCGGGCGGCGATCCCGCACCTCAAGGCGGCCGAGGGCGGCTCCATCGTCTGCATGGCGTCCGTCGCCGGCAAATATGCCTTCCCCCTGCGCTCGCCCTATGCCGCCTCGAAGGCGGCGGTGATCTCGCTTGCCCGCGCGCTGTCGGTCGAACTCGGCCCGGACCAGATCCGCGTCAACGCCATCGCGCCGGGCGTGGTCGCCGGCGACCGCATCCACCGCGTCTTCACCGATCGCGCCGCCACCCGCGGCATCAGCTACGACGAGATGGAGGCGATCGCGCTGCGCGCGGTCTCGATGAAGACCATGGTCGAGCCCGAAGAGATCGCCGACCTCGTCATGTTCATGTGCGGCCCGTCCGGCCGTCCGATTTCCGGCCAGGTGATGAGCATCTGCGGCGGCCTCGAATATACGGAGTGAATTCGCAATGGCACGAAACGACAAGGTGATCATCACCTGCGCCATTACCGGCGCGACCCATACGCCGACCATGTCGCCCTACCTGCCGGTCACCCCGGACGCGATCATCGAGCAGGCGGTTGGCGCGGCGGAAGCCGGCGCCGCGGTGCTGCATCTGCATGCCCGCGACCCCGAGACCATGCGTCCGACCGCCGATCTCGGCGTCTGGATGCACATCCTGCGCTCGATCCGCGAGCGCACCGACGCCGTGCTCAACATGACCACCGGCGGCTCTACCTTCATGGCGATCGAGGACCGGCTGTCGGCCCCGCTCGCCGCGGCGCCGGAACTGTGCTCGTGCAACATGGGGTCGATGAATTTCGGCACCTACATGATGAAGGACAAATATCAGGGCCAGTGGAAATTCGACTGGGAGGAGGACTATCTCGAAGCCAGCCGCGGCGCGATCTTCCGCAATACCTTTGCCGATATCGAGACGATCCTGACCAAGCTCGGCGGGCTCGGCACCCGCTTCGAGTTCGAATGCTACGACGTCGGTCATCTCTACAACCTCGCCCACATGGTCGACCGCGGACTGGTCAAGCTGCCGATGTTCCTGCAGCTGATCGTCGGCACGCTCGGCGGCATCGGACCCGGCCCGGAAAACCTGATGTTCATGAAGCAGACGGCCGACAAGCTGTTCGGCGCCGAGAACTACAAGTGGTCGGTGCTGGCCGGTGGCCGCCATCAGATCAACATGGCAACCATCGCGGCGGCCATGGGCGGCAATGTCCGCGTCGGCATGGAGGACAGCCTCTATGCCGGCCGCGGCAAGCTTGCCACATCCAATGCCGAACAGGTGAGCATGATCCGCGGGATCATCGAGGGCTTGACCAAGCAGATCGCAACCCCCGACGAGGCGCGCGCGATGCTCGGCCTGAAAGGCGCCGGCGCAGTCCGGTTCTGACCGAGGACGAAAGTTGAACGACGAATCCCGGCCGGCGGAGCGATCCGCCTGCCGGCCTCTCTCCCGGCCTTGGGTCCCGCCCACCGCCGGTCATGCCCCAGAAGCGGATAACCGCCAGAACCGAACCACAGAGATCGTGGGTCTCCCGGACCACCCCAGCGGGACAATGGATTTCTTATTTCCCCCGGGGGCCGAACGACCGATCGACAATGCGCGGCAATCCGCATTGGTTTGCGCCCCGCGTTTTCCCACCGACCTTCCAGAGGTCGAACCTGAGTTGGAGGAATGATGAAACGTCGTGACTTCCTGATGGGCCTTGCCGGCGCCACCGGCGCGCTCATGCTGCCGGAGAAATGGGCCTATGCTCAATCGCGCGACGACAGCCTGCGCGTGCTGAGCGAAGGGGCGGCGAACTCGTTCGACGCCTTCTCCATCGGCGTCAACCGCAACGCCATCCAGATCAACTGGAACGTCTATGACCGGCTGGTGACCTTTGCCTACAAGGCTCGCCCGGACGGGACCTTCTATTACGACTATTTCGACATCAAGGGCGAGCTCGCCGAGAGCTACAAGGTCTCCGACGACAAGAAGTCGATCACCTTCAACCTGCGCAAGGACGCGCTGTTCCACGACGGCACGCCGGTCACCGCCGAAGACGTGAAATGGTCGCTCGACCGCGTCGTCGCGAGTGCGGTGGGCAAGTCGCAATTCTCGACCGGCTCGATGACCGATCCGAAACAGTTCGTCGTCGTCGATGCCCACACGATCCGCATCGACCTGCCCCAGCCGGACCGTTTCGCGCTGCCGAACCTGGCTTTGACCTATCCGATCATCGTGAATTCGAAGCTGGCCCGGAAAAACGCCACGCCGACCGATCCCTTCGCCATGGAATGGCTGAAGACCAACGCGGCGGCCGGCGGCGCCTACAAGATCGAGCAGGCGGCGATGGGCGAGCGGGTCATGATGGTGCGCAACGACGCCTGGAAGAGCGGTCCCTTGCCGCGCTACCGCCGGGTGCTGTGGCAGACCGTGCCGGCGGCCGAATCCCGCGTCGCCTCGCTAGTGCGCGGCAATGCCGACATCGTGCAGGACCTGCCGCCGAAGGACGTCGTGGCGCTGTTGGCCAATCCGTCGGTCAAGATCGTCGGGGTGCCCACGTCGAACTTCCAGTTCATCGGCATGAACAATGCCATCGCGCCCTTCAATGACGTCCGTGTGCGGCAGGCGATCGCCCATGCCTTGCCCTATGACGACATGTTCAAGGCGGCCCTGTTCAGCCGCGGCGAGCCGTTGTTCGGCGGCAAGCCGGGCGCACCCGACACGGTCAAGTTCCCGCAACCGCTGGGCTATGCCACCGATCTGGACAAGGCCAAGGCGCTGCTCGCCGCCGCCGGCCTGCCCAACGGCTTCTCGACCAAGTTCTCCTTCGAGCTGTCGCTGGCGACGGTGGCGGAGCCGGTCGCCCTGTTCCTGCAGGAATCGCTCGGCAAGATCGGCATCAAGGTCGAGATCGACAAGGTTCCTCCCGGCCAGCTCGGCACCTTGCTGCAGGAGAAGAAGGTTCCCTTCTACTTCGAAGCCTCGACGTCCTATCTCGCCGACCCCGACTATTTCTTCCGGATCTTCTACCACGGCAATACGCGCTGGAATTTCGGCTCCTACCAGAACCCGGAATTCGCCAAGCTGGTCGAGAAAACCCGCTACGAGACCGATCAGGCGATCTACGAGGCCGACGTCAAGCGGATGATCACGCTGGTGAAAGAGGAGATCCCGATCATTCTCCTGTGGCACCCCTCGCTCGATACCGGCATGCAGAAGCACGTGACGAACTACAGCTACCAGTTTCACCGCCAGTTGGAGCTCAGGACGCTGGCGAGAAGCTGACAGGGGCGGTTTCGACCGTCGATTGCAAAAGCAGAAGGGCCGCGCATGTTCGCGGCCCTTTTTCGTTGCTCCTGCCCTTCGGCAGCAGGCCTGTTGCGCCGCCGTTGGTCTCGATTTGGCAAGTGGACGAGATGGAGCCCCTTACGTCATCCCCGGCCGAGCCCAAGCAGAAGTCCTTGCTTCTGCGGAGACGAGGGGAAGGGACCTTCTACCCTTTATCAAGCAGTTTTTTCGGGCCTTTGCGCGGGGTTGAAGAGGGTTCGGTTTTTGAGCATTGCGCAGGCGA
>BFBZ01000579.1_pt1 | contig 33166 bp, 35 predicted proteins | sample 1888401 | NCBI WGS metagenome assembly BFBZ01 (sample SAMD00112614, study PRJDB3348) | symbiont metagenome | host: Chara braunii | reverse complement strand
AACTCAACGGCGAGCTTCGCGACAGATTGCGCGCACCGTTTCGGCAACCAGAGCCGAGCATGCCTTCAATATTCAAGCCGAAACCGCCCCTTCTGCGTGCCGCTTGACCCCAGAGAAACTACCGGTCTCCTCTTTGCCGCCTCGGTGCAGGCATTCATCCGACGCGCAGCAAGGGCAATGTCACACAACGGAATAGTTTCGAATCTGACTCTTAGATGCGGGTAAGGACGCTTTTCACGGCATCGATAGTCTTGGCGACGATCGTGTCGGCTTCCTCGCGCGTCAGGCAGAGCGGCGGCGCGAAGCCGAGGATGTCGCCCTGTGGCATGGCGCGGCCGATGACGCCGTTGGCGGCAAGCGCCGTGGCGATCTGCGGCCCGACCTTCAGCGAGGGATCGAAGAAGACGCGGTCGTCGCGATCCTTGACGAATTCTACCGCTGCCAGCATGCCATCGCCGCGCACTTCGCCGACATGTTTGTGGCCGCCGACAGCCTTGGCTAGCTCAGTGCGGAAATAAGCGCCGGTCTCGCCGGCGTTCCGCACCAGGTCCATCTCGTCGATCAGTTCGAGATTGGCGACGCCCGCGGCAACACAGATCGGATGCGCCGAATAGGTCCAGCCGTGACCGAGCGAACCGAGCTTGTCGGAGCCCTTGACCAGCACCTGCCAGACCTTGTCGGAGACGATGACGCCGGAAAGCGGCGCATAGGCCGAGGTCAGTCCCTTGGCGATGGTGATCAGGTCCGGCTTGATGCCGTAATGGTCGGAGCCGAACATCGTGCCGAGCCGGCCGAAGCCGGTGACCACTTCGTCGGCGACCAACAGCACGTCGTATTTGTTCAGCACGGCCTGGATCTTTTCCCAATAGCCGGCCGGCGGAGGCACGATGCCGCCGGTGCCGAGGATCGGCTCGCCGATGAAGGCCGCTACCGTTTCGGGGCCTTCGGCCAGGATCATTTCTTCCAGCTTGTCGGCGCAATGTTGCGAGAACTGCTCCTCACTCATCGAACGGTCGGCGCGGCGGAAATAATAGGGCGCCTCGGTATGCAGGATCGGCGCGCGCGGCAGGTCGAAGGCGTTGTGGAACAGCTCCAGCCCGGTCAGCGATCCGGTCATGACGCCCGAACCGTGATAGCCGCGCCAGCGCGAGATGATCTTCTTCTTCTCCGGACGGCCGAGAACGTTGTTGTAGTACCAGATCAGCTTGATGTTGGTTTCGTTGGCGTCGGAACCGGAGAGGCCGAAATAGACCCTCGACATGCCCTTCGACGCGCGGTCGATGATCATCTTGGCAAGCGTGATCGAGGCCTCGGTGCCGTGGCCGACATAGGCATGGTAGTAGGCGAGGTTCTTGGCTTGGCTTGCGATGGCATCGGCGATCTTCTGGCGGCCATAGCCGACATTGACGCAATAGAGGCCGGCGAAGGCGTCGATGCTCTTCCGGCCGGTGTTGTCCCAGACGGTCACGCCTTCGCCGCCGGCCATGATTCTGGCTGGCGACTCACCCCGTGCGTGCGTGCCCATATGCGTCGAGGGATGGAAAAAGTGGTCGCGGTCCCAGGCCGAGAGTTCGTTGGATTGTTCGAGCATCTTTTTCTCCTGTTGTTTTTCCTCGCGGGGGCGCGCTCAGGCGACGTCCAGGCAAAGGTATTTGAGGTCGGTGAAGGCTTCCAGGCCGTGGCGCGAGCCTTCGCGGCCGATGCCTGACTGCTTTACGCCACCGAACGGGATCGGCGCGCCGGTGATCTTCACACGGTTGATCGCGACCATGCCGTATTCCAGCGCGCGGCCCATGCGGGCCTGTCGTGCTCCGTTCTCGGTCACGACATAAGCGACGAGGCCATATTCGGTTGCATTGGCGCGAGCGATAACTTCCGCTTCGTCGTCGAACGGTGTCACCGCGGCGACCGGGCCAAAGGTTTCTTCGCGCATGATCAACGCGTCGTCCGGCACATCGACGAGCAGTGTCGGCTGGTAGAAAAGCGGTCCGGCCGCGTGGCGCTTGCCGCCGGTCAGGCAGCGCGCGCCCTGCGTCAGCGCGTCGGCCACCTGTTCTTCGACCTTCTTGACCGCCCGCTCATGCATCAGCGGTCCGATATCGGCGTCGCCCGAGAGCCCGCTGCCGGTGCGCAACCGCTCGACACCACGGGCCAAAGCGGCGCAAAAGCGATCGTACACCGGTCGCTGAACATAGATGCGGTTGGCGGCGAGGCAGTCCTGGCCGGAGGTGGCGAATTTAGCGTAGAGCGCGATTGCGATCGCCTTGTCGATGTCGGTGTCGTCGAACACGATCAGCGGCGCGTGGCCGCCGAGCTCCATCACCAGGCGCTTCATCGTCGGCGCGCTCTGCGCGGCGATCAGCCGGCCGACCTCGGTCGAACCGGTGAAGCTCATGGCGCGGACCCGCGCATCGGCGCACATCGTGCCGACGATGGTGCGGGCGTCGCCGGTGACGACGTTGAAGACACCGGCAGGCAGGCCGGCGCGCTCGCCGAGTTCGGCCAGCGCCAGCGCCGACAGCGGCGTTTCCGAGGACGGATGCGCCACCACCGTGCAGCCGGCGGCCAAAGCGGCGGCGGCCTTGCGGGTAAGCATGGCCGAGGGGAAATTCCAGGGCGTGACGACGCCGACGACGCCGATGGGCTCGCGGCGCACTGTCATCTCGGCATTCGACAGATGGCTGGTGACGCTTTCGGCGTTGAGGCGCTTTGCCTCCTCGGCATACCATTCGACGAAGGACGCGGCGTAGTCGATCTCGCCCAGCGATTCCTTCAGCGGCTTGCCCTGTTCCAGCGTCATCAGAAGCGCCAGATCGTCCTTGGCGGCGATCATGAGCTCAAACCATTTTCGCAGGGCTCTGGAGCGCTCCTGGGGGAGGGTCGAGCGCCAGGCCGGCAGGGCGCGCGCCGCCGCATCGACCGCCTCGGTCGTCTGCCTTGCATCGAGCGCCGCGACGAAGGCCACGGTGGAACCGGTCGCGGGATCGGTCACCTCGAAGCTGGCCGCCCCTGCGCCCGCGATCCAGTGTCCACCAACGTAACCGAGGTCACGCAACAGGCGGCGGTCGGCAAGGCGGTCCAATGCGTCATGGCGGTGCGGTCGGGCAAAGTGCGCGGACATCGACATCTCCCTTCGATGCCGGAAGCATCGGCCGCGATGGGCGAAAAAGGAGACTGTTTCGGCGCCCGTAGGCAGAGAGATTGTCTCTATTGATCGGCCGCCGGAGACGATCTCTCCATGTCAGGACTGCTGCGGCAGCAGGTCGGCCACCGGCAGCACCGTCTCGTCCTTGACCGTCTTGGTGACTATGTAGGTGAAGTAGCGGTCGATGCCAATCTCGCGTTCGAGCAGGCTGTCGACCAGCCGCTGATAGGCATCGATGTCGCGCGCCATGACCTTCAGCACGTAGTCGATGCCTCCGCCCACCGACCAGCAGGCGACGATCTCCGGAACGTCGCGCACCACCCGCTCGAACCGGTCGAAGTCCGCCTGGCGGTGGTTGGCCAAAGTCACCTCCATCAGCACCGTCGCCACCGGCGCGATGACGCGCACGGCGACCGCGGCGTGGTAGCCGGAGACGATGCCGGCTTTCTCCAGCTTGCGCAGTCGCATCCAGCACGGCGTCGGCGACAGGCCGACCTTCTCGGCCAGCGCCAGCTTGGTGATGCGCCCGTCGCGCTGGATCGCGTCGAGAATCCTGAGGTCGATCGGGTCGAGTTTCGCTGCCGCCATGCGGGATTCGCCTTTCTTGCGGACACCATGACGATGCATTATTTCGATTGTCAATTGCACTGATTTTGATCTCTAATATGTCATGACATTGTGGCAGCCAGATCCTGCGCTCATCCGCCGCCCGGCCTATCTGTCGCTGGCCGACCAGTTCGCCCGCGCCATCCATGACGGGCGGCTTGCGAATGGCACGCGGTTGCCGACGCATCGCCGGCTGGCGGATGAACTGAAGCTTTCAGTGCAGACGGTCAGCCGCGCCTATGAGGAATTGATCCGGCGCGGTCTGATTTCGGGCGAGGTCGGTCGTGGCAGCTTCGTCCAGACGCAGCGGCGCGAGCCGCAGCCGCCCTACATCCCGGAGAGGTTGGGCGAGGTCATCGACCTTTCCATTCTGAAGCCGGTTTGCGAGCCGATGCACCTGGAAAAGCTGAAGCAGGCTCTGGGCTGGCTGGCCGAGAACCTGCCGGCGAGCTCGGCCTTGTCGTTCCGACCGAACATGGTGTTTCCGCGCCACCGCGCGGTTGCTGTCGAGTGGCTGAAACTCTGCGGCCTCGAAGTCTCGCCGCAGAACATCAGCGTCACCAATGGCGCCACCGCCGGCATGACTGTCGCGCTGATGAGCGTCGCGCCGCCCGGATCGACGGTCGCCACCGAGGCGATCGGTCATCACACGCTGATCCCGCTCGCCCGCTACCTCGGCTTCAATCTCGAAGGCTTGCCGATCGACGACAACGGCCTCATCCCGGAGGCGCTCGACGAGGCCTGCCGCCTTTCCGACATTCGCGCCGTATTCGTCCAGCCCTCGGTGATTAACCCGACGGCCACCTTGATGGACGCTACCCGGCGCGAGCGCATCGCGGCGGTTGCGCGCAAGCACGACATCGCCATCATCGAGAACGATGTTCTGGGTCCGCTGGTCGAGGGCCGGCCTCCGGCCGTCGCCGCCTTCGCGCCCGAGAGGACGCTCTACGTCACGTCCTTCACCAAGATCACGGTGCCGGGCCTTCGCATCGGCTATCTCGCCGTGCCCGACCGCTATGTCGCGGCCGTCGCCAACCGCCACCTCGTCTCGAACTGGATGGCAACACCGATGGTGGCGGAGATCGCGACGCGCTGGGTAAACGACGGCACGGCATCGGAGCTCGTCGACTGGCAACGCACAGCGCTCAGGCGGCGGCAGGAAATTGCGGCGGAGGTGCTGGCAGGCGTGGACTATCGCGTCCACCGCGACGGACTGCATCTTTGGCTCGAACTGCCCGAAGACCGCGCCGAGGAGAGTTTTGTCGCGCAGGCGCGCCTTCGCGGCGTGGCGATCGCGCCCGGGACCTCGTTCCGCATCGCCAACACGCCCTGGCATCCAGCCGTGCGTATCTCGCTCGGATCGACCACCGAGGGGGAACTGCGCGCCGGCTTGAGCGTTGTCGCCAAGCTGCTGCTCAGCGATCCGGAACATCTCCTGCTCGCCATCTGATGCACAAGCTGAGCGCAGATTGCCCTGAAATTGCGCGGCGTACGGAAATATTGTCATGATATTATTTTCCCAATTGACATGATTTAGCGCGTTTCGCATCGTTAAGGGCATAGGCTTCTCCAGAACGGGGAAATGAATTGCCCGCGCCCATCATCAAGGTCGATGCCATTTCGAAGAGCTTCGGCGCCTTCAAGGTGCTGGACGGCCTGTCGATGCAGGTCATGCCGGGCGAGAAGCTGGCCTTGATCGGCCCATCCGGCTCTGGMAAGACGACGATCCTGCGTATCCTGATGACGCTGGAAAAGATCGACGGCGGCCACATACAGATCGACGGCGAGCAGCTCTACCACATTGAGCGCAACGGCCAGCTGCTGCCCACCGACGAGCGGCATCTGGCTAAGATGCGCCAGAAGATCGGCATGGTCTTCCAGCTCTTCAATCTCTTCCCGCACAAATGCGTCATGGACAATGTCACCCTGGCGCCGATGCTGACCAAGGGCGTCGCACGTGTCGCCGCCGAGAAGCGGGCGATGGAACTGCTCGACATGGTCGGGCTGGCCGACAAGGCGAAGGCGATGCCGGCGCAGCTTTCAGGCGGCCAGAAACAGCGCGTGGCGATCGCCCGGGCGCTGGCGCTGTCGCCCAAGATCATGTTGTTCGACGAGGTCACCTCGGCGCTCGATCCGGAACTGGTCGAGGAGGTGCTCAACGTCATGCGCAAGCTCGCCGCCGAGACCGACATGACGATGCTGCTCGTGACCCACGAGATGGGCTTTGCGCACGACTTCGCCGACCGCGTGCTGTTCTTCGACCGCGGCAGGATCGTCGAGGAAGGCAAGCCCGATGAGATTTTCCGACACCCCAAGCAGGAGCGTACGCAGAGCTTCCTGAAGAAGATCATCGCGGCCGGACATCGTGTCTGACCGCAATGCAAACGGGCGACGAAGTCGTCCCGAAGCGGTGACGTCGCCGCCAATTGAGCAAACCAAGAAGAGAACAAGGAGTTGGGAACGATGAAGAAACTTGCCATCCTGGCTGGCGTCGCCGGCCTCGCGGTGACCACAATGCTGCTCGCCTCCGGCGCGCGTTCGGCAGATGACGCCAAACTCGAGCAGCTCAAGGCGCAGGGCTTTGCCCGCGTCGCCATCGCCAATGAGCCGCCTTATACGGCGGTGGCGGCGGACGGCAAGGTTTCGGGCGCCGCGCCGGACGTGGCGCGCGAGATCTTCAAGCGGCTCGGCGTCAAGGACATTGTCGCTTCGATCTCGGAATATGGCGCCATGATTCCCGGCTTGCAGGCAGGTCGCTTCGACGTCGTCACCGCTGGCTTGTTCATGAAGCCGGAGCGCTGCGCGGCGGTCGCCTATTCCGAGCCGGTGCTCTGCGACGCCGAGGCCATGCTGGTGAAGAAGGGCAATCCGAAGCACTTCAAGAGCTATGAGGACATCGCCAAGGACACCTCCGCCACCGTCGGCGCGCCGGGCGGCGGCACCGAGGAGAAGCTGGCGCTCAATGCCGGCGTGCCGCGCGATCGCGTCATCGTCGTGCCGGACGGCCAGAGCGGGCTGAAGATGGTGCAGGACGGCCGTATCGACGCCTATTCGCTGCCGGTGCTTTCGATCAACGACCTGGTCAAGAAGGCCAATGATCCGAACCTGGAAGTGATCGCGCCGGTGCAGAGCGCGCCGGTCTATTGCGACGGCGCGGCCTTCAAGAAGGGCGACGAGGCACTGCGTGACGCCTATGACGTCGAGCTCGCCAAGATGAAGAAGTCGGGCGAATTCGCCAAGATCATCGAGCCCTATGGCTTCTCCGCCGCCGCCGCAATGTCGACGACGCGCGAGAAGCTCTGCTCGAAGAAGTAAGGCGCGGCTTTCTTCCTTCTCCCGTTCACGGGGGAAGGTGGCTCGAGAGCCGGGTGAGGGGCGGCGCCAAGTTCTGCAAGGCCGGCTCCGCCCCTCATCTGCCTACCCGTCCTACGCTGCAGCCGAGCTGTAGCTAAGAAGGGTGAACCGGCATCTTCTCCCGCGAACGGCGAGAAGGGGTTTGTCGCAGCCGCCTCATACCAACGCAAACGACAGGAAACTCTAAACGCAAATTACCCAATGGTCCGGCTATCTCGGCCTGATATTGCAGGGAGCGCTTGTCACCATCGAGCTGACGCTGATGGGGTCGGTGCTCGCGCTGATCATGGCCTTTCTTGCCGGCATGGGGCGGCTGTCGCGCTTCTTCATCGTTCGGGCGCTTGCCACGATCTACATCGAGTTCTTCCGCGGCACCTCGATCTTCGTGCAGCTGTTCTGGGCCTATTTCGTCCTGCCTTTCGTCGGCCTGTCGCTGACGCCGTTGCAGGCGGGCGTCCTGGCGTTGGGCCTCAATGTCGGGGCCTATGCCGCCGAAGTGGTGCGTGGCGCGATCCTGTCGGTCGGCCGCGAGCAATATGAAGCCTGCACGGCGCTCAACCTCGGCCGCTGGCAGGGCATGCGCCACGTCATCCTGCCGCAGGCGCTGCTCGTCATGCTGCCGACCTTCGGCAACAACGCGATCGAATTGCTCAAGGCGACTTCGGTCGTCTCGCTGATTTCGCTCGCCGATCTGACCTTCCAGGCGCAGGTCGTGCGCTCTCAGACCGGCAGCACCATGATGCCTTTCGTCTCGGTACTGATCATCTATTTCGTGCTCGCCCTGATCATCTCCTGGGGCGTGCGCACGCTGGAGCGCCGCATGGCGCGCGGCCTCGACGGAGTGCGTGTCTGATGGGTTGGGCCAAGTAATGGACTGGGATTGGGATTTTGTCCGGCAGATCATGCCGACCCTGATCCAGGGCGTGAAGATCACCATCCTGGCGACGGTGCTCGGTTCGATCCTGGCCGCGATCGTCGGCCTGGCAATAGCGCTGGCGCGGCGCTCTCCGAACCGGGTCGTCTCGCGCAGCGTCGGCTGGTTCGCCGAATTCATCCGCGGCACGCCGTTGCTGGTGCAGCTTTACTTCATCTTCTACGTGCTGCCCGACATCGGCATCCTCCTGCCGCCGCTGGTGGCCGGCGTCATCGGGCTTAGCTTGCACTATGGCACCTACACGGCGGAGGTCTACCGCGCCGGCATCGACAACGTGCCGCGCGGGCAATGGGAGGCCGCGAAGGCCTGCAACCTCGGCGGCCGCCACACCTGGATGCATATCATCCTGCCGCAGGCGATCCCGCCGATGATCCCGGCCTTGGCCAACTACTTCATCGCGATGTTCAAGGAGACGCCGCTGCTTTCGGCGATCACCGTGCTGGAATTGATGAACCAGGCCAAGAGCGTCGCCAACACCTACTACCGCTACATCGAGCCGATGACGCTGGTCGGCGCGTTCTTCCTCATCATCAGCCTGTGTTCCGTCGTGCTGCTGCGTTGGCTGGAGCTTCGTTACGGCAGGATCGAAAGATGAAAGTCATGAAGCCGTTGCCCGAGATCCGCCTTGAAACGGCGCGCCCCGAACTCGACAATCGCCCGCTGGAAAAGCGTGTCGGCCTGATCGCCTTGGCCACCGACCATACGAGCGAAGTGGACTTCCGCCGCATGGTGGCGAGCGAGCGGGTCGGCGTCTATGTCGCGCGCATTCCCTATGCCAATCCGACGACACCGGAAAACCTGCGCAAGATGCTGCCGTCGCTTTCGGCCGGTGCGGCACTCATCCTCCCGGACGAGCCTCTCGAGGCGGTCTGCTATTCCTGCACTTCGGCCTCGGTGGTGATCGGCGATGCCGAGATCGAAGCGGCGATCCGGGAGGCCAAGCCCGGCGTTCCCGTGGTCACGCCGCCGATGGCGGGCGCGCGCGGCCTGAATGCTTTTGGCGTCAAGCGGATCAGCATTCTCACGCCTTACACGGTCGAGACCAGCCGGCCGATGGCCGCCTATTTCGCGGCGCACGGCTTTGACATCCAAAGCTTCACCTGCCTCGGCTTCGAGGACGATCGCGAGATGGCGCGCATCACGCCGGCCTCGCTTGTCGAGCTCGCGCGAAAGGCAACGCATCCGCAGGCCGACGCGCTGTTCGTCTCCTGCACGGCGCTGCGCGCCGCGTTTGCGGTCCCCTGCATGGAGGAGGCGATCGGCTGGCCGGTCGTCACCAGCAACCAGGCCAGCGCTTGGAACTGCCTGCGGCTCTGCGGAGATGAAACACCACGACCTGAGTTTGGCCGGCTGTGGACGAAGCCACTGGCCGCGTGATCGAATGACTGTAGAGCTTCAGCATATTCGCGCCGCGCGCGAACGCATTGCCGGCAAGGTCGAGCATACATCCTGCGTTGTGTCGCAAAGCCTGTCGGATCGCGCCCGGCATCCTGTTCATCTCAAGCTGGAGCACCATCAGACCACGGGCGCCTTCAAGCTGCGCGGCGCCTCTAACGCCGTCGCCGCGTTGAGCCCGCCACAGAGATCGCGCGGCGTCATCGCCGCCTCGACCGGCAATCACGGCCGGGCGCTGGCGCATGCGGCAAAGCTCGAAGGCATGCGCGCGGTGATCTGCATGTCGAAGCTGGTGCCTCAAAACAAGCTCGACGCCATCCGCCGCCTCGGCGCTGAAGTGCGCATCGTCGGCAACAGCCAGGACGATGCCCAGTTGGAGGTCGACAGGCTGGTCGCCGAGGACAGGCTGGTCATGCTGCCGCCGTTCGATCATCCCGACATCGTCGCCGGGCAAGGCACGCTGGGCCTGGAGATCATGGAGCAGGTGCCGGATGCCGCGCTTGTCCTGGTGCCGCTCTCCGGCGGTGGGCTGGCGGCGGGCGTCGCCGCGGCGGTCAAAGGAGTAAGTCGAGGCACCAAGGTCATCGGCATCTCGATGGAACGTGGCGCCGCAATGAAGGCCAGCCTCGATGCCGGGCGACCTGTGCAAGTCGAGGAACTGCCGACGCTGGCCGACTCGCTTGGCGGCGGCATCGGCCTCGACAATCAGCTGACCTTCGCCATGTGCCGCGACCTTCTCGACGACGTGATCCTGCTTTCGGAGGCCGAGATCGCCGCCGGCATCCGCCATGCCTACGACCAGGAGCGCGAGATCGTCGAGGGTGCCGGCGCTGTCGGCATCGGCGCACTGCTTGCAGGCAAGGTCAAGTCCACCGGTCCGGTCGTGCTCATACTTTCGGGCCGCAATATCGACATGGGCCTGCACCGCCGCATCATCTGCGGCGAGGCGGCCGCGCTGACGGAGCGCGCAGCATGAGCCGCATGGCCGTTCTCACGGAAGCTGAACTGCGCAAGATCGTCACGCTCGATCAGGACGCCATTGCCTGCGTCGAGAATGCCTTTCGCGCCCTCGCCACGCTGCCGGTGGAAATGCCGCCAATCCTGCGGCTGGACGTCCCCGTGCATCGCGGCGAAGTCGACGTGAAGACCGCCTATGTGCCCGGCATCGACGGTTTTGCGATCAAGATCAGCCCCGGCTTTTTCAACAACCCTCAGCTTGGACTGCCCAGCCTCAACGGCATGATGGTTCTACTGTCGGCAAGGACCGGGCTCATCGAGGCGCTGCTGCTCGACAACGGCTATCTGACGGACATTCGCACCGCCGCCGCCGGAGCGGTTGCCGCAAAGCATCTGTCTCGCGAAGACTCCAGGATCGCGGCTATCTTCGGCGCGGGCGTGCAGGCCGGATTGCAGCTGGAAGCGCTCCACCTCGTGCGGCCCATCGATGAGGCCCGCATCTGGGCACGCGACGCGGCCAAGGCCGAAGCGACCGCCGCCCGCCTGCGCGAGAAGCTGGGCATCGCCGTCCGCGCCGAGCCGGATGCGGCGAATGCCGCGGCCGGTGCCGACATCATTGTCACCACCACGCCTTCGACCGAGCCGCTGATCAAGGCGGGTTTCGTTTCCGCCGGACAGCACATCACCGCCATGGGCTCGGATGCCGAGCACAAGAACGAGATCGCGCCGGCGATCCTTCGCATGGCCGATCTCTATGTCGCCGACAGCGCGAAGCAGACACGGCGTCTCGGCGAACTCCATCACGCCATCGAGGCGGGCGTGATAGCGGCGGACGCCGACGTTGCCGAACTCGGCCAGATCATCGCCGGCAAGCCTGGCCGCCGCTCGGCGAGCGACATCACCATCGCCGACCTCACCGGCACGGGCGTGCAGGACACCGCGATCGCCACGCTTGCTCGCGATCGCGCGCGGGCGGCGGATGCCGGAACCATTTTCGAAAGCTGATGCCCGGCCGAAGCGTGATCCGGAAAGGTGGGAGCCGGTTTCCCGACAAGATCACGCTCAAACAGAAATAGGCCCAACAAACGAGGACCAAGAACGATGCAGCCAAACCTGAAATTCTCGCGGACCGAATTCGCCGACCGCCTCGCCAAGACGCGCAAGGCCATGGAGGCCAAGGGCGTCGATCTGCTGATCGTCAGCGACCCCTCGAACATGGCCTGGCTGACGGGCTATGACGGCTGGTCGTTCTATGTGCACCAGGCGGTGATCGTGCCGCCCTCCGGCGAGCCGGTATGGTATGGCCGCGGACAGGATGCCAATGGCGCCAAGCGAACGGCCTATCTCGCCCACGACAACATCATTGGCTACGCCGACCACTACGTACAGTCGACCGAGCGGCATCCGATGGACTACCTCGCCAGCGTGCTTGCCGAGCGCGGCTGGGACAAGCTCACCATCGGCGTCGAGATGGACAATTACTGGTTCTCGGCCGCCGCTTTCGCTGCGCTGCAGAAGCACCTGCCAAACGCCCGTTTTGCGGATGCCACCGCGCTGGTCAATTGGCAGCGCGCGGTGAAGAGCCCGACCGAGATCGAATATATGCGCAACGCCGCCCGCATCGTCGAGGCGATGCACCAGCGCATCGTCGACAGAATAGAGGTCGGCATGCGCAAGTGCGATCTCGTCGCCGAGATCTATGATGCCGGAACCCGTGGCGTCGACGGCATCGGCGGCGACTATCCGGCGATCGTGCCGCTGCTGCCGTCCGGTGTCGACGCCTCGGCGCCGCATCTCACTTGGGACGACAAGCCGATGAAGGCGAACGAAGGCACGTTCTTCGAGATCGCCGGCTGCTACAACCGCTACCACTTACCGCTGTCGCGCACCGTCTTCCTTGGCAAGCCGACGCAGGCCTTCCTCGACGCGGAGAAGGCGACGCTGGAAGGCATGGAGGCGGGCCTTGCGGCAGCCAAGCCAGGTAATGCCTGCGAGGACATCGCCAACGCCTTCTTCGCCGTGCTCAAGAAGTACGGCATCGTCAAGGACAACCGCACCGGCTATTCGATCGGTCTGTCCTATCCGCCGGACTGGGGCGAGCGCACCATGAGCCTGCGCCCCGGCGATCGTACCGAGCTCAGGCCCGGCATGACCTTCCATTTCATGACGGGCCTTTGGCTGGAGACGATGGGGCTGGAGATCACTGAGTCGATCCTCATCACCGACACGGGCGTCGAATGCCTGGCCAATGTGCCGCGCAAGCTCTTCGTGAAGGACTGAGGCCGATGTCAGCTTTACGTCCGTCGCCGATAACGCCGACCGTCGATTTCGAGCACGACGGCATCCAGCACGGTTTCCTGCGCCTGCCCTACAGCCGCGACGATTCCGCCTGGGGCTCGGTGATGATCCCGGTCTGCGTCATCCGCAACGGCAATGGCTCGACGGCGCTGCTTACCGGCGGCAATCATGGCGACGAGTATGAAGGGCCATTGGCGCTCTACGAGCTTGCCCGCACGCTCGATCCAAAAAACGTCTCCGGCACGGTCATCATCGTGCCGGCGATGAACTATCCGGCGTTCCGCGCCGGCACGCGCACCTCGCCGATCGACAGGGGCAACATGAACCGCTCTTTCCCTGGCCGCCCGGACGGCACGGTGACGGAGAAGATCGCCGACTATTTCCAGCGCGAATTGCTTCCCCGCGCGGACATCGTGTTCGACTTCCATTCCGGCGGCAAGACGCTGGACTTCGTGCCGTTCTGTGCCGCGCACACGCTGCCGGACAAGGCGCAGGAGAAAAAAGCCTTTGCCGCTGTCGAGGCTTTCTCGGCGCCATTCTCGATGCGCATGACCGAGATTGACGCGGTCGGCATGTACGACACGGCCGCCGAGGAGATGGGCAAGGTCTTCGTCACCACCGAGCTCGGCGGTGGCGGGACCTCGCGGGCCGAGACGGTGCGCATCGCCCGTCGCGGCATCCTCAATGTGCTTCGACACGCCGACGTTGTTTCTGGTTCGGTCGAGAAGACTCGAACTCAATGGTTGGATATGCCCTCCAGCGACTGCTTCGCCTTTGCCGAGGATGACGGCATGATCGAAACCATGGTCGATCTCGGCGAGTCGGTGGAAGAGGGTCAGGTTGTAGCCCGCATCTATCCGGTCGGGCGCACAGGCAACGCGCCTCGGCAAATAAAGGCAAAGCTATCGGGCCTGCTTGCCGCGCGTCATTTCCCTGGCTTGGTCAAGGCGGGTGACTGCGCCGCTGTGATTGGCGTTTTGGTCCCATCACGACCGATTGAACCGTCTGCAGTTCTCAATACGGGTTGATGAATCCTGAATTGAGATTCGAGTTCCAGCGCTTGCAGGCTGCGGTCGGCACGGCCCCTAACCGGAAAAACGGCTAGGAATCGAGCCTGTCGCGGGACGAATGTCGAGCGGAGGGACGGCCTTCACGTGACAGATTTGGCCAGCGGTAAGCGTTTGAGAAACCGGAGCTGCAACGTCATCGTCTTGACCTGTAAGGCGTTGACGCTTCGACCTGAAGAAGACGACGAGGAGGACCGCGGCTTGAAACGGCGGCTGTGAATCCAGCTAACCGGCGAGGGTCCCTAAAGGTGAGCCGATGTCAATAATTGCGCATTTTTTGTTATTGGGGTATCCTACAAGCAAATAAGAGGCATGTGCGATAAATGTTTCGTTGGGAGACCGTTGGGAGACCTTCGTGTCCGACATCATCAAGCGCGGCCGCTACGGCTCGGCCAGCGAAGTCGTGCGCGAGGGTCTGCGTTTGGTCGAGGAGCGCGAGGAAAAGCTGAAGGCGCTGCGGGGGTGATGTCACATAAACAGAGATGAGCCATAGTTGTGGCTTGTCGGAATGATTTCAGGCGATTACGCCGGCCGCAGCCTTCCACTGCGCCATGGCACTTAGGCGGTGAAGACGGTCCTGAAAAGCGGAGCGTTTCGAGGAGGGCGGAACGAAGAGATTGCGGACGGCGGAAAAGATCGAGACGAAGCGTTGCAGTGCTCCCGGTGATCGGAAGCCTTGCATCATGCGCTCTCGTTTTCGCAGCGGCACATGCGAATTCTCCGCGCGATTGTTCAAGCCTTTGTGGGAGCGATGCTCGAYGTCCGGCAGGACCTGCCGCCGCGCCGCGCCGTAGGAGCGGAGTTTGTCGGTCATCATGCGCTTCGGCGGGAGGCCCTGCTTCTTCAACAGCCGCGTCAGCAGGCGCTTGGCGGCTTTGGTGTTGCGCCGGGTCTGCACGATCTCGTCGAGCACATAGCCGTCCTGGTCGACTGCCCGCCACAACCAATGCTTCTTGCCTGCGACCGTGATGACGACTTTACAGCCCATTCTGCCGCGGAGTGAGAGCGCAGTGATCATCACCTTGACGCCTTGAGCACACGAGGCTCCCGCTGACCATATTGGTTAAGACTCTGCCTTATGGTCGGCCGCCAATTTGCCCAAGTAGCGTCTCTGCGGGAACCGGAGACGCGTCACTGTCTCATGTTCATGCGAGATCGTCGTAACGGTTAAGCTTGTAGATCACTATCGATACCGCCCAACTCAGCATGAAGATGCCGACGACGGCATAACCGAAGTTGGTCAGATTGTCGTTCATCTCGCCCACGAAATCCCAGACACCGCCCGACAATCCGAGCTTACTGCCGATAAGTCCAAGTGCCTCAACACCGCCAATGAACATGGCGACGATGACGGATGCAGCTGTAATCGTTAAATTATACCAGAGTTTCCGGATAGGCTTGACGAATGCCCAACCATAGGCGCCGACCATTGCGACGCTGTCGGTCGTATCCATCAAGGCCATACCCGCTGTGAACAAGGCGGGAAATATCATAATGGCCCAAAAGCTCATTCCCTGGGAGGCCTGCGTCGCCGAGATGCCGAGAACGCCGATTTCAGTTGCGGTGTCGAAGCCAAGCCCGAACAGGAACCCAACCGGATACATGTGCCAAGACTTGGTGACGACGCGGAACACCGGTCGAAAGATACGGGTCAGGAACCCGCGGTTGCCGAGCATCGCATCCAAATCCTCCTCATGGATATGCTCGCCTCGCTTCGCACGACTAAAGGCGGCCCATACGCCTTTAAGGATGAACAGGTTCGCAACGCCGATAGTCAGCAGGAAAAATGCTGAGACAAGCGTGCCTATGATCCCGCCGAGTTCGTGAAATTGGTCTAGCCTTCCCTGCAGGGCGGCGGCGCTTGCTGCAATCAGTGCCGAAGCGACTATGACAATCGTCGAATGTCCGAGCGAAAAGAAGAAGCCTACGCCAAAAGGTTGTTTGCCCTCCTGCATCAGCTTGCGGACGACATTGTCGATTGCGGCGATATGGTCGGCGTCGAAGGCGTGGCGAAGGCCGAAGACATAGGCCAGGAGGGCGGTGCCCATCAGAATGGGGTCGTTACCGAACAATGCGAACGCAGCCACCCAAGAGACGACATTCGCGGGGATGAGGAAGGTGTAAATCAGGACGATACGTCGTCGCATGGCAGGCGCGGCTAGTTGTCGATTTGAGCGGTCGGACATGGACATCAGCTTTGTCTCCTTCGTCATTTGGGCTGTGCGCTCTGTATAGTGTTCATTCCGGTCCTGATCTTGGTCGCGGACCTGAGGTAGACTGGGCTTTTGCCGGTTACCTCGACCACGAGTGAGTGCGTTACCCGACTCGCATCATTGGCTTGCACAGGGAAGAGGGAGACGATTGTTCCTGCGCGAGTGGCCGGCACCAAGCGCTCCATAGTAGGAATCCTCCAGGCAGCAGACTAAGAAGCCAAAAAATCGCGATAAGGCTTTCCAAGCGGTCCGTTGCGCCTCGTCTTCCTGACGTCTCAAACGATTGGCGGATAAGGGCTTCCAGCAAACATCGTAGCAGAGTGTCAGCGGGTGCCATCCTACCCGGACAGGTAGATATCCAACCCGCTGGGGATCGGATTAAATCCGGTTCGAACATTCGGAACCTGGGCGTCAGGTTCACCTGCGGAGGACAGCCGACGATGCATCTTACTGTACGCGAGGAGGAGCGAATTCAGATCTGGGCAGCTGCGGAAATGGCCCGAAGGCGTCTCGATAAGGGGCTTCGGTTGAATTACCCGGAGGCGGTCGCAGTGATCTCGGACGAAATTCTAGAGCGGGCCCGCGAAGGCGTGATCCCCATGCTCACCGATATGATGGAGTACGGGGCGACCATCCTCAGGCGTGAGCACGTTATGGAGGGGGTGCCGGAAATACTCACCATCCTGCAAGTTGAAGCTTTGTTTCCCGATGGCACAAAACTCGTGACGGTGATGAACCCCGTACGCGACTAAGAGACTGTTTCGAAATTCGCTCTGGCGAGTCATATGGTGGTGGTTTCGAGAACCGTAGCGCAGCGGACATTGGGTCCGTGAGCAACGGAAGCGCAGAAAGCGCCAGCAGATGGCCGCCAGAGTAGAATTTCCAAACAGTCTCTAACAACCGAAAATCGATCTTTCTCTTTATTTGGTCAAATATTGGGAGTGCCTTCTATGTCAACCAAGTGGTCCCGTCCTCCCCTGCCGAAATCTGTAGTCGCCACGGAATCCTTTGAAGTCGGCGAACCGGCAAAGGTCGGAATGATTGATTTCGCTGAAGGCGACATCGAAATCAACGTCGGCCGGCGCACAATTGAATTGGTCTTGATCAACACCGGTGACCGGCCGATCCAGATTGGTGCGCATTACCATATCGCCGAGTGTAATCGTGCGATGGCATTCGACCGCGAAGCGGCCTTCGGCATGCATCTCGACATTGCGAGCGGGACGGCAGTGCGCTTCGAGCCGGGCCAGAGTCGCAAGGTTCAACTTACGACCTATGTCGGCCGGCAAGTTGCTTACGGTATGAACAATATGACGAACGGCTCGGTCCGGTCGGACATCATCAAGCAGCAGACCGTGAGGCGGCTGAAAGAAAACGGCTACTGCTTCGAAGGCGACAGGTTTCCGGTCAACGCGACGCCCGATGCTCGATACGCGAAATCATCCAAGAAAACCGCAAAGTAGACAGAGCCGGATCTAAGAGGGAGGTCAATCGTGAGCATTATGCTGTCCAGGCCCGAATATGCAGTCCAATATGGGCCGACCAAGGGAGATAGGATCCACCTCGCTGACACCGGGCTTGTCGCTGAGATAGAGCACGACTTTACGACTTACGGCGACGAACTGGTCTTTGGCGGCGGCAAGACCATTCGCGACGGTATGGGCCAAGCTTCCAAGTGGAAAGCCAGCGATGGCGCCCTTGACCTGGTCGTAACCAATGCCGTGATCATCGATCCCATTCTTGGAGTGGTCAAAGGCGATATCGGCATCAAGGACGGGTTGATCGTCGGCGTGGGTAAGGCCGGCAATCCCGACACGATGAACATCACGCCCGGACTGATTGTGTCGCCAAACACGGATATCCTTTCCGTCGAGGGCATGATCGTCACCCCTGGCTTCATCGATATTCACCCGCACTTTGATTCCGTGCAGCAGCTTTATGAGTATCAAGGAGCCGGTTTCACTACCGTCATCGGTGGAGGGTCCGGACCGAAGACAGTCGGCATCGAATGCCCCGGGGTGTTCAACCTGCATCGCATGCTCGAGGCGATGGCGGACATTCCCCTGAATTTCGGCAATTTTGGAAAAGGCAACTCCGCGACGAAGGGTTCGATCGCCGAACAGGTGGTCATCGGCGGAGCAACCGGACTGAAGATCCATGAAGATTGGTCCTCCTCGCCAGCTTCCATCGAGGCCTGCATGGATCTGGCCGACGAGCTCGATTTCCAGGTCCAAGTCCACGCCGATACGCTGAATGAGACAGGATATTATGAGGACACGCTCGCCGCCATCAACGGTCGTGTCATGCATATCTACCACGCCGAAGGCGCCGGCGGCGGAAACGCGCCGGACATCATGCGCTGTGTGATGGAGCCGAACTGCCTGCCAAGCTCGACCAATCCGACCAACCCGTTTTCGATCAACACTTACGACGAAGAAATCGACATGTTGATCACCTGCCATAACCTGAACAAGCAGGTGCCCACTGACATGGCGTTCATCCAAGGTCGGGCGCGCGCGGAGACAATGCGCGCCGAGGACGTCTTGCACGACCTTGGGGCGATAAGCATGATCGGGTCCGACAGCCAGGGCGTTGGCCGAGCCGCTGAAAGCGCCCAGCGTGCATTCCAGCTTGCCGCAGTGAACAAGGTGCGTTTCGGACGATTGCCCGAGGATGGCGCCAACAACGACAATTTCCGGATCAAGAGATATCTGGCAAAGGTCACGATCAACCCGGCTATCACCTTTGGCGTTGACAGCTATGTTGGCTCCATTGCCCCGGGGAAGCTGGCGGACCTAGTACTTTGGCGGCCGAAATTCTTCATTGCAAAACCTGAAACCTCAGTGAAGGGTGGCTTCATTTCCCACGCCGTTATGGGAGATCCAGCTGGCTCGCTTATGACCTGCCAACCGCTCAAGTACCGGCCGCAATACGGCTCGCTTGGCGCAAATCCGTCTCTCACTAGCTATTCCTTCGTGACGAAGGCCGCGATCGATGCCGGCCTGGAGGGGCGGCTGAAAACACATCAAACACTCGTCCCGGTAAGGCGAACTCGCACCATTTCAAAGCGGGATATGGTCCACAACAACTACATGCCGAACATCGAGATCGATCCCGAAACCTACAACGTTTACGTCGATGGCCAGCGGATCACTGTCAAGCCGGCACGGACACTGCCGCTGACCCAACTCTACTATTTCAGGTGACGCGATGACCTTGATTTCCAGCATCATGGGACATCTATCTGAGCTGAAGAACGTCACGAGTGTCGACCCGCTTGAATTGACATCGGAGGAACGTGCCTCGCCTCACTTCGTCGCGACGACATCTGCTGGTCGACTGTTCCGCGTTTCCCTGCCGCGAGGCTCTGAGCTCAACGATGGCGATGTGCTGTGTTTCGATGATGAGACAGCCATCGTGGTCAAAGCCAAGGAGGAGGATCTTCTCTTTCTCAAACCAGGTGACGATGCCGTTACCTGGTGGGCCGCATGTTACCAACTCGGCAATTTCCATCGTCCCGCTCGTTTTCTCGACGATGGCGTTCTTACGCCACACGATCCGCTGACGGCGCAATTGCTGACCAGGCTCGGCATCCCCTTCGACCGCGTCGTCGCTCCATTCGTGGGGCGTCGCTACGGCGCTGCCGGCGCTCATCATCACCACGAGGTCGACGACCATCATGCGAGCGGACACCACGAGCACTAAAGGCCAGTCAATCGTGTCGGCGAGGCGTAACAGCAATGGCGGCGACCGCCTGCTGGCTTTATTGCAGGTATCGAATGCAGCCTTCCCAACGGGGACTTTCACCCATTCGTACGGGTTCGAGACGTGGCTACAGAATGGCGCTATCTCCAATGCGGGAGATGCCGAGCGTCGCTGCTTCGACTGGCTGCGCTTCACCGTTGCCACAGGCGATGCGGCAGCCGTCGTGCTTGCGTATCGCGCCTGCGTCTTCGACGACATGGAAGGCATCGTGGAGATAGACAGGAACGTGACCGCCATAAAGGTAAGCCGCGAATCTCGAACGGCATCGGCCATGACCGGCGCCGCGTTGATAACGGCAGGCAAGGATATCTTCGCTCTGCCTCAAATCGCCCGCCTGGCCCAAAAAGTCGGTCAAGGGGAATGCGAAGGACACCAGGCTACAGCCTACGGGACGCTCGCTGGGGGTCTCGGCTTTACAGAACAGGAAGCGGTGACCAGTTTTCTGTGGACCAGCCTTTCAAGCCTGATTGGCGTCGTCCAGCGTCTCACGCCCTTGGGCCAAACGGAATCGCAGCGGATCGTTGCCAACGCCGCCCCTTTGGTCGAGCGCTGCGCCGAGATCGCGCAAAGCCGCGAGTTGAATCAACTCGCCTCTTCCTTTGCAGCGCTCGACATCGCCTCTATGCGGCACGAGCGGATAAAATCCAGGCTCTGTATCTCATAACTCCAGGAAAGGATCAGATTCATGCGCAAGCCCGTCCGTCTCGGCATCGCCGGTCCTGTAGGTTCTGGCAAGACGACCCTTCTGATCCAGCTATGCAGGGAAATGGGAAGGCACTACTCGTTGGCAGTGATCACCAACGACATATTCACCCAGGAGGACGCTGAAATCGTGGCCCGCAGCGGCGCCATAGATGTCGCTCGTATTGTGGGGGTGGAAACTGGGGGTTGTCCCCATACGGCCATCCGCGAGGATGTCTCGATGAACCTGATAGCCGTCAACAGGTTGGTCAAACAGTTTCCTGATCTCGACCTCATTCTGATCGAAAGCGGCGGAGACAACCTGGCGGCTACTTTCAGCCCCGAACTCGCCGACAGCCACATATATGTTATCGACGTGGGGGAGGGGGAGAAGATTCCGCGCAAGGGGGGGCCGGGTATCACGCGTTCTCCGCTGCTTCTCATCAACAAGATGGATATTGCTCCTTACGTTGGGGCGGATCTGTCGGTCATGGACCAGGACGCACGGCGAATGCGCGCTGGCAAGCCATATCTCTTCACCAACATGAAGACCGGCGCCGGGATCGATGCGGTAATTACCTGGATTGAACACAACGTTCTCATGTCGATTGCAGCCTGAGGTGACATAAATGCAGATTGTCTATCCCGACAGCAATTGGATTGTTGGCAAGCACGCCCTCATGAATCTCCACGTTCTGAGGCGGAACGGGCGAACTGAGATCGACCCCAGAAGCTGGCGCATTCCGTACCAGTGGCAGGGCTGTCATTACCAGGACAATGATGACCAGCCCTTCCTCCTCACCCTCAACAGCGGTGGCGGATTTGTGGAAGGCGATTCGGCGCAGCTTTTCGCAATGATGGAGGAAAAGACCAGGGCGTTGATCACAACGACCGCCGCCAGCAAGTTTTACAAATGCCCAAAAGGGGAGATATCTAAGGAAACGATTTACATTACCGTCGGGCCGCAATCCCTTTTGGAATACTATCCCGACGAAGCGATACTCTTTGCCGACTCGCGCGTTGAACGGCGCACACGCATCGATCTCGATCTGACCTCGCGCCTATTTGCGACCGATGTTATTGCCGCGGGGCGCATACACTATGGGTCAGGCGAGGCTTTCAAGTTTCGCTCACTGTCATCAGCTTTCGAGATTCGAATCAATGGCGAGATAACGCTTTTGGATCGCCTCATCGTGCAGAGCGCCGATGAAGCAATGGATCTACAGCGCCTTTGGGAAGGCGCCACCCAGATGGCCACCGTTGTCGCCGTCAGTGACAATTTCCCTGCTGACATCGAGAGGACGATCGAGGTCAGCATTTTGGACGGTGACTCGACTGGGGCCGGCGCCACACGCATGGGAAACATGATCGTCTGCCGGATCCTGGCAGCAGAAGCATGGAAGTGTCACGAGGCGGTTCAAAAATGTTGGACCGTCGTGCGGCCATATCTTGCAGGCAAGGCGGCGCGACCCATTCGCAAATGCTGAAGCCTGCAGCAAGGTGAGCTTGAGGATCTCCTTGCCATAGCCACGCAAAGCGACCGGCGAAATGCTATATCGGCCGGCAGAATTTCGACCGTGAACCGCGCTCGGTCCGAACTCTCCTTCGCCGCCATACCTGGACACTCCGCTGCCTGAGCTGCTGCACGTTCGAACTGATGCGGTGACGGCCTGCCGTCCCKTCAAGACCGCGCCGAGTGTTGTTTGCTGAGCACGTGATGGCAACTAGGCTCAGGACCTATTAATTCCGTTTGAGATGTGATTTACGGTTTCCGATTGGAGGCCGTGATGGGTGATTTGTTTCTGCTGAGCGAGCGTCAGATGGCGCGGATATCTCCGCATTTCCCGCTGTCGCATGGGGTTCCGAGGGTCGACGACCGGCGCGTGGTCAGCGGCATCGTCTATGTCATCAGGAACGGGTTGCAGTGGAAGGACGCGCCTGCCGGCTACGGTCCGCACAAGACGCTCTACAATCGCTTCATGCGCTGGAGCCGGCTCGGGGTGTTCGACAGAATCTTCGCCGCTCTGGCCGGCGAAGGACCGAAGCCTGAGCGCATGATGATCGACGCGACGCACCTGAAGGCCCACCGCACCGCGGCGAGCCTGCTTAAAAAGGGGATGTTCCCCGTCGTATCGGGCGAACAAAAGGCGGGCTGAACTCCAAACTGCACGCCGTCTGCGACGGCGAGGGCCGCCCGCTTGTCCTGCTCTTATCCGAAGGCCAGATGAGCGACCACAAGGGCGCCCGTCTCGTGCTCGACGCCCTGCCGCCCGCTTCAAGCCTGATCGCCGATCGCGGCTACGACAGCGCCTGGTTCCGCGAACAACTCGAAGCCAGGGGCATTGAGCCTTGCATCCCGTCAAGCCGCAGCCGCAAGATCCCCTATGCCTACGACAAGGCCCTCTACCGCCAGCGTCACAAAGTCGAGAACCTCTTCGCAAAGCTCAAGGACTGGCGGCGCATCGCAACGCGCTACGATCGATGCGCCCACACCTTCTTCTCGGCCATCTGCATCGCTGCCGCCGTCATCTTCTGGCTCTGATCAATGAGATGCCGTAACGGGGCCTGCGTCGCGCACTGCTCGTTACCGCTTGCAAGATCAGAGTAAGCCGGTGCTGTTCCCGTATTGGATCCAGAAGGAGGACTGCGGGATGAGACTGTTTGTCGGGTTGGATGTGTCGTTGGCGAAGACCGCTATCTGCATGGTCAGCGAGCACGGGAAGATCGTGAAGGAAGCACAGGTCGCCAGTGAGCCCGAGGCGCTGGCGAGTTGGATAGGAGAACAGAATGGCAGCATCGCCGCAATCGGGCTGGAGGCCGGCCCTTTGTCSCAATGGCTTCATCGCGGATTGGCCGAGGCGGGCCTGGACGTCGTTTTGATGGAAACTCGGCAGGTCAAGGGCGCCTTGAAGGCCATGCCGATCAAGACTGACCGGCGCGACGCAGAGGGAATTGCACGCCTGCTGCATCTCGGCTGGTTCCGCCCGGTCCACTGTAAATCCGTTTCGGCGCAGGAGGTCCGTGCCGTGCTTGGAGCTCGGAAAGCGGTCCAGCAGGGTATGATCGCAGTGGAGATGTCCCTGCGTGGGCTCCTGCGGAACTTCGGGCTGAAGGTCGGTGCCATCTCGCGCGGCCAGTTCGAGCATCGCATCCGCGAACTGACGGTAGGCAATCTAATGCTCGAAGCCGCGACGGAACCGATGCTGCGAGCGCGGGCTTCTCTGCGGCGCGAGCTGGCGGAACTGGAACGACGCGTCCGCCAACTCGCCCAGGATGACTCGGTATGCCATCGGTTAATGTCTATGCCCGGGATCGGCGCAATCGTGGCGCTGACCTTCCGCTCTGCCGTAGATGATCCTGTCCGGTTCACGTCATCGAAAAAGGTTGGCCCTTGGGTCGGCCTGACACCCTCACGCAATCAGTCTGGCGAACGTGACGTATCGGGCGGTATTACAAAGGCCGGAGATGTCAACCTGCGTCGCGCGCTCTGTCAGGCCGCGACCGTCATGATGAACCGAGGGCGCTCGACATGGCTCAGGACATGGGCTGCACAGATCGCACGCCGCCGCGGTCGCAAGCGCGCCATGGTGGCRCTTGCTCGGCGCATCGGAGTGATCCTTCACCGAATTTGGGTCGATGGTACCGTCTTCCAGGCAGAGGCACCGATCATCCCGCAAGGGATTTAAGAGCTGAAACTCACACAGTTGCCTGCTTGACCGCAGGCCTTCGAGGTCCTCCAGGGACGTGGTTCCTATGATGCCGAGGTCAGGACTGTTGCCGATCTTCGTCGAGCACGCCAATGAGATGGGCACATAGGAAACTGCATCGAACCAGCATCATGTTGGCAGCCCGCGCGCTGACCACGGACCGAAGCATGCACCCGGGTGTGCAAATTCCGAGGCATGCCGCCCCTTGATTCCGAAATGATGCCGCCCCCGCGTTCCGAGAAATAGCCGCCCCCTGATTCCGAGATTATTCCGCCCCCTGAGGGCGGGTGTTTGGACTGGGTGCTCTGCCGGTTGAAGGTCCTTTCTTTGGCGTGCCGAGAAAGGACCGAGATGGCGGCGGAGAGACTGAGCATGCGGCGTGTCCGCGAGATTTTGAGATATCGATTTGCGGAGGGACTGGGCCACAAGGCGATCTCGTATCGGGTGGGGGCGGCGCCCTCGACGGTGCGCGAGACGCTGCGGCGTGCGGAAGCAGCGGGGCTTTCCTGGCCGCTCGGCGAGGAGGTCAGCGACGCGGTTCTGGAGGCTGCGCTTTACAAGGTGGCGGGCACGAAGACGGGCCATCGCCGCGCCCCGGAGCCGGACTGGGCGCAGGTCCACCGGGAGCTGAAGCGCAAGCATGTGACGCTTCAGGTTCTGTGGGACGAGTACATCGAGCGCCACCCCGACGGTTACCGCTACAGCCGCTTCTGCGATCTCTACCGGGGCTGGGCGGCCAACCTGCCGGTGACGATGCGGCAGACCCACGGCGCCGGCGAGAAGCTGTTCGTCGACTATGCCGGCGACACGGTGCCGGTGGTGGTTGACCGGCGGACGGGCAAGACGCGCCCTGCGCACATCTTTGTCGCGGTGCTGGGCGCCTCGAGCCTGTCCTTCGCCGAGGCGCGCTGGAGCGAGACGCTGGCGGACTGGCTGGAATGCCATGTGCGTGCGCTGGAGGCCTTCGGCGGCGCGCCAGCACTGCTGGTCCCCGACAACGCCAAGGTGGCGGTGATCAAGGCCTGCCTCTACGACCCGCAGGTCAACCGCTCCTATGCCGAGATGGCGGCCCACTACGGCAGCTCGGTGCTGCCGGCCCGGCCGCGGCGGCCGCGCGACAAGGCGAAGGTCGAGGCAGCAGTGCGCATCGTCGAGCGCTGGCTGCTCGGCCGTCTGCGCCATCGCGTCTTTTACAGCCTGGCCGAGGTCAACGCCGCGATCGGAGCGCTGATGGCCGATTTGAACGAGCGCCGGGTGCTGCGCCGCGTCGGCCGGACCCGGCGGCAATTGTTCGAGGAGATCGACCGGCCGGCGCTGCGGGTCCTGCCGGCCGAACGCTACGTCTATGCAGAATGGCGCATCCGCCGCGCCGGCCTCGACTATCATGTCGAGATCGATCGGCATTACTACTCGGTTCCCTGGCGCTTCGCGCGCGAGCAGGTCGAAGTCCGCATCACCGCCAACACCGTCGAGCTGTTCCGCAAGGGCGAGCGGATCGCCGCACATCGGCGTTCGAGCGGTAACGGCAAGCACACCACAGTGCCCGAGCACATGCCGTCGGCGCACCGACGCTTCGCCGACTGGACGATCGAGCGGATTAGCCGGGAAGCCTCCGCCATTGGCTCCGACGCGGCGCTGCTCGTCGAGAAGATCCTCGCCGAGCGGCCGCATCCCGAGCAGGGCTTCCGCGCCTGCCTGGGCATCATCCGCCTCGCCAAGGGCTTTGGCCGGGAAAGGGTGAACGCCGCCTGCGCGCGGGCGCTGGAGATTGGCGCGCGCACCTATGGCTCGGTGCGCTCCATTCTCGACAACCGGCTCGACCAGGCGTCGGCGCCGCGCACCGCGTCGGCCAAGCCCATCGACCATCCCAACATCCGCGGCCCCCGCTACTACCACTGAGAAGGAGAACGAGCATGCTTACCCATCCCACCCTCGACCGGCTGAACGCCATGGGCCTGACCGGCATGGCCAAGGCCTTCGATGAACTGGCCGCCAATGGCGAGGCCGAACAGCTCAGCCATGCCGAATGGCTCGGCCTGCTTATCGACCGGGAATGGAGCTCGCGCTACGACCGCAAGCTCGCCGCCCGCCTGCGCTTTGCCAAGCTGCGCCATCAGGCGACGCCCGAGGATGTCGACTATCGCAGCGAGCGCGGCCTCGACCGCGCTCTGTTCCTCAAGCTCATCGCCGGCGACTGGATCAATGTGCACGACAATCTGGCGATCTGCGGGCCGGCCGGCGTCGGCAAGAGTTGGTTGGCCTGCGCGCTTGGCCACAAGGCCTGCCGCGACGATCGCTCCGTTCTCTATCAGCGCCTGCCGCGCCTGTTCGCCAATCTGGCGCTCGCCCGCGGCGACGGACGCTACGCGCGGTTCACGCGCAAGCTCGGCAGCGTTCAGTTGCTGATCCTAGACGACTGGGGGCTGGAGCCGCTCGACGACCACGCCCGCCACGACCTGCTCGAAATCCTCGAGGAGCGCTACGGCCGTCGCTCCACCATCGTCACCAGCCAGCTCCCCGTCTCTGCCTGGCACGAGGTGATCGGCAACCCGACCTATGCCGACGCCATCCTGGACCGGCTCGTGCACAACGCCCATCGCATCGACCTCACCGGCGAAAGCCTGCGCCGAAAGCAGCCCAACAAACCTTGACACCACATCCGAACGAAATAACAACAATCACGCCAGCAGAGCCCCAGCCCTAGGGTGCGACATCATCTCGGAACCAGGGGGCGCAATCAAATCGGAACGAGGGGGCGGCTTCGTCGGAATCGGCACCATATCGTTCTTCGGACGACCGCTAAGTTAAGCCATGCCGCTAGGTAGTACCCAAAGCTCGTTCCAGTTTGGACTTGTACGAACCGATCAATGTCCTCAAGCCGGTGGCTCCCGATCTGTGGATCGTTGACGGACCGCAGATCGAGTTCGGTTTCGGAGCAATGAAGCTTCCTTTCACCACGCGCATGACGGTCCTGCGGCTCCGCAACGGTGACCTGATCCTCCATTCGCCCGTGACCCTTACGCCGGCGCTGCGGTCCGCAATCGAAATGCTGGGGCCGGTCCGTTTCCTGGTCGCCCCGAATTCATTGCACTACTGGTGGGTGCCAGATTGGAAGGCCGCCGTAGCCAGAGCGGACGTTCTCGCGGTGCGAGGCTTGCAGAAACGGGCCGAGCGTCCGATTGAGTGAGGTCGACAGGCTGCTGGTGGGTCGGAACTCGCCATGGCCTGGCGAGGTTGAGATATTGGTCGTACGGGGCGATGTCCTCACAGAAGCAGCTCTCTTTCATCGCGCCTCGCGAACGCTCGTTCTCACCGACCTGATTGAGAATTTCGAGCCAAAGCGCGTCCACGGCTGGTTCTTTCGGCTCCTGATCAAGTTTGCTGGAATTGCCAATCCCGATGGTAAGGCGCCGATCGACATGCGGCTCAGCTTCTTGCGCCGCCGCAAGGGCTTGCAACTGGCGATCCGCCAGATGCTCGCCTGGCATCCGGAACGCGTCATCGTCTCGCACGGTCGCTGGTACGTCATTGGCGGCGGGTTCGGCGCGCTGTTCTCGCTGCTGGCGTTGAGGATCACCCGGCGCATTCGACGCTGGAACACGCTACAGCCGCTTTGGCGCACCCTGCTGGCGTCTGCGGGCTCGCGGTAGCTGCAATTGGCATCGGTTCAGGCGGCCTGACTTTTGGAACAGGCTACACCCAGGGCCCGCTGCGCTGGAGATAACCGCCCTTGGGCTGCCGGCCGTTCGACTGGCGCGACAATAATCCTGAAGCACCGCAGCCTGTCGCTTCAAAAGAGCCAGGTCATCTGCCTTGTGCCGGGCGGCGGAGGCTATCGCGCTCGCGATGCATCCACAGATGAAAAGCAGCGCAATTGCCCATACGTTCGCCGGGTCATCGACGATGAGCGTGTAGCGCGGGTCGGTTAGGAAGAAATTGTAGGCAAGAGCGCCGAGTATTGCCGAGAAGAGAGAGGGGCCTAGACCGAAGGCGACAGCGGCCACGATTACAGGGATCACGAAGATAAGGGATACGTTGGGGATTGCTACCCGGCTATCAATGCCAACCGCAAGTGCCGTTGCTATTGCGGTCATCACAAGCGCGGCAAGATATCTCACCGCGAACGGTGCGCTGAGCAGTTGTATACCCGGCAAAGGGTCGGTTTCGACGAACTGCATTATCTCACTTGGCGATGTAGTCCTCTGAGCGCTCATAACGATGCTCCTTAGCCGATGCCCTACCTATGATGTCCGCGATCGGATTCGTCCAACTCGTCGCGGGCATAGCGGTTACTGCTGTACCGCTCGCTTTTTTAATCCCTCGAGAATCTTCAGAGCGAGGCTGGCATAGTTGCCGTCGAAGTGGTGCCCCCCCGTGGTTTTGATGATCTCGACCCCTTGCCCTGCTAAATCCGGGCAGAAAGAGTCCGTCTCCTCCTGGCCATAGAAGCACTGTACCAGGTTTGACGGAACCCGCTTGACGGCCGGCGCAACCGGGAGTGCTTCTGCGCTAGGAGCCGCCCCAAGCCACCCTGCGACGCGGATTTCCCAATCCGCGGTATCTGCGAAGCCGAGCAGCGAAACCTGGGCGACATGTGATTTGATGTTGGCGGCGAGGCGATCATAAGCAAAAGGAAGCACATCCGCGCCAAACGAATAGCCTACGAGCGCGACCTTATCGGCATGCCACTTCTCTCCATATGTCCGGATCACGGCGCTCAGGTCGGCGGCCGTCTGTTCGGGCGATTTCTTGTTCCAGAAATACCGGATGCTGTCCCATCCGACGACCGACACGCCGCGGGACTGCAACTCTTCCGCAACGGTCTTGTCCAGATCCCGCCAACCCCCGTCGCCCGACAGCACCACCGCCATGAGCCTGGAAGGGCTGGCTGACGGCAATTCGATCAACGGCAGCGTTGAGACCCCGACGGCATCGACCGCGGCGAGATGCGGCCGGAGCAGCGAGGCCATGCCGTCGCCTCCCGTCCCGGGGAGCGACACCACCGCCATTGGCATCCCACCGCTTCGCAGATTCTCGAAATGGGCGCGCGCATCGGTCCCTTCGCTGGCCGTGAGCCCGACGCTCCAGAACCCGTTGAGGTTCTTGGTGGGTCCATAGACATAGCCATCATCATGTTTCGACGCGGCAGTCGCCGCGCAGAGCGGGCGCTTGCCAGGCAGTGCCAGGCTAGGATCCACCGACACGGCCCCAGCCAAAGTGTTGACGGGAGACTGCGCCAGAATGGCTCCTGCCAGCGTTCCGCCTGCGCCAAAGCCGGCGACGATGGGGAAGTCATACTGGAGGCCGCTATGCTGTCGCTGCAGCTGTCGGCTGAGCCCCTCGACATCGCCGATGAGGTTGTGGCACGCTTGGTCGCCCTTCGCCAGATTGTCCAGATAGGTCCTGGTGTCGACTCCAACCGCGAGCGCGCCTTCCGGTCCGAGAGCCGCAAGCGCGGCTTGGTCGGCTTCGGTCCATCCGGCCAAGCCCGAGAACAATACGACATAGCCTCTGATCTCGCCGTCCGGGACGACAACGCGGACGTCGCCAAATCGGCCGCCGTCCAGCGCCAATGCCGGCATCGTCAGCAGGAACCAAATTGCTGTCGCGAAGAGAGCGAGTGATTTATGCACCTCGCGAATACCTTCCCGGACCCTTGAAGTTGAGGCCGATCAAGGCTGCTGCGTCCGCCAGCGTCACAAATGGGCCCAATGTCCCTGACGCCGCAAGGTAGCGCGGCTCCCAGACTGGGTTGAACTTGTCCTTGAATGCCCTCAAACCACGGAAATTGTAGAAAGGTGTCCCATAGCGCCAGATAACCGCGCCCAACATGTGCCACCGAGATGACAGCGGGGCCGGCAATACGCCACTCAGCGGCGCGACACCCAGGCTCAAGGTTTCGTAGTGCATCCCCTTCAGGCAATCGATCAGCTGCGTGAACAGGAACTCCATCGCGTAGGAAGATGCCCCGGAGGTGTGCCGCATCAGTCCGACGGAGGCTTCTATTCCCGACTCCGTCGTCATGACCGTGACGAAGGCGACTGGGATTTCGTGCTGGCGGACCAGCGCGATCATCTGCGATCCAAGGTAGCCGGGCTCGAACGCCGCGATCGAGAATCCTTTTTCTACCGTCCGCCGCGAACGCAGCCACTCGGCGGAAATATCGGCCAGGTTGTCGACGACAGGGGCCATTTGATGCGGCGAGAGCAGTTGGAAGGTCAGCCCGTCCCGCACACCCCGCTTAAGCGCGTAACGAAGATGCGCTGCAGCCCGGCCCTTCAGCTCGAAGGTTGCGACCTGCACACATGCCTCTTCGCCGAGCTTCATGACAGACAGGCCCGCGTCGAGATAGTGCCGAAGGGTTTCGGGCCTTACCTGGTAGAAGGCAGCTCGCCCACCGTGACTGGCGGCCATGGCGACGAATCGCTTGATAAGTTCCTGCCAGTCCTCGACCGGGCCGACAGGATCGAACAAGGCGATCCAGCTGCGGCCTCTTTTGCCGTACATTATGAAGGCGTTGCCGGATTCGGAAAACAACAGGCTCTTATCACCCATCAGCGCCAGCATCGCCTGGCTTCGATCCTGGTTGTGGATGATACGCGCCGCATGTCCTAGGGCAATGGCATTCGGGAGGGCGGCAAGCCCCTTTGGCGGGCGAAGCAGTTGCCAGAGGCCGATTGCGGCTGCGAGAATGGCAGCGCCGACCAGTGCTCGCAGCGCGCGAGGCGCCTGCGCGTCAAATTCAAATTCCCACCACAGGTCACGGGCCGTGTAGTCCGCCGTCCGGAAAGCAACCAGGAAGATCGAAGCCGCTGCGATCACGATGAGACCGACCGCAGCGAACCATCCCGGTGTAAAGGCCTGGCCTAGCATTGACGCCGGGCGGTCGAACTGACGCCTCGTTATCATAAGGAGGACTATTACGATGGCTAGAAAGCCAGCCTCGCCATAGGCAAGTCCCTTGGTGAGCGACAGGCCCAAGCTCGCAGTGGCGATTGTAATTGCAATCCACCACGCCCCGTCGCGCCTTTCGAAGAGCCCTCGCGCAACGAATAGGAAGACTAGGCCGAGCAGGCTGCCGAGGAAGTGGGATGTCTCGACAACCCATAGCGGCAGGCGCATCGAAAGGATTGCCAGCCGGTGGCCGAAAGTGGGTGTCGCTCCCGAGACGAGCAGCATGACACCGGTCGCAAATGCGATCACGCCCATGAAACGCGGCGCCAGGCGTGCGGCTTCGTACACAAGGCGATCATCCGCGGCGGCATTTTGCAGAGGGCCGACAGCGAGGCGAACTTCGAACACGGCAAGCAACCCTGCCGAGACCATCAGCGGCAAGGCGAAATAAATACCGCGATAGGCCAGCAAAGCGGCCGCGATCTGGTCTGCCGACCCTGAGCGGCCGAAAGCCCAGAAAACGACGGCCTCGAACACTCCGATACCACCGGGCAAGTTGCTCACGGCGCCAAGCGCGGTCGCTGCCGAGAAGATTACGGCGAAGCTGAAGAAATTGACTGGTTCACCCGGAAGGAGTGCCCACAGTGCGGCAGCAGCACTGACAAGACGAATACCCGAAAGGGCAAGCTGAACCGCTGCCAACCCCATCGGAGGAGCGGGGAGACGGAAGCCGCCAACCTGGATTGGCCTTCGCAGGCCAAAGAGCACCATGACCATAACGCCCGCAACGGCAGCGGCAGAAGATATTGAGACCAGCGCAACCGGAAACCCCAAAAGATGGGCCACCGGTCCAGCCTCGATCAGTGCCGCGAGACCTCCAAAGCCGGTGAGGCCGAGGGCAAAGCCGGCAGCGATGAAGAGCAACAGCCGGGCAATATCCTCAGAGCGAATGCCGGCGGCACCGTAGATGCGGTAGCGCACCGCAGCACCCGTAATCGTTCCGAAGCCGGCGGCGTTGCCGAGGGCGGTCCCGCAGAATCCAGCGACCGCCGGGGCGAGCCAGGGAACCTTGGCGCCCACATAACGGACCGCGCTCACATCGCGCCCGATCAACGCCGCAAAGCTTATGCTCGTGGCTAAGATCGACCAACCGATCGCTGCGGGGCGGAAGTGCTTCAGCACGTGCACCAGCGCATTGTAGTCGATGGTCTGCGCAATGCTGCCAAAAGCCAACACGACAAGGATCAGGCCAACAAAAACAGTGGCTGAAATCGCGAGGCGACGGGCTCGGGCTACCAAGAGATGAGTCGCCCGAGATCCTTGTGCTGGCACCTGCTCAGACGTGTCTAGCCGCACCGCAGCGTGGTTGCCCCTGCGGCGATGCTCTTTGCCCGTGGCCTCCGTTGGCGCCGTGATGGAGGCTTCACGAGGTACTGACACCTGCTTCTGTCTCGTCTGATACCACCAAGCGCCACATCCGTTGGGACAGCTAAGAGGCAATGGCACTTTGATTTTCGGCCTTCCGGTAGGCCTCGACACGACACTTGGCCTACTGCACGCCATTTTCCATGTCAGCAAACAAAGATGTGATCAATTGTGATGTGTCTACTCGGTTTCCACCGAGTGGCGTGCGGATTTAGCCATGAGTCTGTTTTCAAGCCGGCTACGCGCCGCCGCCAGGTTATTGCGGAACTGAACAAGACCGTGCTTTCCAGTGCGACGGCTAGCGTATGAACTTATGAAACCGCCGCACCGGAAAAGTCGATCCATATTCAACCGTTGCCGACGGGCAGCGCGACGAAGCGGTTACTATCGTTCCGGGTGATCTGCATCAGCACCGCCTTACGGCCTGACTTGGCGGCATCGGCCATGGCCTTCGATACGTCGGCCGTAGTGCTCACTGGATCGGAGTTCACTGCCGTGATGACATCACCAGGCTGGATGCCGCGATCGGCGGCGGTGCTGTCGGGATCGACATAGGTGACGACCAGGCCCTTGCCCTTCTCGGCCTTCGTCACGGTGAGACCGAGATCGGCCAGCGTGCCGGCCTTGGCGTCGGGAGCCGACTGCTTGCTGCCGTCGTCGTTGGAGGCCTGCTTGTCGCTCGCGGGCAGCGTGCCGAGATCGACCTTGACCGTCTGGCTCTTGCC